>Ga0335078_10006660_pt1 | contig 17091 bp, 15 predicted proteins | sample Lox_Sample_32_FD_206711 | JGI IMG/M metagenome (GOLD analysis project Ga0335078, IMG submission 206711) | Soil microbial communities from Loxahatchee National Wildlife Refuge, Florida, United States - Lox_Sample_3.2 | ecosystem: Environmental > Terrestrial > Soil > Wetlands | place: USA... | reverse complement strand
CCGCAGTTGAGGCTGAACGCCAGGGGCGCCGCCACGAGGAAGCCGCGCGATTCGATGCCGACCAGAAGCTCCGGCCGGTGCGGGCGCAAGGCGGCCGCGAGCTGATGCACCGTCTCGTGCCAGGCGCCGGCATGCGCCAGAAGCGTCGAGATGTCGTAGAACAGGATGCCGGGCTTCGGAAAATCCGGAACGCTGCGGATATGCTGCTTCAAGTCCATGCGTGCCTCGGCGCCTTCGGCTATGCTGTCCGGTGACGTCGCGCGGCATCCTAGGGCATAGGCCGAGTGGCGGGAATGAGCGCGCGGAAAGGAACGCATGGCGGCCGCCTGGATCGAGCCGGAGGGCGACGGCGACAGGCTCGTGCTGCGCGCGGGCGGCGAATGGTCGCTGGCCGGCGCCTCGGCGCTCGACCAGAGACTCGGCGCGCTGCGCCTGCCGCCGGCGCGGCGCGTCAGCATCGATTTAGGCGCGATCGAGGCGCTCGACACGGCCGGCGCCTGGCTTCTCCTGCGGCTCGAGCGGGCGCTTCGCGCGCGCGGCAGCGAGGTCAAGATCGACAATCTCGCGAGCGCGCTCGAGCCGCTGTTGCGCCAGGTCGAGCGTGGACCGGAGGAAGCGCCGCCGCGGCCGGTGCGGCGCGTCCATCACAGCCTTCTCGATTTTCTCGCCCTTCTCGGCCACGCGACGCTCGATCTGCTGCGCACGGCGGCCGGCCTGTTCTCGTTCCTGGGCGTCGTCGTCGTGCGCGCGGGCCGCACGCTGGCGCAACCGCGGCGGCTGCGCGTCACCGCGCTCGTCGCGCACATGGAGCGCACCGGATTCTCGGCCATGCCGATCGTCGGGCTGCTCTCGTTCCTCATCGGCATCGTCACCGCCTATCAGGGCGCCGATCAGTTGCGCCGGTTCGGCGCCGAGATCCTGACCGTCGATCTGCTCGCCATCGGCTTTCTGCGCGAGCTGGGCGCGATGCTGACCGCGATCATCGTCGCCGGCCGCTCGGGCAGCGCGTTCACCGCCGAGCTCGGCGCGATGCAGGTGCGCGAGGAGATCGACGCCATGAAGACGCTGGCGCTCGACCCGATCGAGGTGCTGGTGCTGCCGCGGTTGTTCGGGCTCACCCTGACCCTGCCGCTCCTCACCTTCTACGCCAACGCGATGGGGCTGCTGGGCGGCGCGCTCTTGTGCTGGCTCGTGCTCGGAATTCCGCTTCCGGTGTTCACCAACGAGCTGCATCAGGCGGCCAGCCTCTGGAGCTTCTGGCTCGGCGTCATCAAGGCGCCGTTCTTCGCCGTCGCGATCGCGCTTATCGGCTGTTATGAAGGTCTCACGGTCGAGCGCACGGCTGAAAGCGTCGGCCGGCATTCGACCCGGTCCGTGGTGCAATCCATCTTCACCGTCATCGTCATCGATGCCGCTTTCTCCATCCTCTTCTCCTGGCTCCATATCTGAGCCGGTGCTCCGCCTGCGCGGAGTGACGACCGGGATCGGCGGGCGCGTCCTGCAGCGCAACATCGATCTCGACCTTTTGCGCGGCGAGGTGCTGGGCGTCGTCGGCGGCTCGGGCGCGGGCAAGTCGGTGCTGCTCAAGACCATCGTCGGCCTCATTCCCGCGGTGTCGGGCACGATCGAAATGTTCGGCCGCAACCTCGCGACGCTCGACGAGGACGAGCGCCAGCTCTTGGGGACGCGCTGGGGCGTCCTGTTCCAGGACGGCGCGCTCTTCAGCTCGCTCACCGTCGGCGAAAACGTCGCCGTGCCGCTGCAGGAGCGGCTCGACCTGCCGCGCGGCCTCGTGCACGAACTCGTCATCATGAAGCTCGCGCTCGTCGGGCTTGCGCCGGAGACAGCCAGGCTCTATCCCGCCGCGCTTTCGGGCGGGATGAGGAAGCGCGCGGCTCTGGCGCGCGCGCTGGCGCTCGACCCGCCGCTCCTCTTCCTCGACGAGCCGACGGCCGGGCTCGATCCGATCGGCGCCGCCGAATTCGACCGGCTGGTCCGCGACCTCAAGGAAAGCCTCAATCTCACCGTGTTCATGGTGACGCACGATATCGACAGCCTGGTCGCGGTCGCCGACCGAATCGCGGTGCTGATCGACAATCGGCTCAAGATCGGCACAATGGACGACATGCTGCGCGACACGGATCCGTGGATTCATGCCTATTTCCACGGTCCGCGCGGACGCGCAGCCATCGAACGGCCGAGCAACCCAGGCGCATAGGCATGGAAACCCGGGCCCCTTATGTCGCGGTCGGCGTGTTCGTCGTGCTGCTCATCGCCGGGCTCGTGGTCGCCGTCCTGTGGTTCGCGCAGGTCCAATTCCGCGAGCAGGTGAGCTATTACGACATCTATTTCGGAGGCAACGTCACCGGCCTCACCGAGGGCTCGACCGTGCGCGACAATGGCGTGCCCGTCGGACGCGTCGCCGAGATCCGGCTCGACCCGACCGACCCGTCGAAAGTCCGGGTGACGGTCGAGCTGACCGGCGGCGTCCTGGTCAAGACCGATACTGTCGCGTCGCTCGAGCTTCAGGGGCTTGCGGGCGGCGTTTATATCAACCTCAGCGGCAGCACGCGCGCTGCGCCAGATCTGCGCGAGATCAAGCCCGGCGAGCGCTATCCGGTCATTGCTTCGCGCCGGTCGGGCCTCGAGCAGGTGGTGATATCGGCGCCCGAGGTCCTGTCGCGCATGCTCGATCTCGCCGACCAGCTGAAGACGGTGCTGAGTTCGCAAAACATCGAAGCCTTCTCCGAGACGCTGCAAAACGTGCGCAAGGTGAGCGCGGTCGCGGCCGGACGCAGCGCCGACATCGACAGCGCCCTGAAGAACGGCGCGGCGACGCTGCAAGATCTGCACGCCTCGCTCGAATCGGTGAACGGCATTCTCGCCGGGCTCAGTCAGCTCGTGGCGCCGCAGGGCGGCATGCAGGAAACGCTGCGCTCGTTCGACGACACCTCGCACCGGATTTCCGACCTCGCCCAGCACCTCGACGCGCTCGTCACCGCGAACGGCCCGCAGGTCGGCGCGCTGACGCAACGCAGCCTCAGCGACGTCGACGAGCTCGCCGTGCAGACGCAGGCCCTGGTGCAGAAGCTGTCGCACCTCGCCGATGCGGTCGAGCGCGATCCGTCGCGCTTCATCTATGGCGACCGCCGCGAAGGATACAGCCCGCGATGAGGCTCGGGGCCCTCGTCCTCGCATTGGCGCTTACCGCCTGCGGCAGCCTCCTGCCGAAGCCCGGGCCGCTGCCGCAGCTCTACCGCCTGACGCCGCTGCCGCCAGCCGAGGGAGCGCAGGCGCTCGATCTTCAGCTCGCGGTCGATCTGCCGGCGGCGCCGGCATCGCTAGACACCGAGCGGATCGCGCTGATGGCGCCGCCGCTCCGGCTCGACTATTTCGCCCGGTCCGCGTGGGGCGACCGGGCGCCGGCGATGATCCAGTCGCTCGTCGTCGAATCGCTCGCCGATTCGGGCCGCATCCGCGTCGTCACCGGGCGCTCGGGCGAAGTGCGGGCGGACGCCGACCTGATGATCGACATCGAGCGCTTCGATGCGGACTACGAGGGCCCCGGCGCACCCGAAATCCACGTGCGCCTCATCGCCCGCATCATGCGCGACCGCGACGCGATTGCCGTGCGCACGTTCGACGCGACGGCGCGCGCGGCGCGGAATGTCACGCCCGACATCGTCGCGGCTTTCGACGAGGCGTTCCACACCGCGCTCGGCGAGCTTGTGCCCTGGACCGCGGACCAGCTCGCGGCAATGCGGCGGTGAGCGCCAATCTCAAAAGCCTGGGCCGCGCCGCGCTCGAGACGATGCGCGACGGCAGCGAGGCGATGCGCCAGGCCGAGCGCGCGCTCGCCAAAGACGGGCGCACGATCGTCGCGGCGGCGCTCGGCAGCGCGGCCGCGTGCGAGCCGTGGCAGCATTATCCCGCGGGCGATGTTTATGATCCGCGCTCGCACGCGCAGTTCTTCTATCACGCGCATCCGCCGGGCGAGCGCGGCGCGGGCGAGCACGGGCACTTCCATCTCTTCCTGCGCGCCGGCGGCATGGCGCCCGGCACGCGCCCACTGGTGCTGCCGGAGTTGGTGATCGCGGGCGCTTCGCCAGCCGCCGCGGCGCCGTCCGCGCCCGAGCCGCATGCCGGCGAAGACGGCGAATGGTGCCACCTCGTCGCGATCGCGATGAACGAAGCGGGCGAGCCGTTCCGACTCTTCACCACCAACCGTTGGGTCACCGGCGAGACGTGGTACCGCGCAGCCGACGTGGTCGCCATGCTCGACCGGTTTTCGATGGGCGCGGCCGGGCCGTTCGCGCCGCTGAATCGCTGGATCGGCGGCGCCGTGCGCTGCTTCCGGCCGCAGATCGAAGACCTGATCGCGCAGCGTGACGAGGCGGTGATGGGCTGGCGGCGGCGCCGCCGCGGCAAGGCGCACGTGTTCGAGGACCGCCGCCTCGAAGTCACGTCCGCGCTCGAGATTTCCGTCGCGGCCCAGATCGCCGCGATCGAGGCGGCGCTCGCCGAGGCGGCTTAGCCCCGGCCGTCGTCGCCGCGCGCGCGCGGGCCGAGCGGACGCAGGCTCGACCCGCGCAAGCGCTCGCGCACGAACCGGACCGGGAGCCACGCCAGCAGGTAGAAAAGCAGCGGCGCGACGATGAACAGGACCGATTTCGCCTGCTCCTGCCGCAACAGGAGCTGCGCCTCCTCGCCGGCTTCGGCGAGGCACGTGGCGGCCGCGGGGCCGACGCGCTGGCCGCAGCGATCGGCGAGATAGCTCGAAACGCTGGTGAGGCGTCCTTCGACCCGGATCGTGTCGCCGAATTGCGCATAGAGGCGCCACGTCATCGCCAGCATCCAGAGCCCGGCAAGGACGAGGAACAGGCGCGGCGTGAAACGCGGCATCGCCTAGTCGATCGCGGCAGCGCGGCGCACGCTCCAGATCATCGAACTGCGCAGCAGGTAGTCGCGCGCCCGGGCGCGGTCCGACGCGGTGCGGCGCAGCTCGTCGAAATGCTGGACGCGGACGGCGGGATCGCGCTCCTCGAGCAGGCGCTTGTTGCTGATCGACTGGGCCTGGACGAACTCGACATTGGCGGCGCGGCGCTGGCGCACATAGCGGTCGAGCAGCGCCGCCTCGGCCTCGCCGCGCCAGACGGCAGCGAGCTTCGGCGCAAGGTTGAAGGCGCCGTGCAGCGCCCCGTTGAGGCCGAAGGCGCCCAAGGGATTGTTGATGTGCGCGGCATCGCCGACGAGCAGCAGGCGGCCGGTGCGGAAATCGCTCGCCACGCGCTGATGCACGCGGTAGGTGCTCTTGGCCGCGACCGGATAGCGCTCGGGCCGGGGAAGGAAATTCTGCAGCCGGCCCTCGACGAAGTCCTCGCTCAGCACCTCCTCCTCGGGCAGGTCGGCGTCGGTCGGGAACAGGATGCGCCACAGGCCCCTGGGCGTCTCGCCCGGCATCTTGAAGATGGCGCCCCAATCGACCGGATCGGCGATATAGGCGTTGGGCGTGAAGCCGTGCGGCGCGAGATCGTATTCCGTGCCGACGACGAGAAAGCGCTCGGGCCAGGTGAAGCCTTCGAACGCCACGCCCATGGTCTGGCGTACGGCGCTGCGCGCGCCGTCGGCGCCGACGACATAGCTTGCACGGATCGTCTCGATCCCGCCGGGCGTGTCGATCCGGGCGGTGACGCCGTCATCGTCCTGCGCCGCGTCGCGGAAGCTGTGCGCAAAGCGCACGTCGCCACCGAGCGCGCGAAAGCGCTGCAAGAGGAGCGGCGTAAGCTTGAACTGCTCGCAATGGAAGCGGAACGGATAGGGCGTCTCGTCGGCGATGATCGAGAGATCCCATTCGACGATCACGCCCTCGCGCCGGCCGCGGATCTGCCAGCGCGGCACGCGGATGCCGATCGCGAGGAAATCCTCGACGATGCCGAGCTCGCCCAACAGCTCCATGGTCGGCGGATGGAACGTGCCGGCGCGCAGATCGTGTGGAAGCTTGGGCTCGCTCTCGACGACGATGACGGCGACGTCGCGCAGCAACAGGCTCGTTGCGAGCGCAAGCCCCGCGGGCCCGCCGCCCACGACCAGCACAGGGTCACGTGTCATGCGCCGACCCTAGGGCACGCTCTCGCGCGGTGGAAGCGGTCTCGACACGCGAACCCCGCCGAGGTCGCAGGCGGGGTTCGCTACGGGTGGCTATGAAAGCTCACCGCCCGGTCACGCGACCAGGCATTCCGTTCGGTGCTGATCAACGATGGTCCGGTGGAGTCATGCTTGTTGGGCACCCTCCAGGTTTGTCGCACCGAGAAAAACGGTATGCCTATCGCGCTTCGCCGGCAACAGCGATTCGCGGCAATTAAGTAGCAAAGTTACCGCCGCGTTGATGTCAGAGCGGCGGTTTGACACCGTTCTTCTCGACGAAGGCGACGCGCGCGCTGAGGCTGCCGTCGGCGGCCTTGTTCGCGAACAGGAACACGGTCTTGCCGGGTTTAAGATCGGCCATCGAGGCTGGGGCGGGGCTGACGATGATGGTCTTCGGACCGACCACGATGTCGGTCGATTGGCCCTTATAGGTGAGCGCGATGTCGGTGCCGCCGGTGACCTTGGCAATGCCGGTGACGTGCGCGTTGGTCATTACGCTGTCCTTGCGCAAATCCCATGGCCGCTGGCCCTCGGGCGAGGTGGGCGCGAGGAAATGGATTTCCAAAGCATGCAGCTTGCCGTCCTTGCCCGGCACCGCGCTCGAGGCGATGTAGTCGCCGCTCTTGATGTCGCTGAGCTTCTTGCGCGCCAGGGCGAGGACGGCGCCGTTGGGCGCGAGCGCGATGTCGGCGGTCTTGCCGTCGCGCATCTTCACCGTCAGGGTCTGCCCCGCAAGCTTCACGATCTTGCCGCGGACGTTGGTGGGCGTGCCTTGCGGCGCCTGGGCGAGCGCGGGCAAGGCCCCGAGTAATGCCGCCAATCCCGCGGCGAGAATGAACGAGCGCATGGTTTCCTCCCCCAACCTTGATTGATCCGGAAGTGGTAGCACGGCCCCGGAATCCCGGCGACGGGCGTTTGCGGTCACTTTTGCGTGACGGGCGCGGATTGAAAGGGGCCTTTGCCGTCGCTATCTAGCGTCCGCCCCATGGACGCGTTTTCCGCCGAGATCGCCAGGCGGCGCACCTTCGCGATCATCTCCCATCCCGACGCCGGCAAGACCACGCTCACCGAGAAGCTGTTGCTGTTCGGCGGCGCGATCCAGCTTGCCGGCGAGGTGAAGGCGCGCGGCGACCGGCGGCGCGTGCGCTCCGACTGGCTCGAGATCGAGCGCGAGCGCGGCATCTCGGTGAGTTCCGCCGTGATGACGTTCGAGCATGGCGGGCTCACCTACAACCTGCTCGACACACCCGGACATCAAGATTTCAGCGAAGACACCTATCGCACCCTGACCGCGGTCGATAGCGCCGTCATGGTGCTCGACGCGGCCAAGGGGATCGAGCCGCAGACCTTGAAGCTGTTCGAGGTGTGCCGGCTGCGCGACGTGCCGATCATCACCTTCGTCAACAAGCTCGACCGCGACGGGCGCGACCCGTTCGACCTGCTCGACGAGATCGAGCGCCAGCTCGCGCTCGACGCGGTGCCGGCAAGCTGGCCCATCGGCATGGGGCGCGATTTCCTCGGCACCTACGATCTGCGCGCCGACGCGCTGCTGCTGTTCGCGCGCGGCGAGGGCGAGCACATCGTCGAACCCGCGCGGATGCGCGGCCTCGACGACCCGCAGCTCGAAACGCTGCTGCCGGCGCCGGCGCTGGCGAAGCTGCGCGAGGAGGTGGCGATGGTGCGCGCGCTCTGCCCGCGCTTTGACCTCGACTCCTATCGCCAGGGGCACATGACGCCGGTCTTCTTCGGCAGCGCGCTCAACAATTTCGGCGTGCGCGAGCTCATCGCCGGGATCGCCGAGCTGGCGCCGTCGCCGCGGCCGCAGCCGGCCCTGCCGCACGCGATCGAGCCCGGGTCCCATAAGGTCACCGGCTTCGTCTTCAAGGTGCAGGCCAACATCGACCCGCAGCATCGCGACCGGGTCGCGTTCCTGCGCCTCTGCTCGGGCCGGTTCCGGCGCGGCATGAAGCTGCGCCACGGCCGCAGCGGGCGGATGATGAGCGTGCAGAACCCGCTGTTCTTTCTCGCGCGCGACCGCAATCTCGCGGAAGAGGCGTGGCCGGGCGACATCCTCGGCATCCCGAACCACGGCACGCTCCGCGTCGGCGACACGCTGACCGAGGGCGAGGAAATCCGCATCACCGGCATCCCGAGCTTCGCGCCCGAGATCCTGCGCCGCGTGCGGCTCGAGGATCCGCTGAAGTCGAAGCATCTGAAGCGCGCGCTCGAGCAGCTGGCCGAGGAAGGCGTGATGCGCCTGTTCAAGCCGCTTGCAGGCGGCGACTTCATCATCGGCGTCGTCGGGCCGTTGCAGCTCGACGTGCTGGCCGCGCGGCTGAAGAGCGAGTACGAGCTCGCGGTGCGCATGGAAGCCGCGCCCTACGAGACCGCGCGGTGGGTTCTTGGCGCCGACGCCGAGGTGAAGCGCTTCGTCGATCGCGTGCCATCGGCGCTCGCCGAGGACCGCGACGGCGCGCCGGTGTTTCTCGCCAGGAACCGCTGGGACCTGGACCGTACCCAGAAGGACTGGCCCGCCCTCGCCTTCAGAGCGACGCGCGAAGAGGTCTGATCGCCTTCCGCCGCCTGCTGATGACGAAGTGCTTGATTCGCCCTATATAATAGCAATGCCCAAAATCCATCCGCACGCCGAGGCCACCTATCGCGTCGTCAAGCGCGGCGACGGCTTCGGCGTCGAAGTCACGGTGCCCGAGACGTTCCCGACCGTCGTCTCCAATTTCGCGACGGCCGAAGCCGCCGAAGCCTGGATCGAAGACCACAAGCGCCAGGTGAAGGAGGGCGATCCCGGCATGCGGTCCCGGCGCAGGTTCTGGAACCGCGCCGGCTGAGCGCACTCTCCTCGCCATCGAGGCGGCCATGATTCGGCTGTCCGTTCTCGACCAGTCGCCGATCCGCGCCGGCGGCACGCCGGCGCAGGCGATCGCCGAGACCGTGCGGCTTGCCGAGGCGTGCGAGCGCTTGGGCTATCACCGCTATTGGCTCGCCGAGCATCACGCGTCCGAAGGACTTGCCGGCACCGCGCCGCAGGTGCTGATCGCGCGCGTCGCGGCGGCGACGCGGGAGATGCGCGTGGGTTCCGGCGGGGTGATGCTCGCGCATTACAGCCCGCTCAAAGTGGCGGAGGAATTCCGCGTGCTCGAGGCGCTTTATCCCGGCCGCATCGATCTCGGCATCGGCCGCGCGCCGGGGAGCGACTATCGCACCTCGGTGGCGCTCCAGGCGGGACCGCAGCCCTTCGGCATCGAGCAGTTTCCGAACCAGGTGCAGGATCTGCTCGGCTACCTCGCCGACGCGCTGCCGCAGAACCATCCCTTCGCCGGCATCAGGGCGCAGCCGCAGGGCGACACCGTGCCCGAGCCGTGGCTCTTGGGCTCAAGCGATGCCAGTGCCGCGATCGCGGCCTATTTCGGCACGGCATTCTCGTTCGCGCATTTCATCACCGACGCCGGCGGGCCGCAGATCATGGCCGCCTATCGCCAGCATTTCCGGCCGTCGCGCTGGCGCGCGGCACCCGAGGGCAGCATCGGCGTCTTCGTGATCTGCGCCGCGACCGAGGCGGAGGCAAACCGCCTCGCGCTGTCGCGCGACCTGTCGCGCCTCAGGCTCGAGCAGGGACGGCTTGGGCCGGTGCCTTCGGTCGAAGAGGCGGAAGCCTACGCCTATACCGATGACGAGCGCGCGCGCATCGCGTTGAACCGCCGGCGCCAAGTGGTCGGCACGCCCGAACAGGCGAAGGCGCGGCTCCTCGAATACGGCGCGATCTATGGCGTCGAGGAATTCGTGGTGGTGACGATCACGCACGATTTCGCGGCGCGGCTTAGGTCGTACGAGCTTCTGGCCGAGGCGTTCGCGCTTCAGCCGCGCTCGGCGTGGGCCGCGGCCGCTCCGCCTTCGGGAGGTTGAGCGATCTCGGGCGCGCGCAGCGCCTCGGCGGCGCGGCGCAGCCGCCGGTAGCGCAGGATGCCGACCGGGATCGAGCCGATATAGACGACGCCCACGGTAAGCAATGTCGCCCACGGCTCGGTCGTGAGGAAGGCGGCCGCGGCGCCGAACGCCAGGAGCGTCGGCAGCACCCATTCCTTCGGCACCCGAAACCGCTTCAGCGAGAAGGTGGGGACGCGGCTCACCATCAGCGCCGCCACCGCGGCCAGCACCGCGCCGTTCAGGAGCGGCGAGCGGAAGAACGGGAGATCGAACTCGAACGACGCCATCATCGGGATCATGACGAGGCCCGCGGCCGCCGGCGCCGGCACGCCGGTGAAGAAATTATAGGCATAGGACGGCAGCTCGGCGCCGATCTGGGAGTTGAAGCGGGCAAGCCGCATGGCGCTGCACACCGCGAACAGCAGCACGACCGCCCAGCCGAGGCTTTGGATCGCGCCCATGGTCCAGAGATAGAGCAGCACCGCCGGCGCCACGCCGAAGCTCACGAAATCCGACAGCGAATCGAGCTGCGCGCCGAAGCTCGACATGCCCTTGAGCAGCCGTGCGATGCGGCCGTCGAGCCCGTCGAGGATGCCGGCGATGATGATCGCCGTCACCGCCGCCTCATAGCGCTCGGCGACGGCGAGCCTGATCGCGGTCAGGCCGGCGCACAGCGCCATGAGCGTCAAGATGTTGGGGATGAGCCGGTTGACCGACCAGCCCGGCATCGGCCGCACGCGAATGCGGCGGCGGCGGCGGCGGCGGCGCGGCGGCATATCGGGCGGCAGCATGTCAGTGCTCCGTCCCTTGGCGCGGCGGCTCGTTGGCGCGCGCGTCGGCGATCACCGTCTCACCGCCGACCGCGCGCTGGCCGACGAGGGTGAGCGGAGTCCACTCAGGCGGCAGGTAAACATCGGTACGGCTGCCGAAGCGGATGAGGCCGAAGCGCTGGCCCGCGATCACGTCCTGCCCGGCATCGACGTCGCACCGGATGCGGCGCGCGATGAGGCCCGCGATCTGCACCACCGCGACCTCGCCGCCGTCCTTTGCCGCGAGCCTGAGCGCCATGCGCTCGTTCTCCTCGCCGGCCTTGGGGGCGCCGGCGTTGAAGAATTTTCCGGCGCGATAGACGCGCTTCATGACGCGGCCGGCGACCGGCATGCGGTTGACGTGAACATCGAGGATGCTGAGGAAGACGCCGATCCGCAGCATTGGGGCAGATCCCATCTCGAGCTCCGCCGGCGGCGGCGCGCGATCGACCGCGACGACGATGCCGTCGGCGGGCGCCACCGCAAGTCCCGCGCGCTGCGGCGTCACGCGCCACGGGTCGCGGAAGAAATAGGCGCACCACGCGGTCGCGATCGCGCCAATCCAGCCAAGCGGATGGGCGATGAAGTAAAGCAGTACGCTCGCCACCGCGAAGATCGCGATGAAGCGCCAGCCGTCTGGATGAATGGGCGCCAGAACCTGCCGGACCATGCCGTCTCCTCGCGGCGGAGATTAGCGCACTTTGTGGTGTGGGGTTGGCCGGGACAATCCTGGCCATGACGATGGCGGGAAACGAGCCTTACCGTCCCTCGCGGCGCCAGGCGAGGAGGAAGAAGCCAAGCGCCAGAAGCAGCGCGAGCGCGCCGGGCAGAAGCGGCGTCTCCTTCATGCCGGTGACGACGTAATCACCGTTGGCGCGCAGCCCGATCCAGTTGCGGCCGGCGGCGCTGTGGTCGGGATCGACGCGGCGCAGGTCGGGGATCTCGCCGGGGCCGACCCAATGGACGCTGCCGCCGGTCGCCTCGACATCGGCCTTCACCTTCTCGTCGGTGGTGCGCACGTCAGCGAGCTCGATCGGGCTCAAGGCGCCGGCCGCGGCGAGCGCGGTGCGGGTGCCGTCGCGCACGCGGTAGAGGCCGCTTTCCGTCACCGGCAACGCGCCGGTGCTGCGTCCGCCGCCGGCGGGCGAAAGCGTCAACGTGCGCGGCACGCCATCAGGACCGGTCACCGTCACCGGGCGGTCGTCCGGCTCGAGCGACTGGCGCGTCACGACGAGACGGTTGCCCTCGACCGCGGCGCGCAGATCGTTCTCTTCGAGCTCCGGCTCCTTCATCAGCCAATAGACCACGCGGCGCAGCAGCTCGGCCTGCGGGCCGCCGCCCTCGTAGCCGCGCGACCACAGCCACATCTCGTCCGACAGGAGCTGCGCCACGCGGCCGTCGCCGACACGATCGAGGACGAGGAGCGGGCGGTCGCTGGGCCCGGTCATCACCACCTCGCCCTCGTGCGGGACCGCCTCGACCTGGCGGAACCAGCGGCCCCACGGCGGCACCTTGTTGGGATCGGCCGGCTCGCCCGGCAGCTCGGCGGTCACGGGGTGGCGCTCGCCCACGGCACTGACGCGCGGCACGAAACCCTGCTCGAACACGTTGCCGGTGGGCTCGGCCGGAAGAACGCTGCCCAGGGGCGTGCGGTAGAGGCTCAAGGGCGTGCCGAAATCGGGGCCGGCCGCATCGAGCAGCGCGCCGCCGTTGCGCACGTAGCGCGCGATGTTCTCGAGATAGGCCTCGGGCAGGACGCTGCGGCGCCGGTAGCGGTCGAAGATGATGAGGTCGAAATCGTTGATCTTGACGTCGAACAGTTCGCGGATCGGGAACGCGATCAGCGACAGCTCGCGGATCGGCGTGCCGTCCTGCTTCTCGGGCGGACGCAGGATGGTGAAATGGATGAGATCGACCGACGGGTCGGATTTCAGGATGTTGCGCCAGGTGCGCTCGCCCTGATGCGGCTCGCCGCTCACCAGCAGCACTTTGAGGCGGTCGCGCACGCCGTTGATGCTGAGCGCAGCGCGGTTGTTGTCGAGCGTCAGCTCGTGCGGGCCGGGTTCGGCCTCGATCTCGAGCACGTTCGGGCCGCCATGGTCGATAGCGACGGAAAGCTGCACATCCTGCCCGACCGGCACCATGCGAATGACCGGATTGCCGCCGTCCTTCCTGAGCGTGAGCCGCGCCTCGCCGGTGCCGCCGCCGGGCAGATCCTCGACCCGGACGGTGAGCTGCACCTGCTTACCGACGATGCCGAAGCTCGGCGCGTTCTTGACCACGAGGCGGCGGTCGGCCTCGCCGGGCTTGCCGGTCAAGAGCACGTGGAGCGGCGCGTGGAAGGCGAGCCGGTCCGGCGGCGGCATGTCGTGCACCTCGCCGTCGGTGATCATGATGGCGCCGGCGACGCGCTGCGCCGGCACGTCCGAGAGGCCGCGCGTGAGCGCGGTGTAAAGCTCGGTGCCGGTATCGGCGAGCGGCGCGTTGGGATCGGGCGCGCCAGCATGGATGACGCGCACGTCGAGATCTTTGAGGCGCGCGAGCTTTTGCGTGATGTCGGCGAGCGCCGCGTCGGCGAACTGGCGCCGCTGGCCGATGCGCATGCTCGGCGAATCATCGACCACCACGGCGGCGACATCGTGCTGCGGCTGGCGCTGCTCCTCGACGAGCGAGGGATCGACCAGGATGAGGATGAGCACGGCCAAGGCGAAGAGCCGCCACAGGATGCCGCGCGCGCGCCGGAACGCGCCGAACGCGAGCGCGAGCGCCGCAAGCGCCGCGAACGCGATCACCGCGCTCCACGGCAGAAGCGGCGAGAACGCGATCGAGAGCCCGGTCATTGCCCGAGCCTCTCGAGGATCGCCGGCACGTGCACCTGGTCGCTCTTGTAGTTGCCGGTCAGCGCATACATCACGAGGTTGACGCCGAAGCGGTAGGCCATCTCGCGCTGCTGCTCGCCGCCCGGCACGACCGGGTAGAGCGGCCGGCCCGAGCCGTCGATCGCCCAGGCGCCGGCCCAGTCGTCGCCGCCGACGATCACGCTCGAGACGCCGTCATTCACCACGTCCTCGGCCGGCTCGACCCAGAGCTTGCCGCCGGCCCAGCGGCCGGGGAATTCCTGCATCAGATAGAAGGATTTGGTCAGCACGTGGTCGGGCGGCACGGGCTCGAGCGGCGGGATGTTGAGTCCGTGCGTGAGCTCGCGCAGCAGCGCCTGCGAGTCCTCGCCGCTGCCCTGGTCGCGGGTGTCGAACAGGATCGTGCCGCCGGTGGCGAGGAAGCGGTTGAGGCGCTCGATCGCCTGCGGCGATGGTGTTTCCTCGCCCGGCGTCACCGCCCAGTAGAGCAGCGGGAAGAACACGAGGTCGTCGTGCTCGATATCGACCTCCATCGGCTCGGCCGCATCGACCGCGGTGCGCCGGTTCAGAATATCGGTCAATCCGACGAGCCCGGCGCGCACCTCGTCATCGACGTCGGGGACGCCGGTGTGGATATAGGCGAGGTGGAATTCGCTCGCGGCCTTGATCGCGAAAGCGTCGTCCTGCGCCCGCGCCGGATGAAGCAGAAGAAACACGACGAGCGCTGCGCCCGTGACCGCGCTCCGCCGCCCGAGGCGCGGCAGAAGCCCACGCAAGGCAAAGGCGATGAGAAGATCGATGAGCGCGAGCGCCAAAGCCGCGCCCAAAAGCGCCGGGCGGAAATCGATCTCGTTGCTTTCGGCGTAGGAGTTGCGCTCGACGCCCGCCGGGAGCGGCGGCAGCGCGGCGAACGTCTTGACCGACGGCGCGAGGTTCAGCGCGCGGCGCGCGTCCTCGGTGCCGTAGAAGCCCGGCGGATGGCGCGGCGAAACCGCGACTGTGGCGAAATCGGATGCCGCGATCGTCTCCGCGGCGGCGTCGGCGCGATGGAGGCGGCCGAACCCGTCGAGCGTCTCGACCGGCGGCAATGGCTTGTCCGAGGTGCCGGAGACGCCTTGGCTCACCGCGACGATGCGGCGCAGCATGCTGACGAAGAGACCGGATTCCGACAGGTTCGACCATTCCGGATCGGCCGAGGTGTGGACGAGGACGAGCCAGCCCTGGCCGCGCTTTTCCGCGGTCACGAGCGGCGTGCCGTCGGTGAGCCGCGCCCAGGTCTTGCCGGCGAGATCGAGTGTCGGCTCGGCCAGGACCTGGCGCGAGACGGTCACGTCATCAGGAATGGCGAGCCCGGCGAACGGGCTCTGCGGGTCGAACGGCGCGAGATGCGCCGGCGTCTCCCACGACAGTGCGCCGCCGAGCGTGCGCCCGCCGCGCCGGAGCGTGACGGGAAGAAGCGTGTCGGACGTGTCCTCGGCAAGATGCGGCCCGGCGAAGCGCAGCACCGTGCCGCCCTTCTCGATCCATTTCACGAGCGCCTGCACCTCGGGCGCGCCCGAGGGTGCGGCGTCCGGCAGCACGAGCACCGCGATGTCGCCCTTGAGCAGCGTCTCCATGTCGCCGGTGCGTACCTCGCTGAACGGCGACAGCGCCTTGTCGAGATAATAGGCGCCGGAGAGAAGCGGCTGCGAGCTTTGCCCGGCGCGCGCGCCGACGATGCCGACAGGACGGCGGCGCCAGCGCTCGTCGAGGAGCAAGGTCGCGCCGGCGGACGCCTCGCCCTCGATCTCGATCGAGGTCGCGCGGTTGCGCAACTCGCTCGGCATCGGCAGGCGCGCCAGCGCGTGGCCCGATCCGGCCGGGATCGTCACGTGCGTGCGGCCCAACAGCCGGCCGTCCTCGCCGACCGCGCGCACGTCGGCTTCGGCCGGAAGATCCTGGCCGGCGCGCATGACCATCGCGGTCAGGTCCTTGTCGTCGGGATCGCCCGGCGCGAGCAGGCGGGCCAGGGACCCCGCCTCGTCGGCATAGACGGTGAGCGGACCCTTCTTTGCGAGGCCCACCGCGAATTCGGCCGCCTTGCCGTCGTCGATGCCGTCGCTGAGCCAGATGATGTCGGGCGCGTCGCCGAGCGCGAACTTGTCGAGCCGCGCCAGCGCGCCGGGGCGGTCGTCGGGCCACGGCTCGGGCGCGAGCGCGTCGGCGGCGGCGTGCGCATCGGCCGGGCGCAGCAGCGACAGATCCTTGGGCGCGGCGCTGCCGGGCGGGGGCGCGGTGTCAACGAGGACGACACGGCGCGCTTCACGCTCGGCCTGGTCGATCAGGCGGCCGAGCACGGCGCGGCGCTCGTCCCAGTTGCGCGCCGCAGCCCAGCCATTATCGACGACCAGAACCAGCGGCCCCGAGCCGGCGAGGCGCGCGTTCGGATTGAGCAGCGGATGCGCCAGCGCGAGGATGATGAGCGCCGCCAAAACCGTACGCAGCAGGATGAGCCAGAGCGGCGTTTTGGCCGGCGTCTCCTCGCGCGGGACGAGGCCCAGAAGAAGGCGCAGCGCCGGAAAGCGGACGCGCCGCGGCGCCGGCGGCGTGACGCGCAAGAGCCACCACAAGACCGGCAGGCCCGCGAGCGCCAGCAAGATCCAGGGCGTGGCGAAGGCGAGCGAGCCGAGCGTCAGCATCGCGCTACCTCCACGCCTCTTGCGGCGCGAGCGCGGCGTAGAGCGCCAAGAGCGCGGTCTGCGGCGGCCGGTCGGTGCGGTGCGTGCCGAAGCTCCATTCCGCCGCGCGCGCGATCGCGCCGAGCCCGTCGCGGTGGCGCTGCAACGCCTCGCCATAGGCCTCGCGCACGGTCTCGACGCGGCTGATGAGGAGCGGCGCCTCGCGCTCCAAGCCCTCGAAGCGGACGCGGCCGGCGAACGGCAAGGTTTCTTCCGCCGGGTCGAGAATTTGCAGCAGGTGGCCCTTCACGCCCGAGGCGGCGAAGCGCGCGACGAGCGCGTGGATTTCCGGCAGCGGCGAGAGCAGATCGCCCATCAGCACGACATGCCCGTGCCGCGGCAGCGGCTCGAAGGCGGGCAGGCTCACGCCGGTTTCGGCGCGGCCAAGCAAAAGCGAAAGCCGGTCGAGCATGGCGCGGCCGTGCGAGGGGGGAAGGCCCGAGCCGAGAAGCGACACGCGCTCGCCGCCCCTGACCAGCAGCACCGCGAGCGCGAGCGCGAGAAGATCGGCGCGCGCGCGCTTCATCGGCAGGTCGCGCGAGGAGGCATAGTTCATCGACGGCGATGCGTCGCGCCAGAGATAAATGCTTTGCGCCGCCTCCCATTCGGTTTCGCGCACGT
>Ga0335078_10006659_pt1 | contig 17093 bp, 10 predicted proteins | sample Lox_Sample_32_FD_206711 | JGI IMG/M metagenome (GOLD analysis project Ga0335078, IMG submission 206711) | Soil microbial communities from Loxahatchee National Wildlife Refuge, Florida, United States - Lox_Sample_3.2 | ecosystem: Environmental > Terrestrial > Soil > Wetlands | place: USA... | reverse complement strand
GCGCCCGCAGCGTGTCTGCGAGGTAGGATGGGATATCTATCGCATACCGGGCGTCGGGATGTTCGCGGTCTGAGAAATATTTCCATCCTACACATCCGACCATCGACGTTCCGCCGATTTCTTCTCCGGCAAAAATTTCACGGATGAACCGGCTCTGGTCCCGCGGCTGATTAAGCAAGGAGAATGGCTGAAAGCGTTCCTTTCTCAACTTTCCATCGTTAAATAGCGGACTCACGGCGAGGTATGCTTCACACTCGTTGCCGACGACTAAAAGTGGATTCCGGTCAGGAGGAATTATGAGCAGAGCCTCCTCGAATCGCGGATCGAAACCGGTGAGGTAAGCTAAGTTAGCAAAATGCTCGCGGTCGCCGTAGACCACCAGATGCGTAAGTTCTCGTGCGCCCATCATGGCGCGCAGGTCGTTGGTCCTTTTCTCGAACTCGGAGGTGGGCGCCTGCGGGGGATAAGAAGCCTGGCCAAATTCGGGCCAGTCGATTTGGATGATTCGATGAGATCGTGCCTTCGCTGTCATCGGGAGCGGCTCCTCGTAGACGAAAAACTCGACCGGTACCCGGCCAATACGGGATCGCGGGCAATGCTGAAGCTGCTCATGATTACACCTTCCCCCGCGGAAATCGATTGCTCCGGACTATCCCGCCCGGGCCGGACGCCTCCAAACGCGAATTTCATCCCCTGAATTTGGCCCGCCCATCATCGTACGCTTGCCCGCCCCGGATGGCAATTGAAGGTGTGGGAAAATCGGACCGGAGTTTTCATCAGGAAGATGGCCATTACGCTAATAACAATAACATTCGAAAAGTGAGCAGTATTGAACATATCTGCACAGAACGTTAGCGATAACTTCTCCGCGTTAATCAGCGGGGGCGTCTTTGGCCACGCCCGTGTCGCCATGAGAATTTGACAGGCTCTTCCAATCCGTGTGCAACTGGGGAGTTGTGGGCCGCGGCGTGCACACCGGTCAATTTTCACGGCATCGTCTTGGACGGAGGTTATAATGTGGGGGAACGACATCACCGTCTCCAATAATGAGATTACCTGATAGATTGCCGCCGAGGTGGACAAAGCAGCATGCTTGAATCGCTGAAAAGCAGGGCCCCGCAAGCTCCGGAGACTGGCGAGAGAGCGGCCGTTGCGAAGGCTTTGAGCGCGTATTTCACGACTCGCCTGGTCGGCAAAACCGCGGCCGCAGGTTTCGCTGAACGGTTGGCTGATTTTGTCATCGGCGGAGAAAACCCGGAAGTGCTTCGCGAATTGGCTGCCGGCCAGTTAGGTGCAGCCATCGGCTTTGATCAATCCGGAGCAAGCAGAGGAATGGAAAACCTCGCAACGCTGATCAAGCTGCTGCCACAGGATCCCGTCCTCTATCTGAGACTGGCGAGCATCTACGAAGCCGCATCTCGCCAGCGTTACGCCCCTCAGCTTTCGCCGATGCCGGGTTTTGGTGGCGGGCATCGTTGGCTCTACCTCTTCCTGGCGGAACTTCTCCGTGCTGCGCCGAAAAACACGAAAATCCTGCCGGCGAGTTTTGTGGAGGCGATGATCGTCGCCAAAGAAGAAGATCCCTCAATCCTCCTCCGGGGCGCGATGATTGTCGAGGACCAGCAGGGAAAGAATCAACTCTCCCGATGGCTGCCGCCCTGGTATAACTACTTTCGTCCCCTGATCGGCTTCCCGGAGGTTGCGGCGCGCTACTCGGGCATCGTGCGCCAGGCACTCCATCAGACGGATGCGGGCGCGCGGGCGTACGCTTTGACGGCGCTTTCCGCCTTGGAGATTCCGATCGCCCCGTATGTCGAGGAGATTGCGGAACTCGCCGTGTCAGGCTCGAAAGAGGTCAGAGAAAAGGCCGCGCCGATCGTGCAAGGCGCGGTTGCGGAGTTTCGCCCCCTTATGGAACGTCATGCCGTCGCGGGCAGCAGCGATGAGCGCTATCACGCTGTCCGCCTGCTGGGGAGAGCCGGCGGGGAGGAGGCGCGGGCCTTCCTCGAGGGACGGCTCGCCGCTGAAAAGTCCGCGAAGGTAGTGGAAGCCATCAAGGAGTTGCTTGCCGAAGCCAAGGCGGCTCGCGATTCGAGGGCGCAGGGCAGTGGAGGTGAGTTCAATATTAGGCCCGTGCCCGAGGTTCCGGTCATAGCACCGCTCGATGAACAAGTGCGCGCGGATCTGCGAACATGCATTGATGAGTTCGAGCGTCAATCGGCTGAGGCGTTCGCAAGAAACAAGTTCGCGCAAACTCGCGGCCTGAAGAGAGCGCCGATAAGCCCTGATACTGCTGACAAGCTATTCGACGAATTGCAGAATTTCGTTGTCGAGGAAGGCAAGACCTGGCAATTCACTACTGCACCGATCTGGGGCGGCCCCAGCCTGGTCTTGCAGCGGTTCGCCGCGCATCCACAGTTCCAGCTCATTCACTTGGTGCGATGGTGCCTGCTCGTGTCCGGACGGCCTCAGATCGTTCGAAACGATCCGTGGACACAGCGCTTCCTGATCCGTGATCCGTTCTTAAACTACCAGAAGGCGCGGAAGCAGCCCATCGATCTGCGGCAACTCGCGGCAGTCTTCAAAACCCTTGGCCTCGACGATCGCATCATCGGCGAGCGTATGCTTCGCGAGAGCAAATATTTTCCTGCGCCATTCCTGCGGACCGATCCGGATGCCATCTGGCCGTATTTCGCCGAGAGGCCCGAACTGCTGGACGAAGTGGTGGGGCTGAAGCAGGTTGTTCACGAGCGCGCCGCGATCTTTCAGCGTGAGGCCGACTGTCGCCAGAATGGATTCGCGATCCTAAAGCTCTTTCCCCGCATCCCCGCGCGGTTTGCTCCTGCGCTGTGGGACATGGCGCTCAGCTCGAACAAAACTGAACGCACTGCGGCGCAGGATTGCCTTCACCGGCAGCCGGACAAAGAGGCGAAGATCGTGGCGGCGCTGACCAGCCGGCAGCAAGATGCGCGTCTGGCCGCGGCGGAATGGCTCGCCAGGCTGAAGTATACCGGCGCGATTCCCGCGCTTCGAGATGCGCTGGCAAAGGAGAAAAGCGAACCGGTGAAGGACGAGCTGATCAGGACGCTCGAGTCCCTCGGCGTGAGTCTCGAGCATCTTCTGGATCTTGACCAGCTCGACCGTGAAGCGGAGAATGGGCTGAAGAAGGGCATTCCCGGCGACCTTGACTGGTTTCCGTTCGCCCAGCTTCCATCGGTGCGATGGAGCGAGTCCGGCAAACCGGTGCCCACCGAAATCGTGCATTGGTTTCTGGTTCAGGGGTTCAAGCTCCACAACGCCGAGGCCAACCCCACGCTGCGGCGCTACTGTTCTCTGTTTCAGAAGAATGATCGCGAACGACTGGGGAAGTTTGTGGTGGAAGCGTGGATCGCACAGGATACGAAATCCAAGCACACTCCCGACGAGGCCGCTCGGTTGGCTGAGAAGGCGGTGGTGCAAACGGCTGCATTCGCAAAGCTGCATCCGCAGTACTATCCCGATTTCGATCAGCAGAGAGTGTACCAGGCCGTCCTGAACCGGTTGCTCGTCGAGCCGGAAGGGTCGCAAACCGGGACCAAGGGCATCCTCGCCCTCGCGGGCGCGTGCTGCGGCGGAGACGCCGCGCCCATCGTCCACCGCTACGTCAAACAATGGTACGGATACCGCAGCGCGCAATCGAAGGCGTTATTACAAGTGCTGGCCTGGGTGGACCATCCCACCGCCACGCAGGTGATTCTGGCAGTCGCCAACCGCTTTCGGACGAAAGGCATTCAGGAGGAAGCCCTGCGCCTTTGCCAGATGCTGGCCGAGCGCAAAGGCTGGACGCTTGACGAGCTTGCCGATCGCACCATCCCCACCTGCGGCTTCGATGAAGAGGGAGTGATGGAACTTGATTTCGGCAGCCGGACGTTCGTGGCGCGGCTTTCCGAGGATCTGAGTATCAGGCTGTCGAACCAGGGTGGAAAAGAGATCGCCGCATTACCGGACCCCAACCAGTCTGACGATGCCGAGAAGGCGGCGCATTCCAAATCGTTGCTGTCAGCGGCGCGCAAGGAGTTGAAGTCGGTGCTTGCCTTGCAGAAGGACCGCCTCTACGAGGCGCTGTGCACCCAGCGGCCCTGGCGTTTCGACGACTGGGACACCTACCTGCGCAAGCATCCCATTGTGGGGCGCTATTGTCAGCGGCTGGTGTGGGCCGCGTATGACGGCGAGCGGGTCACGGCGTCGTTCCGGTCGCTCGGGGACGGCACACTGACCAATCAGCAGGACGATGAGGTTCGGCTCGAGCCCGCCATTACGATTCGCCTTGCGCACGAACAGACGCTGCCGCCTGACGACCGCAGCGCCTGGATCGAGCACTTGAACGATTACAAGGTCGAGCCGCTGTTCCAGCAGTTTGGAAAGCAGACTTTTTCGTTGACTTCCGAGTTGAAGGAGGAGACTGCGATCACGGAGTTCATGGGACACATGGTGATGGCGTTTTCGCTGCGCAATCGTCTGACGCGCCTCGGGTACCTTCGCGGCGCCGCGCAGGATGGCGGATGGTTCTTCGAATACCACAAGGGTTTTACGGGTTTGGGCCTCGACGCGGTCATCGAGTTCTCGGGAAACGGACTACCTGAACAGAACCGTAAGGTGGCGCTTCAGCGGCTCTATTTCGCGCGCAAGAAGCCGGACGACGGCTCAGGGCGGCGCGAAGAGATGCCGCTCGGTGAACTGCCGGCCGTGCTCCTGGCGGAGTGCTGGAATGACCTTTGCGCCGCCGCCGCTGAGGGCACCGGCTTCGCCGAAGACTGGGAAAAGCAAACGGAGATGCAGCGATGACCGTAGACGGCGACGGGTCGAAGGCGCGTGCACACAAGCTGCGGCCGCCGTGCGAGTACCTGTTCGGCGACGAACTCGCCGCCCTTCTCGCGAGTGATACGGGTCGAAAACCGGAGGGTTGGAGGCTCTCGCCGCGGGCGGTGCGAACCTTCGTCACCGGTTCGGCGGATAAGCCGATTGTCCACGAGGCAGAGGGCGGCCGGCGGTCCACCCTCATCACCAGGAAATTCTACGGTGACGACGCGCTGATCGATCGCTCGATCGTCACCCTGCTCGGCAATCGCGGACTGCTGCTCGTGGGCGAGCCAGGGACGGCGAAGTCCATGCTGTCGGAGCTGCTGGCCGCGGCCATCTCCGGCGTCTCTACGAACACAATTCAGGGGACCGCGGGCACGACTGAGGACCAGATCAAATACTCGTGGAACTATGCCCTGCTCCTGGCCGAGGGGCCCAAGCCCGCGGCGCTCGTTCCCTCGCCCCTCTACACGGCGATGAAGCAAGGGCAGATTCTGCGGTTCGAGGAAGTCACCCGCTGCCAACCGGAGATTCAGGACTGCTTGATCAGCATCATGTCCGACAAGGTGCTCCACGTTCCCGAGCTTGCCGGCGCGGAGGCAACCCTCTTCGCCGAGAGGGGCTTCAACGTCCTGGCGACGGCCAACATTCGCGATCGCGGCGTGCACGAGATGTCGAGCGCTCTCAAGCGCCGGTTCAACTTTGAAACCGTAAATCCCATCGGCGACCGCAAGCTCGAAATCAAACTGGTTACGGAGCAGACGGAAGCGCTGCTGCGGGAGGCGCAGGTTCCCGTCGCTTGCCCGCCTGACGTGATGGAGGTCCTGGTCTCCACCTTTCACGACCTCCGCTCCGGGGCAGCGGTAGACGGCACCGTGGTCGAACGGCCCACGACGGTGATGTCCACTGCGGAGGCCGTTGCGGTGGGTTTCTCCGCGGGCCTCGAAGCGCACTACTTCGGCGAGGGAGCGATGGAAGGGGCGCACGTCGCCCGGCAGCTTCTCGGCACGGTGCTGAAGGACAACCCGGAGGACGCGAAGAAGCTCCGCCAATATTTCGACGTGGTGGTGAAGGCTCGCGCCAGGAAGAACCGTGCTTGGCAGTCCTACTGGGACGCGCGGAAGTGCCTGGAGCGCTGAGCTGACGACGGCCATGGAGACGACCGGATCACCCACTCATGCGCTTTCGGACTTGGCGGGCGTCCTCGACTCGCTTCACAATTCGCGGTGCGTTTACTTTCCCCTCCGCCATCACAGCCCCGCTTGCGCCTGGCACCTCGCCCGGCTGGTATGCAATTTGAAGCCGCCCGCCGTGTTGATCGAGGGGCCGGCCAGCTTCACACCTCTCATCCCTATGCTGCTCGATCCGGCCACCAAACCTCCGGTGGCGCTCTATACCCACTTCATCGATGTCGATCAGAAGCTGTTTCCGCCCGCTGAAGGCGGCTCTCCCGTGGGCCCCGCCCGCTTTGCGGCCTATTATCCTTTTTGTGAATACTCGCCCGAGCTGATTGCCCTGCGCCGCGGTCAGGAAGCGGGCGCGAAGCTGCGATTCATCGACCTCGACTATGCTGACCAGGTGATGGCCCGGCATTTCGAAGGCGAAACGATGACCAGGCCCCGCATCGAGACGCTCATGCGCGATAGTCACCTCCAGCGGAGCAGCTATTTGCGGGCCTTGGCGGAGCGAAGCGGCTGCCGTGACTTCAATGAGATGTGGGACCACCTGTTCGAAGCGGACTTCGAGAGCCGCTCCACTGAGTCGTTCATGCGCGAGGTCGCGGCCTATTGCTTCTTCGCCCGCAGCGATGCTGCGCCCGAAGCCCTGGAGTTTGACGGCACGTCGGCGCGCGAGCGGGCGATGGCGGCCGCAATCGATGAGGAGCTCGCGAACGCGGCAGCGGGCAGCGGTCCAATCCTCGTTGTGACGGGCGGGTTCCATGCGGTCGTGCTTCCCCGGCTCGTCGGCCAGGGGCACAAGCCTCGCGCGGCAATCCCGCGACCGGCGGGCGCAGTACAGCAGGCCCTCATTCGCTACAGTTTCGAACAGCTGGATGCGCTGAACGGCTACGCGGCGGGCATGCCCTCCCCGAGCTACTACGACCGCCTCTGGGCGGAACTGGACGATGGCAGTTCCGACGCGCACAGCAAAGTCGCGACGGCAGTGCTTGTCGAGATCGGCGCGCTGACCCGCAAGAAAGACATGCAGGTGGCGCTCTCGGCCGCCGACGAGATCGCAGCGCTCGAGCAGGCTGAGCTTCTGGCTTCCCTGCGCGGCCACCCCGGGCCGGCGCGCGAAGACCTGCTCGACGGCGTGCGCAGTTGCTTCGTTAAAGGCACGATGGACGCGGAGGGCAGGGTGCTGATGGGCCTCGTGGCTCACGTCCTTCGGGGCACTGCGATTGGAAAGGTGCCGGCCACGGCGGGTGTGCCGCCCATCGTGGCCAGCTTTCGCAAGGAAGCGGAGAGCGCGCGCCTCGACATCCGCGACTCAACCAGGAAGCGGATCTCGCTCGAGATTTACCGCCAAGTGAGCCATCGCCGTACCAGCCGCTTTCTGCACTCGGTCAGCTTCCTGGGAGTGCCGTTCGCGGGGCTCGTGGGGGGGTCCGACTTCGTGCGGGGCATCGGCGTCGACAGGCTTCAAGAGCATTGGCAATACGCCTGGAGCCCCATGACCGAGGGCGCTCTCGTGAGCGCCGCTGTCTATGGCGCTACCATTGAAGAGGCATCGTCCAATCGCCTGCGAGAGGCGACGGCGCGCCTCGACGAGGAAGGAAAGGGGAGGAATGCGACTGCGGCCGTGGCGATGCTGGTCCACGCCTGCCGTATGGGGTTGCATCGCCACGCCCCCGAACTTGTCGCGCTGATCGCGGCGAGGATTGCGGAAGAGCCGGCCTTTGTGGGCGCGGTTCAAGCTGCCAATCAGTTGCTCATGCTCTGGCAGTCGCGCGAGCCCCTGGAGGCCCACTCGCTCACCGAGGTGCCGCAGTTGCTCCAAGCGGCCTACCTGCGCGCCTGCTATCTGGCGCCGGGCCTGGCGTCGTGTCCCGAAGAAGAGGTCGGCACAGTGCTCGACTGCCTTGCTTCCGTGCGCGAACTGCTGGCTGTGGCCAGCGTCGAATTGTTGGATCCCGAACTCTTCTGGGAAGCGGTGGGCCGCATCCTCGTGATACCAAACCAAGCGCATGCTCCCTACTGTACGATTGCCGGCGCGGTGGCCGGCCTTTTGTTCAGCGCCGGAAGGATGACCCAACCGGCGCTCAATGAACTCGTGACCGGCTACCTGGTCGGGATTGCGGACTCCGAGCGGCGGGTCGGCTTCCTGCGCGGCCTCGTGAGGACCTGCCGGGAGGCGGCGTGGCAGAACTTGCACTTGATCCAGGCACTTGACGAGATCATCGCCGGATGGGGCGAGGCGGAGTTTCTTTCGGCTTTGCCGAACCTCCGTTTGGCGTTCGCGGAGTTGACACCGCGCGAAACGGACAAGGTCGCGGCGTTGGCAGCAAGCCTGCACGGCAAACCGGGCCTTGGCGGCCTGGTTCAAATCCGCGTCACTGAGAGCGAGCTGGAGCTGAACCGCCGCATCACTGCGCTAGTGCTCGAATCGCTCGAGAACGACGGCCTAAACCACTGGTCGAAGGGGGCCGCCGATGAGTAGCGGCGAAACGCTGGCGCGCTGGCGACTGGTGCTCGGCAAGTACTCGAGCGAACAGATCGACGCCGGCATGAGTGGCGACCAGCAGCGCATAGATGGCGCGCTGAATTTTCTCTACTCCCGCGAATACCGTGGTCGCGGCGTGCGCGACGAAACGGAGAAGGACAAGCGCCGTGCCGGAACCCTTGACCCCAGCCAACTTACGGTTCCTCATTGGCTCAACGAAATTCGCGAGCTCTTCCCCAAGGAGACGGTGGCCGTCATCGAGAAGCATGCCCTCGAGCGCTACGGCTTGATGGAGCTCGTGACCGACCCGGAAATCCTCAGCCGGCTTGAACCCAACTTTGACCTTCTCAAAATGCTCCTCACCTTTCGCGGGCACTTGAAGGGCGCGGTGCTGGACGAGGCGCGGCGCATCATCCGCCGCGTGATTGAGGAGATCAAGCAGCGGCTCGCGGCGGAAATCCGCCGGGCCTTTGCCGGACGCACCAATCGTTTCCGCCACAGCAATCTGAAGATCGCTCAGAACCTCGACTGGAAGGGAACGATTCGCAAAAACCTGAAGCACTTTGACACGCGCCGGAAGCAAATCGCCGTTGATCAGGTGCTGTTCTTTTCCAAAGTCAAGCGCCGCCTGCCCTGGCGCATCATTCTGTGCGTCGACGAGAGCGGCAGCATGACGAGTTCGGTGATTTACAGCGCCGTGATGGCGGGAATCCTGAGCGGGCTGCCGCTCGTCGACGTGAAGCTCGTGGCGTTCGATACTGCCGTCGTCGACTTGAGCGAACACGTGGAGGACCCGGTGGAAGTACTGATGAACGTCCAACTGGGCGGCGGCACCAACATCGGGCAGGCGCTCCGCTACTGCGAGCAATTGGTCGACGACCCGCACCGCACGATTCTGGTGTTGGTCAGCGACTTCTGCGAAAGCTGTGGACCCGTGCCGATGGTCGCTTCCTGCCGGCGTTTTCGCGAGGCGGGCGTGAAGCTGCTCGGCCTCGCGGCTCTCGACGAGGAAGCGAACCCCAGTTACGACGTTCAGATGGCGGAAACCCTGGCGGCGGCGGGCATGGACGTCGCCGCCCTTACCCCGAAACACTTTGCAGAATGGCTGGCAAAGACGATTTCATAACCCGGCTTGTTGACCTCCTCGGCGCCTTCGACGATGCGGCGTGGGAAGCGCTCGCGAGCAAGGGCCTCGTGCGGCGCGCGCGCAAGGACTTGGAAAAGGGGCTTGCCATCGAGATTGCGGGCGCGAGCGAAGCCGGCGTCGAGCTCACGGTACCGCCTTTCCGCGTCGTCATGCCCCTGAGCGGTCCCGCCAAGTCGACCTGCACGTGCCCTGCCCTGGGCGTTTGTCAACATATCCTCGCCGCCGGATTGTACTTGCGAGGCACCGCTGGCGCCGCGATCGAAGCCAGGCCGAACGCGACGCCGGCGTCGATTCGCGAGGAAGTCGCCTCGATTACCGCGGAGCGATTGAAGGAGTGGGCCGGCGCGGCGGAGTATCGGGCCGGCGCGTCCCTTCTCGAGAAGAATAGCCTGCCGCCGGTAATCGAGTACGGCGAGACGGTGGTCATCCGATTGATGCCAAGCTGCGTCGAAGCCCGCTACGTCCCAGGCGGCGGCCTTGATGGAATCGTGGGGCCGCGCGCCCGCGGAAAGCGCGTGGCGGTCGCGGCCACCTTGGTACTTCGACGGTCCCTGGGGCTTGAGACCGCTGAAAGCAGCGTGCAGCAAGCCCTGATCGAGGTCTCCGGCGCGCCGCGCACACCGAAGGAGATCCTGGCGTCGGCGCAAGCGGTGCTCGAGGACGCCGTCACCGTCGGCCTGAGCCATTTGTCGCCGGTTGTCGTCGAGCGCTTACTGACGCTGGCGGTATCGGCGCAGGCGGCAAACCTTCCCCGCATCTTCCTCGCCCTGCGCAGTGTTTCCGACGAAGTGCGGGCGATTCTCGAGCGCGACGCCCGCGCGGATGAGTCTCGACTGCTTCTCTCCGCAGCCTCGCTTTACGCGTTGGTCGAGGCGATTAGCAGGTGTGACGATGCATCCGCCGCGGCGCTCGGGGGCGTCGCCCGGCGACAGTACGTTGAAGTGTCGGAGATGGAGTTGGCGGGAGTCGGTGCCTACCCTTGGAAGACGGGGTCGGGGTATCGCGGACTCACCGTGCTCTTCTGGTCGTACCAAAGCCGGGAGTTCCTGTCGTGGTCGGCCGCGCGCCCGGCGAGCCAGCAATTTGATCCGCGCCAGCGCTTCGAGGCCGATGGGCCGTGGGACGGAGCCCAAAGTCCACGCCAGGTGGCGTCATCGCAGATCAAGCTGAGTAATGCGCGACGGACCGGCGGCGGCAGGATCTCCGCCTCGACGCGGACGACCGCCATCGTACTCGCGCCGGCGCCTGCGGGTTCGATTGACTTCGGCGAGCGGAGATTCCGGTCGTGGTACGAGCTCGACAAATACATTCGCGAGAAAGAGCCGCTGGGGCTGCAAGAGTCGAACCCCTTGGACATGGTGGTTGTGCTGGAGCCTGTGGCCTTCGGCGGCCGGTCATTCGACCGGACGACCCAGACGTTCCGGTGGGACCTGCACGATGCCGCGGGCCTGCCCTTGTCCATCTCCTTACCGTTTCGCGACTGGACTAAAGAGGCAATTCGAGTGCTCGAAGGCTTGGCGCCGCCGGAAGGATCGCGGTGGCGGGTGGTCGTGCGCGTAGCCCGAGGCAGCGACGGATGGGTGGTCGAGCCCATCTCAATCTTGCGCCCTGAGAACCATGAGGCGCCGGTGTTCCATTTGGCCTTCGATGTCCTTGCACCGGGGACATCACCAAAGGAGCCGGAAGCTTCGGAGGAACCCGGTGAGGCCGACGCCACGATCATCGAGGAGGACGCCGACCTCAGTGAGCCGCGCGGAATGGCATCTGGTCACACTCAGCGCATTCTTGGCGAAACAATCCGCCGGCTGGACGCGATCTCTGAGGCAGGGTGTCGGCTCGGACTCGAAGCCCACCGCGCCTGGTTCGACGAGTCACGCAGGGGTGTGTACGATTCAGGGTTGACGAGCCTGGCCGGGGCCCTCGATAGCCTGGCCGATCCATCGATGTTCTCACCCCGCGTCATTCTTCAGGCGCGATACCTCATTCACCTCCACATGCAGGCGACGGGGCACGTCCTGTGATTGAGGCTGGGGTGCGTGCCTCGCCCGCAGTGCCCCGTCAGACGAGTTCGGCAGCAATCTCGCAGATCCCTTCTTCATTGTGCGCGGGAACCTGGTAGCGCGAACCATCGCTTCTGTGATCCGCGGCTTTCTCAATCGAAGAACCGCGGACCGGGAGAACGGCAGCCGAGTCGCGGGCTTGATGGCCAGCGAGATCGTGGCCGGAGGCATTAGCATGCCATCAGATACCTTTCCATCTCCCAATTGCTAACGGTGCGCTGGTATTGGCGCCATTCCTCGCTCTTCACCTGCACGTAGTAGTTGGTGAAATCTCGTCCCAAAGCAAGGGTGAGGATTTCGTCTTTTTCGAGTTCGCCCAGAGCTTCACGCAGGCTCATGGGCAGCACGCGAATCCCGCGTTCGGCGAGGTCGCTTTCCTCGACTTCGTACAAGTTGCCGGTATTGGCGGCGCCAGGATCCATTTTTCTCTCAATTCCATCCAGGCCGGCGGCGAGCAGTGCGGCAATGGCCAGATAGGGGTTGGCTGCGCCGTCGACGGCGCGGTTTTCGATCCTTCCTGGCCCCGGCAAACGGATCATCTGAGTGCGATTCGAAGGGCCATAGGTGATATAGACGGGCGCCCAGGTTGCGCCGGAGCGAGGCGTTCCAGGAACCAACCGTTTGTAACTGTTCACGATCGGCGAGGTTAGGGCAGAAAGGCTCTTGGCGTGGTGCAAGACGCCCGCCATGAACCACCGGCCCAGCGTGGAAAGGCCGAACTCAGCGCTCGTGTCCAGGAAGAGGTTGCGACCGGTTTCGGCGTCCGCTAAGCTAAGGTGAAAATGCGCGCCGTTGCCCGTAAGATGGGCGAAGGGTTTAGGCATGAAGGTGGCCCACAAGCCATGCTGCTCGGCCACCGTGCGCACCATCCACTTAAAGAAAGTGTGCCGATCAGCGCTCGTGAGGGCATCCGCATACAACCAATTGAGCTCAAACTGGCAGTTGGCGTCCTCGTGGTCGGCGGCGTAAGGATCCCAGCCTAGTTCTTGCATGTAGTGCAGGAGAGCCGTCATCAGATCCAGATTGCGGTAAAGGGCGCCCAAGTCGTAACAGGGCTTTCCTGCCGTATCGAGCGGATCCCAAGGTATGTAATTCCCGAGGTCATTTTTCTTCAGCAGCATGAACTCGGCTTCGATTCCCACCTGGAGTACCCATCCCTTTCGGCGGAGGTCCTCGAGGTTTCGGCTGAGGATAGTTCGCGGGCAGTAGGGCCACGGCTGCCCGTTGACGTGGAGGTTGCCCGGCACCCAGGCGACATTCTTGCGCCACGGAAGGATGGTCAAGGACTTGAAATCGGGGATGCTCACTATATCCGGATCGTCTGGACCCTGATTCAAGTCGCCCGCGGCGAAGCCCGCAAATCCTGCCCCCTCTTGTTTCATTTCTTCGATGTGGCTGGCTGGGACGAGCTTCGCTTTCGGTGTCCCGGCCAATTCCACGAAAGAGCAAAGGTAGAAATCGACGCCGTTCCCATTCTTCGATGAACTTGAGGGATGATCCATGAGTTTCTCCTTAGTGTTGCGTGCGGTAATTGCGTTTACCTGCAGCGCTGACCTTCAGGTCAGCACTTGCCGAGGCTTCGCTAGGCGCAGGGTAGGCTCTGAAAGTCGGCACTGCAATTCCTTCAGACAAGTCCGAAAAGCAAACCTATTATTCTCACGCAACACTGTGTGAGCTACGACGATACTGCGGCAGCAGCCTTCTCTCCCACCAATTGCCCGCTCGCGAAGCGCGCCGGGGAGAATGGCTCTAAGAGCTTCGAGGTCTTTCCCGTGGCAATAAGTTCGGCCGTGCATTTTCCCGCAATTGGAGCGGCTTTGAATCCGTAGGTTCCCCACCCCACATCCAGGTAAAAGTTCTTCACTGGTTGCGCCACGCCGATGATGGGAGCGAAGTCCGGCGTCATGTCGCAAACCCCCGCCCATTGGCGAAGCACTCGAAGGGTATGCAATTGGGGGAACAGCTCCAGAGTATAGGTGGCCATCTGCTCGAGGGTGGGGAGCGTACTCTTCAAAGAGTAAGACTGGTAGGGATCAATCTCCGCGCCGATCACCAATTCACCTTTGTCGGTCTGGTTGACGTAGACGTGTAAGGTGGCCGAGACGATTACCTTGTCCAGAAACGGTTTCAAGGGTTCCGTAACACACGCCTGCAGCGGGTGGCTGACCACGGGCAGGGAAACTCCCGCCATCCTGGCGATGGTGGAAGCCCAGCCCGCGGTGGCATTAAGCACCGCCGAGGTGGCAATCTCGCCGCGATCGGTGATCACCGATTGCACGCTGCCGTTCTCGACCCGCATGCCCGTAACGGTAGTATGAGGATGAATCTCGATTCCCATCCGGTCGCAGGCGCGCGCCAGGCCCCACACCACCGCGTCGTGGCGGATAATGCCGCCGGGAGGATGATACAGCGCGGCCAACACCGGGAAGCGTGGCCGCGAACTGAGGTCCATGGCGGGAACCAGGCGGCGAATTTCGTCAGGATAAATCATCCGGCTGTCAATTCCGAGTGCCTGGTTGTTCTCGGCGCGAATCCGCAACCCAGTTACCGAGGCGTCCGTATGGCCCAGCGTCAGGTGGCCGCACTGGCTGAACAGAAGATTCCATTCGAGCTCCTGTGAAAGACTCTCGTAGAGCTTCACCGACGCATCATAGAAGAGAATGCCTTCCCGGGTGCGGTAGTTGGAGCGGATAATAGCGGTGTTTCGGCCGCTGCTGCCGCTGCCCAGATAGCCTTTGTCAACCAGTGCGATGTCTCTGAAGCCGTGCTTTGAGCCCAGGTAATAGGCAGTGGCGAGCCCATGCACACCCGCGCCAACGATCACCAGATCGTAGCGCCGCTTCAGCTCCCGCCGCCGCCACATGCGCTCCCGTTTGAAAAGTTGGAACATGATGCATTCTCACCGCGGAGGCGCAGAGGAGAACAATCAAAGGCAATCATTTCTGCGCCTCTGCGTCTCGGCGGTGAACTCACTTCTGCAAAATTCTTTGTGCTTCCAGCCCGAATGGCGTAATTTGAAATTCTCGCCCTGCGTGCAGTATCGACTCCCACACGCTCTCGCCGTATTCCCGGCCCACCAACAGATGAAAGGCCGGAATGCCGGGTAGATCGTCGCGCATGACAATCGCATGAACGTGCGCCAGGCTGGCCTGCGCAGAGGTGAGGTTCCCCAACGCGCCCTCAGACTTATTCAGCGAGGTGAGCTTGCTTAGAACCTCACGGCTGCGAGGCCCAGCGAGCATCAAGTGCGTGTACACCGAAGTCACATCCGTCACGTAAACGCTGGCGGGCGAAGCAGTATCTCCATTATGAAGTTGTTGCAACCGTCTTCGCACGTCACCGGCCACCGAAGGTTCGCACGTCAGCAAAAACTCCCGGCGGGCCAGCAGCCACGAGGCTGCTTCCGGCCGCAGGTTTGGGGCGCTTTTCAGGCCGGGCCCCTGTAAGTTAAATTTCGACATCCAGCTCACGTCGGCCAGGCCCACAGACTCGCGCGCCCGTGCCGCCTCTTCGGAGGGATCGCCAAAGCTCGAGGCAATTTGCCAACCGTGATGCTCGACCATCGCGGCCCTGCCTTCGTGATGCGCGTGGAATAATGCCGTTTGTTTAATGTGAATGATCCTTAAGTGCAATTTGGCTGACCCATCGATCTACCGCAATCCCGCCCGATGGTGGACGGATGTGGTGCGGGCGTCCCCCCCCCCGCGGTGGCGGGAGCGTCCCGCTCCCGCGGACGGGCAGGATGATGCCCGTGCGACGGCCGGCGAGACGCCCGCCCTACGATTCTCACACCAATCATGAATTCGGAATAGCGCCAGGCCCAACATCACATGCGCAGGCGCGCCCCATCCGGGTCGTAGAACACTTTCTCCGTAATCCTGGCGCGTGCCAGCCGGCCACCCACGCGCACATCGACTTCCGCGCCGTCATGAGCGACCTCGGCCGGCACCCAGGCGAGACCGATTGCCTTTCCGTGCCGCGGAGAGACCCGTGTACTCGTCACCCTGCCCGCCAGTTGGCCGCCGATCATAATGGCAGCGCCGTCCTCCGGCAAAACCGCCTCATCCATGACGAAGCCCGCAAGCTTCTGGCGAAGCGGTTGTCCCTCAAGCCGGCGGAGCGCCGAGCGTCCTATGAAATCTTCCTTGTCCAATTTCAGCGCCCAGCCCATCCCGGCCTCGAACGGATTGGTCAGCGCATCGCTATCCACGCCCACAATCACGTGCCGCTTTTCCAGGCGCAGCAGGCGTTGTGCTTCAATTCCAAAGGGCCTGATATCGAAATCGCCGCCGGCCGCGAGGAGCGCCCCCCACACGTCCGGGCCGGATTCAGCGGGGAAGTGAATTTCCCAACCCATTTCTCCTACAAAGCCGATGCGCATCAGTATGGCTTCGACGCCGGCAACCGGTGCAATGCGGCAGGCCATGTAAGGGAAGGCCGCAGTGCTCAGATCGCAATCCGTCAGTTGCATGAGCACCTGACGCGCCTGGGGCCCGGCGAGATTTGCGGCGGCGAGGCCAGAAGTGAGGTTGATGATGTAGGCATCCCAGCCCGTGCCCGCCATCCACCATTTCATCCATTGAAGGACGAAGTCCAGGTTTCCCGTAGTGGTCGTCACGAAATAATGGTCGTCTGCCAGGCGAGACACCGTGCCGTCGTCCAGCATGATTCCCGCTTCGTCGCAAATCACTCCATAACGCGTGCGCCCCGGACGCAGGTCGGAGAAGCGTCCCGTGTAAACCTTGTCGAGCAGCTTCCCGACGTCCCGTCCCTTCAGGTCGAGCTTGCCCAAAGTGCTAACGTCGATCAATCCTACGCGTTCGCGGACGGTGCGATACTCTTCCTCGACGCACTGCTTCTCGCTCGCGCCTTTTGCCGATTGGTAATATCGCGGCCGCTTCCACTCGCCCATGTCGAGCCATACGGCTCCCCCCGCCTCGTGCTCGTAGTGCATCGGAGTGCGGCGCGTGGGATGATGCCGTGCACCGGCCAGGGTTCCCAGCGTGACGCCGGGATTCGGAGGCCGCGCCGTGGTGACGCCCGTGTCCGCCATGCTGCGGCCGGTTCGCAGCGCGCACACGCCGATGGCGGACAGTTGGCACATGCGGCCCTGGCACGGCCCCATAGTCGTGGTGGTGTATCGCTTCAGCGTTTCAATATGGTCGAACCCTTCGTCAATTGCGTTCACCAGGTCCTGGGAGCTGACATCGGAGCACAAGCAGATAAACGCTCCCTTGCCGGCGGGATTGCACTCGGGCGGCAACGTGGCGGCAGCGCTGAGCGAAGCGCCCGTTACCTCGCCGACAGCGCTGACGTTCACGGGTAGACCGGTCGGGACGAAGGCGCCCTTCGCTGCGTTCCACTCGAGACCGGCACCCCCCTGG
>Ga0335078_10006657_pt1 | contig 17095 bp, 16 predicted proteins | sample Lox_Sample_32_FD_206711 | JGI IMG/M metagenome (GOLD analysis project Ga0335078, IMG submission 206711) | Soil microbial communities from Loxahatchee National Wildlife Refuge, Florida, United States - Lox_Sample_3.2 | ecosystem: Environmental > Terrestrial > Soil > Wetlands | place: USA... | reverse complement strand
TTGCAGGCCACCGTGAATGCGGCCATCCGTTCCAATGTGGCTTTCTATCCCATCGACGCGCGCGGCTTGATGGCCACCCCGCCGGGCGGAGACGCCAGCAAGGCGGCCTCGGCGGGCTCGAACCTGTACACCGGTTCGGCGCAACAGTCACTGATGGATACCTTCCATAATACGCAGGAGACCCTGGATACGCTGGCCGCCGACACCGGGGGCAAGGCGCTGCTCGATTCCAACGATCTGACGCTGGGCATGACCCAGGTGCAGAAGGATATCAATAGCTATTACATGCTGACTTATGCCAGCACCAACGCCGCCGAGGATGGCAAGTATCGCCGCATCCAGGTGAAGCTGGCCCCCAAGTACACGGACTTACGAGCCAAGCTGGACTACCGGCAAGGCTACTATGCGCCCACCACTTTCGCCAAGATGACCGGCACGAACAAAGAAGCGCAGTTGCAGGAGGCGCTCGAAAGCGACAATCCGGTGACCGACCTGCCGATCGCGGTGGAAGTGGATTATTTCCGCCTGGCAAAGAGCAAGTACTTCGTGCCGATCTCGGTGCGCATTCCGGGCTCGGCATTGTCGTTCCGCAGCAAGGGCGCCAAAGCGGCCACCGAGATGGATTTCATCGGAGAGATACGCGACGCGCGCGGACGCCAGGCTTCGGTGGTGCGCGACACGATCCCTCTTAAGGTGGCGTCCACCACGGCCGGCGAAGTCGCCCGCAAGCAGATCCAATACGATACCGGGTTTACCCTGGGGCCTGGCAAGTACAGTTTGAAGTTTGTGGCGCGCGAGAATGGCGAGGGCAAGACGGGCACGTTCCAGGCGCCTTTCACGGTTCCGGATCTCGGCTCGGGGAACGCGCTGCGCCTCAGTTCGGTGATCCTGAGTAACCAGGTGCAGGCGGTGAAGGAGCAGATCGCCGGCGCCAAGAACAGCAAGAAACTGGTGGCGGAGGATCCGCTGATCGACGACTCCGGCCAGAAGATCATGCCCAACGTGACGCGGGTGTTCCGGCCCGGGCAGAAGCTGTCGGTCTACCTGGAGATTTACGACCCCGGGGTGATGCAGTTTCCCGGTGCGAATCAGGGCCAGGCCCAGGGCCAGGGCGCGGGCATCGCCAGCCTGACAGCCACGGTGGCCTTCTATCAGGGAAATAAGAAGGTAATGGAAACACCGGCCGTGCGGGTCAACCGCATCAACGCCAAGCGGCCGGGCGTGGCGCCGCTGCGGCTGCAGACGCTATTGAAGAGTTTGCCGGCGGGGCAATATGTTTGCCAGGTCAATGTGATCGATCAGCTAGGGCACAAGTTCGCGTTCCCCAGGAGTTCGATCGTGGTGCTGGCCGACGAAGCGGATCAAGCGCGCAAGGCCGGCTAAGCCGGTATCGGAAACCGAATCGCGGTTCTGTACGACAATAGAGTATATGAGGTTTTGCCGCATCGCTGCCGTCTATGTGATGTGTTTGGCCGCTTGGGCTGCTTCAGGCTACACCGTGGAGCAGATCAAGCAGTTCATCCAGTCCGCCATCCAACTCAAGAATCCGGACAAGGAAGTCGCTGAAACGCTGCGCAAGATGAAGCTCTCGGAGCGCCTGGACCTGGATACCGTGGAGGCGCTGCAAGGCCAGGGCGCGGGTCCCAGGACCGTGGCGGTGCTGAAGGCGCTGGCGACCGAATCCGCGAGCCTGCCCGTGGCGCAGCCGCCGGCCCCGCCGCCCGTTTATGTTCCGCCTCCGCCGCCCTCCTCGGAAGAGCAGGCGAAACTGCTGGACGAAGTGCGCGATTACGCCGTCAATTATACGCACAACCTGCCCGACTTCATCTGCCTGGAGCAGACCCGGCGCTATGTCGACACCACCGGCCGCGAGTCATGGCGGCAGGCTGACATCCTGACTGCGCGTCTCTCCTATTTCAACCAGAAGGAAGACTACAAGCTGGTGTCACAGAGCGATCGCCCGATTACCGGCGAATCATACACCTCGGTGGGGGGCGCTCTGTCGATGGGCGATTTCGGCACTACCATGCACGACATTTTCGACCCCAGGAGCCATGCCAGGATAACGTGGGAGAGATGGACCAGGCTGCGCGGGCGGCGGACGCACGTCTTTTCCTACCGCGTACCGCTGGAGTTCACAAGTTATACCATCGAGTACCAGGGCGAGAGCAAGGACGATGTGCAGCGGATCAAGGTGGGCTATCACGGATCGATCTTCGTGGACAGAGACCTGAGCACCATCGTGCGCATCACGCAGGAAGCCGACAACATCCCGCTCACGTTCCCCGTCCGGGAGGCGAAGGAAACACTGGACTACGACTTCACCAAGATCGGCGATAGCGAGTTCTTTTTGCCGCTGACCGCGGAAGTGCGGATGCACGCCGGCAGGCAGTGGACCAAGAACGTGAAGGAATTCCGGCTCTACCGTAAGTTCTCGGCCGACGCGGTGATCAAGTTCGACGACAAAGATATGCCGCCGCTACCGGACGACAAGACCAAGGAACAACCGCCTCAGCCGCAGCCACCCAAGTGATCTACCTGGGATGAGCCGCCATCTTCTTCTCGAGTGCGGCCAGCAGGCGCGATTCTATTTCCGGGGCAATGGGATGCGTTTCCATCCCTTTGTAGATGCGGATGGTTTTCTTGGTGGTATCGCAGACTACCCAGCAGTTAGGACACTCGGTAATGTGCTGCTCCAACTTAGCCCGGATCTCCGCGTCCACGTTCTCGTCCAGATAATCGCTGAGTTCCTGCAGGAACTGCTTACATGTAAGCAAAGGCGTCATCCTCCTTATGCTTGAAGAAACGGGTCAACTTATCGCGGAGCTGCAGGCGCGCGCGCAGCAGCCGGCTCTTGACCGCCGGGACCGACAGATCCAGCGCCTCGGCGGTTTCTTCGGTGGAAAGCTCTTCGATATCCCGCAGCACGAAAACCGCGCGATAGGGCGGCGCCAGGCTATCCACGGCGGAGCTGAGGATCTGGTTTATCTCCTCCCGCGAGTAGCGCTCTTCCGGGTTCTCGTCCCAGGCGGCGATTTCGCGCGCCACGGTGTCCTCGCCGGTGTCGATGGTCTCGTCCATCGATACGGTTTTATCGGTCTTGCGCTTGCGCAGTTTCATCAGGGCCTGGTTGACCGCGATGCGCACGATCCAGGTATAGAACTTCGAGTGGCCCTGGAACTGATCCAGGTGTTCGTAGGCTTTGAGGAAGGTTTCCTGCAACACGTCCTCGGCGTCTTCGCGGTTCTGAGTGATGTGCATCGCCAGGCGGAAGATCTTGTTCTCGTACCGGCGCACTAATTCCGAGAAGGCCTTGGCGTCGCCTTCGCGAGCCTGCAGGACGACCGCGGTTTCATCCGGGATCTGGCTGGTGACTGGCATGCGCTGACTTCAGTATCGCACACCGCGATTTCGCGCTAACTGGCGTGGGGCCGAACGGAGCCTAGAACTTGTATCCGATGCTCAGGCGGACCACAGGGTAGTACTTAAAAGGGGCAAGGCTGTTGTTGATCCTGCTCTGTTCCGCGACGACGTTGGCCTGCACCATAGGCTGTGCGCTAACCGGCGCACATCCGGCGCCCTGGGGGGCGCAAACGCTGCCGCCCAGGTTGAGCTGGGCGTTCAGCGATCCTTGAAACGCCACACCCAGATCGACATTCACCGTGAAGTGGCGCGAACTGCGCGGCACCAGGTTGCCGAAGCCCAGCAGGACCTCGGGAGCTACCTTGCGGGAGCTGATCATGCCCGTGCCGGTAACCGGGTCAGAGGCATCGCTGATGTAAGAAACGCCATTGAGGCTGAACGAACCCCCTCCAGGAACGTGAATACTGCCGGTCCCCTGGAAGCCGTCGTAGATCAGCGCGCCGGCACTGATGTGTACGGGGCCGGCGAGGTACTGATCCCATAACGCTTCGGCGGACGCCAGACGGAGCTTGCCGCTGTAGCCGAGGTTGTCGTTGCTGTAAGTGCCGCTCAAGCTGTAGCTGAAGTAGTTAACCCCGAACCGGACGTTGGAATGGTGGAGCACGGAAACGGCGCCCTCCACGCCGGCGCCGAGGCTTCCGGCGCCAACAGCGAGACCGAATTTGGGGACATCGCCGCTGGACTGGGCGGAGCAGTTAGGAAGTAATGCGCCGGCACAGGAACAAATAAGAACTGTCAAGGACGCTCGCTTCATCAAGTCACCTGTATCGAATCATACCACTCAGGTGCGGATATTGTCATTCTGGAAGTCCCATTCGACGAGGCGCCGCTCAAGCGCCGAGAGATTGATCATATGGGCGCAGGCGGCGGCGTGGTGGCCGGCAACTTCATTCTCCCAATAAGCCTCGCGTGAGCGGACGGAATCGAAGAAATGGCCGAAGTGCGCGACGGTCGGTTCGGGCCCTTCGTCTTTGAAGTGCTCGGGCGCTTTGCGAGGGCGCTTGGCCGGCTCGACTTCGGTGGCGATCACTTTGGGGTCCTTGTAATAGGCGTCTTCGAGCGGCTGCGCCCAGGCGTCCACGATCCAGCGGTTATCCTCGACGGCGTTGTCCGGATAGAAGACCAGACCGTCGCCGCCGATGGTGAGGCTGCCCTCGGTGCCGAGCACCTGGAGGGCGGCTTCGGCGTTCAGCTCGTTGTTGAACGACGAACTGAGGTTCACGGTGAAGCCCTCGGGATACTCCAGCAGGGCGTTGAGCGTGTCGGGCACATCGCGGCTTTCCTTCCAGCGATACAGTTCGCCCATGGCCATGGCGCGGGCGGGCATTTTGGCGTCCATCAGGAAGTGGATGGCGGTGCACAGGTGCACGAAGAGGTCGGTCGAGATGCCGCCCGAATACTCCTGGTAGCAGCGCCAGCGGAAGAAGCGTTCCAGGCTGAAAGGGCGCCGGGACGCGGCACCCTGGAACATCGCCCAGTTCACGGTTTCCGGAGATGCGTCGGGCGGGATGGGATAAATCCAAGCGCCGGATGCGGTATTGCGATTGATGGCCGCATGGATCATGGTGATGCGGCCGAGTCTGCCGGCGCGGATCAATTTCTTGGCTTTAGTTTCCAGGTCGGAGCTGACGCCCTGGCTGCCCACTTGCACGATGCGCTTGCCGGCGGCGGCGATGATCTCCAGACCTTCGGCAGGCGTATAGGTCAACGGCTTTTCGCAATAGACGTCTTTGCCCGCGCGCAAGGCATCGAGGACAACCGGCGCGTGGAGATGGTCGGGTATGGCGACGACCACGGCGTCGATGGATTTCTCAGCCAGCAATTCGCGATGCGTGGGGTAGATCTTGGCGCGGGCTGGTCCGCCCTTGACGCGGCTGAGGGCGCGATCGAGCCGCCCTTTGTAGGCGTCGACGAGCCCTACGATTTCGGCTTGCGGATGCTGCTGGAGCGCGTCCATCAACTCCTGCCCGCGCGCACCCGTTCCGATCATGCCGACGGCGATGCGATCGCTGGGAGCGGGACGGGCGGCGGGCGCAGCGGCAGCGAGCAAGGCGCCGGCCTGCAGTAAAGTACGGCGGGTGAGTTCCATGAAGCGATTATAGCCGCGGTACAGCAACCTCCGCCGGGAGCAGCGCCTGGGCGACGCGCAAGATGAGGGCTTCGGCGTAGGGTGGGCCCACGATCTGCAAACCGATGGGCAGGCCGCGGCGGTCCGCGCCGCAGGGAATCGACAGCGCGGGCAAGCCCAGCGGGTTGATAGCGCGCACCAGGCGGGTGGCGGCCAGGCGCACATCTTCGCTTTGGCTAGAGATGGCCGTGGCGGTCTCTCCGATGCGCGGCGCCGTGATGGGGGTGGTGGGGGTGAACAGGCAATCCACGCGCGACCAGAGGCCGGCGAACTCGCCCTGCATGACGCGCCGCAGGCGCTGCGCGTTGACGTAGTCGGTGGCGGGGACCAAGCGGCCCTGATCGAGCAGGGCCAGCACGTCGGGGCCGAACCGATCGCGCTGCTCCAGATGCGGCCCCAGCAAGGCGGAGGCTTCCGCCAGCAGGATGACGCGCGCCACGGTGTTGAGGGCGGCGATATCGGGCACACGCAAAAGGACGATTTCAGCGCCGCGCGATTCGGCGGACTGGCAGGCGGCGCGCACGGCGGCTTCCACGTCCGGGTCGAGGCGCTCGAAGTAAAAATTCTCCGGGAGGCCGATGCGAAGGCCGCGGATGGAGGGCTCGATCTCAGGCACGTAGTTCTCGACCGGGCGGCGGGAGGAGGTTTCGTCGCGGCGATCGTAGCCCGCGATGACGTTGAGCACGGCACCCGCATCGCGCACCGAGCGGGTGAGCGGGCCCATATGGTCGAGCGAGAAACCCAGCGGCATGGCGCCGTAGCGGCTGACGCGGCCATAGGTGGGCTTCAATCCCACGACTCCGCAGAAGGAAGCGGGGATACGAATGGAGCCGCCGGTGTCGCTGCCCATAGCCATCGAGACCATGCCCCCGGCCACGGCGGCGCCGGAACCGCCGCTGGAGCCGCCGGGGATGCGGTCCCGATCCCACGGATTACGGATCGCGCCAAAGTGCGGATTGCTGGAGGTGATGCCGTAGGCCAACTCGTGCATGCCAGTCTTGCCCAGCAGGACCGCGCCGCCGGCGCACAGGGATTCGACGACCGCCGCGTCGTGGTCAGGGATATAATCGGCGAACAGGCTGGAGCCGCCGGTGGTGCGCACGCCCTTGGTATAGAACAGATCCTTGACGGCGACGGGAATGCCATGCAGGGGACCGTGGTCTTCGCCGCGCGCCAGTTCCTGGTCGGCCTGTTTGGCCCGCTCGCGGGCAGCTTCGGCCATCACAGTTTGCATGGCGTTGGTCGAAGGGTTGAGCCGCTCGATGCGCTGGAGGGCGGCGGCGGTCAGTTCGGCGGAGGATGTTTCGCGGCGGCGGAGTGCGGCGGCGGCTTCGAGGAGCGTCATTCGGGATCCTCCGCGTGGAAGACGGTGGCCGGCTCGGTCTCCGGCGGGAGGGCGCGCACCAGCGGACGGAAGTCCGCTTCGAGGGCGTCCAGCGACTGGGCGATGCGCTCCAGGGCGGCGTCGGGGATGGCCAGTCCGTTAGCGCGGGCTATCTTTTTCCAGTCCTTCTTCCGGTCGTTGCTCATTTTGATTCTCCATACGGGCGGCCCAATGCGCGGCTGCCAGGATGATTATGGCGGATGCGAAACTCCAGATGAGAATGGTGGCGGAGTTGCGAAACACGCCGTACTCGCGCTCCAGCTTCATGTGCAGGAGCGGCCAGATCAGCAGGAACACATACTTCATGGCCTCCAGCACCAGCCCCGCCAGAATCGCCACGGGCGCCACGCGCGCGGCCGGGATGCGGCGGTTGGGCAAGATCCAGTAGATCAAAAACAGTACCACGATGCCGATGGGGATGGCAGCCACCTTGAAAATCAGGAGCTTCACCCAGAGTTCCAAATGGGCGTGGGAACCGCTGAGGCTGTGCACCCACTGGGCGTTCATGCCGGTGAGGACCAGCGACAACAGCGCCAGACCGCCGCACAGGAAGATCATGCCCAGGCTAACGAGTTGGTTGCGCAGGTAGGAGCGGTTTGTCGAGACGCCCCAGGCGCGGTTGAGGGCGACTTCCAGGGGTTCGAAGACGCCGTTGGCGGTGACCAGCAGCAGCAACATAGCCACGGGCTGAAAGGGGCCGCGCAAGGGCAGATTGCGACTCAGGAATGCGCCCAGGTCACCGGGAAGGAAGTCGTTCAGGGCCAGGTAGATGGCGTCCACGGCGGCGGGCCAGCGAAGCACGCTGCGACAGAAGGAGAGCATCACGTTGAGGAAGGGGTAGAACGACAGCAGGACGCTGGCGGCCACGGCCAGGGCGTAGACGTGGACTTCGGTCTGCATGCAGTAGCGCAGCGTAGGACGCCAGGCGTCCATGGCGCGGGACCAGCGGCTGGGCGGCGGGGGGGAAAAGAGGCTTGCCAAGAGATTAGCTTAGCGCCCATTGCCGCGCTTTCGCGCGGCGGGACTGGTGGGACCCAGAGGGTACCCCGGCTGGTGGCTGGTGGTTGTGCGTGATTGGGCGAAATTGTGCATTGACGGTGCGTTTGGGAGGGCATTCGAATTTGGACGAACGAAACCATTTGGCCTTTTAAATCAGCGAGTTGACATACAGCAGCGCTTGAACTTGCGGCCGCTGCCGCAGGGGCAGGGCTGGTTGCGGCCGGGCTGGAGGGCGGGTTTGGGGGGGAGCGGTTGGGGTGGCTGAGAGCCGCGGATGGCGCGCGCAGCCTGGAGGCGCACGGCGGCGGGGGCTTGCGGGTCGGCCAGGATGGCCTGGATAGCGCCGATCGCCTGGGAAGCGAGTGAACGGGCCTGGTCGCTCCAGGCCACGTCCTGGTCGCGCCGGGCCTGATTGAAGGCCTCGCGAAAAGAGGACGAGCGCAGCCAATTGCCGATGGTGTTTCTATGGACGCCGATGGATTTCGCGGCAGCGATGGCGGTGGAGCCGGCGGACAACAGGGTCAGTGCGCGCCGCTGGGCCGGGGTCAGTTGGGGATCGGACGGCATGGGGCCTCCTTACTTCCAGAGAAGCACGGGGGCCGGCGTGGGAGGTGGGGCTACGGCGCGAAGTTGTTGAGGGGGAGGGAGATATTTTATTGGAAAGTGCGGTACCGGGAGAGGAGGCCGATTGACAATCGGCCTGCAGGCCACATAGCTAGGCGGCCTTGGCCAGGGGGCGCGCGATCTGCGGCTCATCGAAGATTTCGAGCAGGATGGAACGGACGCGCTGGTAGCGCCGGCACTCAGCGCAGCCGCACTGCGCTTCCACGTCAGTGTGCTCGATCAGGTATTCGAGTTGTTCGCGCAGGATGTCGCTTTCATTGGTGATCATCGCAATCACCTCCGTACTCACTTTGATAGATGTGCGCAGATCGCAACGGGGTCCGTTCCCGAGTGTAAATGTATGTCAGCTCCGGGTTGCTAAAGTTTCATCCGCGATCTGCCGATGTCATCGGTATGGAAGATCCGCCGGATCTGGAATTGATGGCCAACCGCTTCAATCGCCTGGTGAAAGAACTCCTGAACGGGGAAGTGCGCCGGACCTCGTTCCAGCCCTGGGAAGTGCATCTGCTGTTGGACCTACAGGGGTGCCGGCTGACGCGTTCGCGGCGGGACGAAGCGCTGCGCCGCTATCAGCGGGTGGTCGAGCGGCAACTGGAGCGCGGGGAACTGCCGCCGGTGCGATTCTCGGATTTCGTGGGGCGGCGGGCGCGCAAGCCAGCGATGGTTCCGCCGGAATCAGTGTCCGCCCAGGACCCGGCGTCCTTCAATGGTTAGGTTGCCGCTCAGCACCATCCGGATGGCTTCGCTGTAGATACGATGCTCCTCGCTCAGGATGCGCGCAGACAGCGTTTCGACCGTATCGCCGTCGAGCACCGGCACGGCCGCCTGCACGATGATAGGGCCGGCATCCAGGTATTCGTCCACGAAGTGAACTGTGCAGCCCGTCACTTTCACGCCATGCTCCAGCGCCTGGTGCTGCGCATCCAGGCCCGGAAACGAGGGCAACAGGGAGGGATGGATGTTCAACACGCGGCCGGGAAATTCGCGGATAAAACCGGCGCTGAGCAACCGCATGTATCCGGCCAGGCAGACCAGGTCCACCGCGTGCTTCTTCAGTTCTTCCACCAGCATGGCGTCGTAGATGGTGCGGTCCAGTCCTTTGGATGGGATGCACACCGCGGGCAAGCCACGTTGCCGCGCGACCTCCAGCCCGCGCGCTTCGGGCCGGTTGGCGATTACGATGGCGATCTGGGCGGCGATCTTGCCCGCCGCCACGTTATTGGCGATGGCCTCAAAATTGGAGCCGCGCCCTGAAAGGAGAATGCCGAGACGTTTCATCGATACACCACCCGCGGCCCGCGCCGCTTTTGCGGCACCACCTGCCCGGCCACCAGGTAGGGCTCGCCGAGGGTGCGCAACAAGTTTTCGGCGCGGCGCATCAGCGGGCCGCCGGCCGGGCCGGGCACCGCCAGAATCATCCCGATGCCGAGGTTGAAGGTGCGCCGGTAATCGTCTTCCGGCAAGTTGCCCAGGCGGCGCAGGAGCTCGAAGATCGGCGGAATGGTCCAGGCGCGGGTATCGATCTCCGCAGCCAGCCCTTCGGGCAGCATGCGAGGCGTGTTGTCGGTGAGGCCGCCGCCGGTGATGTGCGCCGCGCCTCGCAACAGGCGCTTCTCAGCCAGCGCGCGGATTGGCTTGAGATAGCTGCGATGCACCTGGAGCAGCGCATCCGCCACCGTGCCGCCCAGTTCCGGCACGACGGCGGAAGGCGCGTAGCCGGCCCCTTCGAAGAGCAGCTTGCGCGCCAGCGAGTAGCCATTGGTATGCAGCCCGGTGGAGGGCAGGCCGAGGAGCACGTCGCCCGCGCGGATGCGCTTGCCCGTGAGCAGCGCGCGCCGCTCGGCTGCGCCCACGATGAAGCCCGCCAGATCGTATTCGCCGGGCGCGTAAAGGCCGGGCATCTCGGCGGTCTCGCCGCCGATCAGCGCGCAACCGTTGCGGCGGCAGCCGCGCGCCAGGCCCGAGACCACCTGGGCGGCCACGCCGGCATCGAGCGCGCCGGTCGCGAAGTAGTCCAGGAAGAAGAGAGGCGTGGCGCCCTGGACGGCGATGTCGTTGACGCAGTGATTGACCAGGTCCTCACCCACGGTGTCGTGGCGGCCGGTGAGGAAGGCGACTTTGATCTTGGTGCCGACGCCATCGGCGGAGCTGATGAGCACGGGCTTTTTCCATGCGGCGAGCGAGTAGCAGGCGCCGAAGGCGCCGATGTCGGTGAGCACGCCGCGGGTGAAGGTTTCGCGCGCCAGCTTGCGGATGGAAGAGACGGCGCGATCCGCCTCATCGATGTTGACGCCGGCATCCTGGTAGCGCATGGTTGGAATCCATAGTATAGCGGGAGGGATCGCGCGCATCATCCAGTGGGGACTTGGGCGACTTGGGACGGATCGAATACCGGCGTCTCTTCGCAACGGGCCGATCAATCTCGTATAGCACGCTGGCCCTGTTTGTGGGCGATCGTGGTGGCCGCCAGCTTTTCCTCCGCAGAGGGCACAGACGTCTTCTGGATTCGACTTGCAGTTGGGCGAGGGTGGGATGAGCAGCGCGGCCAAAATATCGCGAAGCATGGCCGTCAGATCCAGCCTGCCGGGGGGTGTTCCAAGGCCCAGAGAGCCTCGGCATAGCCGGCATCGAGTTCAAAGAGCCTGCGGCTTCGGCTACGGACGCTTCGCGTGTGATATCCCCGTGCCACTGGAACAGCGTTCTGACCGGCAACTTGCGCCAAACCAGCGGCATTCCAGACGGCGCGATCGAAAGCGCAAACTGACCGACCGGTAGCTGGCACGATCGAGCCTGCCGCCATTTTCGAATCGGGCGGCAAGGTGGGCAAAGGGACCATCACGCCGGCGGTCACGCTGGACGTGAAGGGCACGGCCACGGTGCGGAGCACGTTGAGGTAGGCATCGGGACCGCGACACCGGGGGCGCCGTTGGAGGTGGCCGGAAACTTGAAGATCACCGGCGCGGGGAGCGGGCTGACGTTTCCGGACGGGACCACGCAGACGACAGCGGGCAATCCGGCCGGGGTGGTGGGAGTGAACCCGTTGCAGGTGGCCCTGCTGAAGGGGTTCCCGGCGTACCGATGGGGCGGCACCGCGTTCAAGGTAGGAAGAAACCCAACGGGGGTCGCTTTTGACAGGACCTACATCTGGGTGGCGAACGGAGGGGACGATACCGTGACCGAACTGACGCTCTCAGGCGGTACGGCGGGAACGTACTCGCTCTCTTGTGGGGCAATGGGGAGCCGCACGGGCTTGCTGTTGACGGGGCGGGTCTCTGAATGGCGCTCAATCGTTTGAAACGGAGCGCAAAGACGGCCGGCAAAGGGCGTTCGCGCAAATCGACGGCGCACGCACTCAAATCGCGAATCTGAGGCTAGCGAAAAAACCAAGCCGTAAATGAGGAAATCGCCAGCGGTGAATAAGGGACCAATCAAAGATGCGATCTCGCGATGTGCGATTACCAGGAGTAAACGGCGAGTTTGCGCACTGCTACTATCCGTGACTCGAACAACAGGTCAGCGGTTCCGCCGGGCAGGAGGAAGCCAACGGCGCCAGTGTCCGATCCACCGGTTGGAGGGAGGGCGAGGGCGGTGGAAAGGCCCGACGTGCTTTTCACACGGACCACTGCAACGTGACCGGAAGGGTTGGCGTACTCGAGCCGGGCGAAGGTCGGACCGCTGGTGGCTTGAATGCCGGCGATGTCCGCTTGGTTTGCCAAATACTCGGCCGGTTTTTTATCGTCGCCGTCCACGGACAGCAGCACGAGATCGTGCGCGGGTACGGAGAAAGCTGGGTCAGCCGCGGTGAAATCCCGTCCATTCCACACATCGCGCAACGATCGCGGAGCGCCAACTAGTCCAAGCTTGCCCCAATCGATCTTGACTTGCGCGGAACTGTCTGTACGGTTCAGTATGGCGACCGCGCGTCTTCCGGCAACTGCCGTAGGCTTTGCCCAAACCTGGAGGCCGGGATTGGGTTCGGCGACTTTGATGGGTTGTAAACCGTAGGGGTCATTGTGAATGGCGAGCGCTTCCCTGTTCTTCAGCAGAGACAAGGTTGCCGAAGAAAGCCGCGTCAGGTCGGAACCCACCATCAGCGGCGCGCTCGCCATCACCCATAGCCCCATGTGGATGCGGTCCATGGCATCGGTCATGCCGCGCATACCCATCACCATCATGTCCAGGTCGTTATAGTAGCCGGTGTGTTGCGCTTCCGGATGCATCCCGGCCTGGAACGAGTCGAGCACATTCTTTAAGGTGATGATGCGTTTGGCGTGTTCGGGATCCTGCAGGCTCTCAACAACGGGCGGGATGATGTCGCCCCCCGTGCGCCAGATGGTGCTTTCCATGCCGGCGACTCCCGGAGCCCAGAACCAGGGATTCTGGCTGCCCCACTCACAGATGGAGAGGAACAATCCACGCCCCGTTATTTTTTCCGCACGCTGGATGGCGCGGCCCACTTGCGCATACTGGACCGCGCCCGAGCGCTTCTCCTTCGCCCCGCCGCACCAGTCCACCTTGACATAGTCGAAGCCCCACTTGGAGAACTGCACAAAGTCCTGTTCGTAATGCCCCTCGCTGCCGGTATTGAGGTACTTCGCGCCGGAGTCGGGGTACATGCTGCAACCGTCGCGGCCCGCGTCGGTGTAGATTCCGGCCTTCAACCCCAAGCTGTGAATGTAACCGGCGATGTTGGCCATGTCGCCGTCTTTCTGGCCTGGACGGAGGGCGGGCCACTGCTTAGGGTTCACGACGATGTTGCCCGCGGCGTCACGCTCGCCCAGCCACCAGCCTTCGTCGATGACGACATACTCGTAACCGGCTTCCTTCATGCCATTCGCGGCCAGAGCCCGGGCCTGCCGCTGAACGATTTGAGAATTCACGATGTTGGCGAAACTGTTCCAGGAGTTCCATCCCATGGGCGCGGCACCGAAGCACGCGGTTGCGGAGGCCGCCAGTAGAAATGCGAAGCGCACGAGTGCAACGTACCACAGGTGAGCCGGCTAAAGCTGCTTGCCGGCGAGCTACGCGCGCCAGGCCGATTGACAACCGGCCTGCAGGTTGGCAACCTGCCCCGCCAAAAAAATCAGGGGACCAGCAGAGACCGGCAAAACCGGGGATGCGGGCGATGGCGTTGTGCAGCCCGCGCACGCCCGGACCCAATTGAAACCGGCTGGCGTTTTGCCGGACAAGCGCTGGGAGCGCACGGTGGTCTATGATGCGATCAACAACCGAATGGCGGACCCTGTCTATTACCTGGGCTGGATACCGAGCGAGGCCCACAGGCGCTGAGGCCGCCGGCAAGCGCAGTGCGGTCGTCAGGGCAAATCAATCGTCGCCAGGCACATCATCGAGTGTTACGCAGCCAAGTCGTTGGCTGCCACTTACCGCGTGGGCCTGCGGAAACAATACCAGCAGCGGAGGAGCTTTCACTGCAGCGCATAGACAGCCCCATCGGCGCTGCCGATGTAGAGGGTGTTGTCGGCGATCGCTGGAGAGGACAGGAAAGCCCCGGTGGTGTACATATTGTGCACGCCCAGCACCAATTCGTCGTAGAACATGAATGGCAGGAGCTTGGCCCAATCGATCGAGCCGTCGGGCTTGCTGTAGGCGGGCGCATTCTTCTTCGAGGCTTCGGTCTGAAAGGTCCAGAGCGGTTCGTGCGTCTTGAGGTCATACGCCAGCAGGCGGCCGTTGAAGGTGCCGAGAAACAATGCCCCGTTGGCGATCGCGGGAGAGGCGTAGTAGGGGACCCTGCTGTCAATGCTGAACAGCTTGGCGCCGGTGGCGGCATCCAGTTCATAGAACAGGCCGCTGTCGGAGGTGCCGATGTAGACCTTGCCGTCATACACAGCCGCTGAAGTCAGCACCCAGGAGCCATTATTGTTGAAGGCCCACTTCTTTTCGCCAGTGGCGAGATCGAGCGCGTAAACATTGGAGTCGCGGCAGCCAATATATATGACGCCATTGGCGACCGCGGGCGAGGCCTGGAAGCCCTGTTGGTTGCCGATCTGCGGATCGAGGCCCCCCTGGAACCGCCATTTGAATTTAAACGATGTGGCATCCACCGCGTAGACGAAGCTGTCCCAGCTCCCAACGATCAGATTGCCGCCGGCGATCGCAGGCGAGGAGTGGACCACATCGCCGGTCGGGCCCTTCCATCGGAGCACGCCGGTCGCAGCGTCGAGCGCGTACACGTAGCTGTCGCCGCTGCCGAAGTAAACCATGCCGTTCGCGACGGCGGGCGAGGAGAGCCAGAAGTCCCACGGGTCGGGCATGACCTCGGCGTAGGGCTGGATTCCGTCCAGCCGGCGGTGGCTGAAGCGGCGTTCGCCCTGGGTTTCGAATTTCCACTTCAGGGTCCCGTGGGCGGCATCCAGCGCGTAGAAGAAGCCGTCGTAACTGCTGAAGTAGACGATGCCGCCCGAAACGGCTGGCGAAGAGGCGATCCCGCTCCCAGTGTGGAATTTCCACTTCATCGCGCCGGTGGTCTGATCGACGGCGTAGAAATCCTGGTCGGAGGAGCCGAAGTAGACCGTGCCGGCGTCCACCGCCGGCGAGGAGAGGACCGGGCTGCGGGTCTGGAAGCGCCATTTCACGGTCGGCGCCTGGCGGAGGCCGGTGGCCTGGTAGACGCCAGTATGATCGAGGCCCCCGCGGAACATTTGCTGACAAAACGCCACGTGGGAGAGGGAGAAAGCAACAGTGACAAGCAGGGATGTGTGGTTCAAGGAATCAAAACCTCCTAACAGTATATTCAGGTCTGCAAATATGCTATTTGCAATCAGGGGACCGCGCTCGACCTATGGGAGATGCTTGTATCAGGGGCTTCCGGTTGTCCGGAATTGGGATTCGCTGTCTGGAAGTGGCGCAGGCAGCCGGTAGCACTCGCTCAGATCAGTGTTCCGATCGTTCTGGCTCTGTAGCGTGGCAGAACTGAGATCGAGGGAAATACCAAACGCCGACAGAGCTTCGCATAGCCGGTACTGCCCGAGCGCGGTCCCTTGCCCGCCCTCCAATCAATGCACCAGGGCATTGATCTCCCGCACCTTCCGCGCGTCGAACTTGAGCTTGCGGTCATAGGTCATCAGGCCGTTGATCTCCTGCTCGACGTCGGTCAACTGGGTGTAGCAGAGACCAGCAAAACCGGGGATGCGGGCGATGGCGTTGTACAGGCCGCGCAGGCGGTCGAGGGCGGCATCCGCGGTTTTCTCCACGCCCGCATAGCCCCATGATTCGGGCGGCACGTCGTGGCCCGGCGGAATGAACGCGATGCCGCCGAATTCCGTCAGCGCCACCGGCGAGCCGTTGTAATGGTAGCCAGGGATGAGCGATGCCTTGTAATTGTCGGGCACCCCGGCGCCGGACTTGCCCAGGTCTTTGTAACGTTCGTAGAGCAGATCGCCCGAGCGCGCGTAGTCGTGGATGGCGAACAGGTCGGTCATATCGGTATGCTCCCAGCCTTCGTTGTCGATCACGAGGCGGGTGGCATCGAGCGAGTGCGTGAGGGCATAGAGCGATTTCAGATGGTTCTGCTGGCGCGCGTCGCGCAGGTTGGGCACGCCCCAGCTTTCGTTGATCGGCGCCCAGACGACGATCGACGGGTGATTGTAGTCGCGCTCGACGGCCGCGATCCACTCGCGGGTGAAGCGGGCCACGTAGGCATCGTCGAATTCGTAGGCATTGGCCATTTCGCTGGAAACCAGAAATCCCAGGTGGTCGGCCCAATAGAGATAGCGCGGATCTTCCAGTTTTTGATGCTTGCGCGCGCCGTTGAAGCCCATCTCCTTGGTCATGCGGATGTCGTACTGGATGGCTTCGTCGCTGGGCGGCGTCAGGATGCTTTCGGGCCAATAGCCCTGATCGAGCACCATCTTCAGGAAGATGGGGTTGCCGTTCAGCAGCACCTTGCCGTTTTCGGCGGCGACGCTGCGAATGCCGAAATAGGTTTGCACGCGATCGAGCACCACGCCGCCGCGGCGCAGTTCCAGCGCGAGGTCGTAGAGATTGGGCGACGATGGGGACCAGAGCTTCGGCTCGTTGATGGCGAGCAGCGCCGTGGTGCGCGCGGAGTTGGTGTGGGCGGTAGCGGATGCGGCCGGCTGCCCGGCGAAGCTGGCCGTTGCGGTGACTTCCAGGCCGGGCTGCGGGCGGGCGATGGCGAATTCCAAGCGCACGGCGCCGTCGAGGGCGGGCGTGATCTTGACGCGATCGAGGTAGCTGGCGCCGACTGGCTCCATCCACACGGGCTGCCAGATACCGCTGGTGCGGGTGTAGAAAATACTTTTCGATTTGGGCTCCCAGAACTGCTTGCCGCGGGGGATGTAGCGATCCGTGGGCGGGAAGTGCGCGCGCACGGTAAGCACGTTGGAACCCGGCTGGACCAGCGGCGTGATGTCGAAGGTGAAGGGCGTGTTGCCGCCTTCGTGGCCGCCGGCCAGCTTGCCGTTGACCCAGACCATCGACCAGTAATTCACCGCGCCGAAATGCAGCAGCACGCGCCGGCCTTGCCATTCGGTGGGCAGGGTAACGGCGCGGCG
>Ga0335078_10006656_pt1 | contig 17095 bp, 11 predicted proteins | sample Lox_Sample_32_FD_206711 | JGI IMG/M metagenome (GOLD analysis project Ga0335078, IMG submission 206711) | Soil microbial communities from Loxahatchee National Wildlife Refuge, Florida, United States - Lox_Sample_3.2 | ecosystem: Environmental > Terrestrial > Soil > Wetlands | place: USA... | reverse complement strand
ATGTTAATCTTTAAGTGAACCATGTTCACTGAACACTGTTTATACTAAGGACAGCGGGCAGAAATGTCAAGAGCTATTATTTGTGAAAGCCGTCGGGCATGGGCGGGAGCGCACAATTCTGCAGGCCGGCGATGAGGAGATCGAGCGCGGCATCGATCAAATGATTACGGTCGGCCGGGCTCATATCCGGGTACACCGGGCACGGTCCTCCGTAAGTGGTTATCATCAGGCTGGTTATACCGTGGAGGCTCATCCAGAGGGCGTGCGAGGTGGTTTCCACATCGGAGCCAGCAATGGCGCGCCGCCGGATACAGTCGCGGATCACCCGCCGGAGAATTTCAAATGCTTCCAAGCCGAGCCTATGGGCTTCTTTGTGATCGGAGGAGGAGTTTTCGGAGGGCTGTTGGGGTGCGCCGAAGACAGCCAAGTAGTGGTTGGGGTGGGACATACCGAACTCGATATAGCCCTTCATGCCGATCCGAAGCTTCTTGAGCGGATCGGTTTCGTCGCCTCCCACATTGGCCAGCGCTTCGACCATCTGGCCGAACAGTTCTTCGCAGATGGCGTCGATCAGCTCAGCTTTATCCTTGAAATAAAGATAGATGGTGGCGGGTGAGTACTCGATCTGCTCGGCGATGCGGCGGATGGAGACGCTTTCGGAACCCCCTTCCACCATGAGGCGGCTGGTCACCTCGATGATTCTTGCCCTGAGGGCCTCTTTCTCACGGGCGCGGCGCTCGACGACTCCCATTCCAACCGTTAGCTTACAAAACATTGTTTACAAAGTCAACGATTTTGTCCGTTGTGCGGGGTTAGCCGTCCGATTCACGGGAGGTGTCTGCCGGGGAAGACAGTGGGTCTGCAACCGGTCGGCGGGCGTCTGCGATCTTTCCAAGCCGCTTGTTATACTGGCCTTTCCAATGCTGAGGGTCAGGTTTGCGCCCTCTCCCACCGGGTTTTTGCATGTGGGCAGCGCGCGCACATTCATTTTCAACTGGCTTTTTGCCCGGCACCATCGCGGCACAATGATTCTGCGGGTGGACGATACCGACGCCGGGCGCAATACCGCAGCCTCGCTCCAATCCATTTTTGACGGGCTGCGCTGGCTGGGGCTCGGATGGGATGAGGAGTACCGACAAAGCGAACGCCTCGCGCTACACCGCGAGATGGCGCAGGCGATTTTCGCGAAAGACCTGGCCTACCGGGATTTCACCCCGGCGGGAGGGGCGGACAGCGAACGCTCGGGCGAACACGGGACATGGCTTTTTCCGGCCGGCATGCGTGAGCTTGGGGGCGCGGAAAGCGACCGCCGGGCGGCCGCCGGCGAACCGTTTGCGCTGCGTTTTCGCGTGCCGCGCGACCGGGAAGGCCAGATCCGCTTCGATGACGCGGTGTTTGGCGAGCAGGCGAAATCCACCGCCGATATCGAAGATTTTGCGCTGCTGCGCAGCGACGGCATGCCGACCTATCACCTCGCCTCCTGCGCCGACGACGCGGATCTGCGAATCAGCCACATCATTCGCGGACAGGATCACATCGCCAACACGTTCAAGCACGCGTTGATTTTCGAAGCGGCCGGCGCGGAGGCGCCGCGCTTCGCGCACCTGCCGCTGCTGGTGGCGCCCGATGGCGCCAAGCTTTCCAAGCGCAAGCACGGCCCAGTGGTCAGCGTGACCACTTACCGCGACGCGGGCTTTTTGCCGCACGCGTTCGTGAATTTTCTGTGCCTGCTGGGCTGGTCGCCCAAAGACGACCGCGAGCGCATGACGATCGAGGAGCTCACCGCGGCCTTTTCACTTGAAGGGATCAACCGCAGCAACGCGGTGGTCAACTTCAGCGAGGCGGACCCGTTCGATCCGAAGGCGGTGTGGTTGAACGCGGAGACCATTCGCAGCATGCCGGTGGACGCACTGGCCGACTCGCTGATGCCGTATCTGGCGGCGGCCGGCTTCACTGTGAGCCGCGAGAAAATGGCGCTGATCACGCCGCTGATTCAGGAGCGGATCCGCCTGCTGCGAGAAGTGACGACCGTGGGCGATTTCTTCTTCGTGAAGGAACTGGCGCCCTACGACGCCGCGGAGTTGATTCCGCAGAAAGGCGACGCGGCGATGGCTCTCGGCGCGCTCGAGCAAGGCGCCGCGGTGCTGGCGGCGACCGAATTCCGCCACGACCGGCTGGAGCAGGCGCTGCGCGCCGCCGCGGGCGGGCTGGGCATCAAAGCCGGCCAGATGTTCCAGCCGGTGCGCGTGGCGGTATGCGGGCGCAAGAACGCGCCACCGCTGTTCGGTACCCTGGAAGCGTTGGGACGCGAAACCTGCCTGGAACGGATCGGGCGGGCCCTGGAAAAGTTGAAACAATATGAACCCGTCCAAGAGTAATGCCGGCGCAGAGGGCAAACCGCCCGAGGCCGGCGCTTCGAATTTCGTCCGCGATATCATCATCGAGGACCTGAAGACGAATAAATGGGGAGGCCGCGTGCATACGCGGTTTCCGCCGGAGCCGAACGGCTACCTGCACATCGGCCACGCCAAATCGATCTGTCTCAACTTCGGCCTGGCGGCCGAGTTTGGCGGCAAGACCAACCTGCGCTTCGACGACACCAATCCCGAGAAGGAAGAGACCGAGTATGTCGACTCGATCATGGAGAACGTGCGCTGGCTGGGATTCGGTTGGGAGGACCGCTGCTTCTACGCGTCGGACTACTTCGGCCAGCTGTACGAATGGGCGGTGCAGTTGATCAAGGCCGGAAAGGCGTACGTGTGCGATCTGACGGCCGAGGAGGTGCGACAATACCGCGGCACGCTCACCGAGCCCGGCAAAGAGAGCCCCTACCGCAAGCGCAGCGTGGAAGAGAACCTGGACCTGTTCGAACGGATGAAGGCGGGCGAATTTCCCGATGGGTCGCGCACCCTGCGCGCCAAGGTGGACATGGCTTCGGCCAACCTCAACATGCGCGACCCGGTGATGTACCGCATCCTGCACGCTGAGCATCATCGCACGGGCGGCAAGTGGTGCATCTACCCGATGTACGACTACGCGCACGGGCAATCGGATTCGATCGAGGGAATCACCCACTCGATCTGCACGCTGGAGTTCGAAGACCATCGCCCGCTCTACGACTGGTTTTGCGAGGCGCTGGGGATTTATCATCCGCAGCAGATCGAGTTCGACCGGCTGAATCTCACCTACACCTTGCTGAGCAAGCGCCGGCTGCTGCAACTGGTGAAGGACGGCTACGTCAGCGGCTGGGACGATCCGCGCATGCCGACGCTGGCCGGCATCCGGCGGCGCGGCTACACGCCGGAGGCGATTCGCAATTTCTGCAAGTCGATCGGGGTTTCGAAAACGAACGGCTCGATCGAGCTGGGGCTGCTGGAACACCATCTGCGTGAAGACCTGAACCAGCGCGCGCCGCGCGTGATGGCGGTGCTGCGGCCGCTGCGGGTGGTGATCGACAATTATCCGGAGGGCCAGGTGGACCAGTTGGAAGCGGGCAACAACCCCGAGGACGCTTCCGCGGGCACGCGCCTGGTTCCGTTTTCCAGAGTGCTTTACATCGAGCAGGACGACTTTCGCGAAGACCCGCCGAAGCAGTATTACCGGCTCTCGCCGGGGCGCGAAGTGCGGCTGCGCTACGGCTACTTCATCACCTGCACGGACGCGGTGAAGAACGATCAAGGCGAGGTTACGGAGATCCACTGCACTTACGACCCGGCCACGCGCGGCGGCAACGCACCCGACGGTCGCAAGGTGAAATCGACCATCCACTGGGTTTCGGCGGCGCATGCAATCGACGCCGAAGTGCGGCTCTACGAAAGCCTATTCAGCAAAGCGGACCCGAACCAGACCGAGGAGGGGCAGACCTTTCTGGCCAACCTCAATCCGCAGTCGCTCGAAGTGCTCACCGCGTGCAAGCTGGAGCCGAGCCTGGCGGGGGCCGAGGTGCGCAGCCATTACCAGTTCGAACGGCTGGGCTACTTCTCGGTGGACCCCGATTCGGCCCCCGGCAAGCCGGTGTTCAACCGCACGGTGGCGCTGCGCGACACGTGGGCGAAGATCGAAAAGCGGGAAAAGGGCGGCCGGTGATCATCCTGGGAATCGGTGGTGTGCTGGGCGATGCCGCCGCGGCGCTATTGAAAGACGGCGAACTGACGGCGGCGGTGGAAGAATCGAAGCTGGTGCGCCGCCGCATGCACTGGGGAGGGCGGGACCCGCTGCCGGAGCGCGCCATCGCCAAGTGCCTGGAGCTGGCGGACGCCACACCCGGGCAGGTGGACGCGGTGGCGGTGGCGCGGCCCGTGCCGGCGAACGACTTTTACCTGCGGCTGCGAGCGCAGTTTCCCTCGAGCCGCATCACGCTGGTGGAACACCACCTGGCGCACGCGGCTTCGGCTTACTTCGCCTCGCCGTTCGACGAGGCCACGGTGCTGACCCTCGATCGCGGGGGCGATTTCCGCTGTGGATCGCGCTGGGCGGGCCGCGGCGCCACGATGACCGTGGAGCAGGAGCATTACTCACCCGATTCGCTGTGCGATGTTTACAGCCGCGTCACGGAGCTTCTCGGTTTTGAAGCCAACGTGGATGAGCACAAAGTGCAGTGGCTTTCGGTATGCGGCGACGGGCGCTTCCGCGATTTGTTTCTGGAGATTCTCCAGGCGGACGAGACCGGGGTGCATCTGGACCGCACTTTCCTGAGCAGCGAGCGGCCGCATTCGGGCGGCTTCGGCCACCGCTTTTACGCGGCGCTGGGATTGGCAGACGGCGCGGCGATTCCAGAACCGCTGCGCGCGCCGATCGCGGCCGGCGTGCAACAGGCCGCGGAAGAGGCCGTGATGCGGGTAGCGGGCAAAGGCCGAAACCTGTGCCTGGCGGGCGGATTGGGATTCAACGCGCTGCTGGTTTCGGCGCTCGAAAGCCGGTCCGGATTCGAAAATGTGTTCGTGCAGCCGGTAGCCGGGAATGCGGGCACGGCGATCGGCGCGGCGCTCGAGACCTGGCACCGCCTGTTCCGGCAAGAGAAGCGGGTGCGTCTGGAGACTTTGTGCCTGGGCCCCGGCTACAGCTCAGCCGCGACCAAGCAGGTGCTCGAAAACTGCAAGCTGCGTTTTCATTACCTGCTGACCAGCGAGGAACTGATCGCAGCCGCGGTAGAGCAATTGAACGACCACAAGATTGTCGCCTGGATGCATGGGCGGATGGAGTTCGGCGCCCGCGCGCTGGGTAATCGCAGCATTCTGGCCTCGCCGCTCGATCCCTATTCGACGGAGAATCTGAACATCTACATCAAGCACCGCGAGCCGGTGCGCAAGTTTGCCGCGTCCGTGCCGGCCGAACTGGCGGCCCGGTATTTCGAAGTGGGGCCGAACGCGCGTTTTCTCGCGACCGTCGGCCGCGTCCGGCCCGAGCATCGCGAGACCTTCGCCGCTGCCATTCTGGCGGGAGATCTGGTGCGCGTCCACACGGTGGATCGCGGCGAGAACCCACTTTACTGGACGCTGCTGCACGCGGCGGGCAAATCCACCGGGCTGCCGGTGCTGTACAACACGTCGTTCAACCTATTCGGCGAGCCGCTGGTTTCGGATCCGCGCGATGCGGTGCGCAGCTTTTACTCTTCCGGGATCGATGCCATGTTCGTGGGCAACTTCTTTTTGCAGAAGTGAGAACGGCCCGGCTGGAGGCGGACCTAAGGCGCTAACCAGCGGCCGCGTCGCGGCAGCGCGTCAGAATATCCTGACGCGCAGAAATTTTTCCGGATTCTGGTGGAAGTCGCGCAGCGCCGCTCCCATTTCGCGCGTCATGCCGGCCAGGTTGTCATAGAGGATGGAAGAGCTGAAATCCGGCCCAGCGTTGAAGTCATCGACGGCCTGAGCCAGCGTTGCCAGCCGCCGGGCCCAATCCTGGTAGACCTGGCCGGACTGGACGAGAGGGGCGGCGCGCAGGTCCGCCACAGACTTGCGCAAACCGCCGGCCGCATCGAGAAACTGCTGGTATTGAGCGGTGTCGCGCAGCCATGGGCTGGATTGAACCCGCGCCAGGGTACGATCCAGCTCGACCAGCGGATCGTCGATTTGACGATAAAGGCGATCGCTGTAGAGGACGCCTCCCACGGCGCCAGTGACCTGCACGGCCTTGCGCAGGCCATTCTGCAGCCCGGTCAAACGGCGCACCAGGTCGACGTAGACATCGTCCTTCTGGACGAATTCGCCGAGTTGTCCGCGGCCTGCTTCCATGTCTCGAAGGGTGGCATCGACGATGCGCAACTGCTGCTCAAACTGCACCAGATCCAGGCCCTTCATGAGATCCGGCGAGGCCTTATAGCGGATCTCGCCGCCGGGCGCCACGGGTTGCGGACTTTGCCCGCTGGTGATGTCGACAAACTTATCGCCCACCAGGTTGTCGGCAGTCAGTTCGGCCGTGGAGTCGGTGTTGATGGTGGAGAGGAGGCTTCTGCGAACGCCGAGGTCCAGGCGGACGGCGCGATCGGGGTTGGCGGAACTGGAAAGCGCAACGCGGGTAGCGGTGCCCACATCGATTCCGTCGACGCGCACGTCGGCCCCGATGTCCAAGCCCGTGGCATCGGGCACGTAAAGATAGACGGTTGCCACAGGCTGCAGCAGGGTTCCTCCGGTGAGCAGGTAAAGCAACACGGAGAGGATCGCCAGGCCAGCCAGGGCGACCGCAGAGACTCTGAACTTGGCCCAACCGACGCCGCGAGCGGACATTCACCTGGGATTGTACCGCGAGGAGCGGGACCGGGCATTGCCAGTTGCCAAGGCTCGATTCAGGCGTTCGCCCAGCGGATCAGGCCAGGCAGGAATTGCTGTGGTTCGTCGGCGTGATAGGGGAGGACGCGGACGGTGTAGCCGTGCAAGCCGCTTTCCCGGCAGGCGGCGGAATGGGCAGCGAAGACATAGACGCCGTCGCCAGCCTGGCCGACATTTTCCATCGGCACGGCGGTTGCGTCGCGAATCTCGCGATCGGCGTCCAGGGTGCCGAGGTAAAGCTCGACCGAGACTTCGTCGGAGGCGAGCGGGCCTAAACGGACGCGGGCCTTCACCTCCACTTCGCTGCCGCTGCGCAACTCCGTGGCCGGCAGGGCATCCACGCTAACAATCGCTACCTGTTCCCAGTGTTTTTGGATGCGCTGGTTCCAGGCGGCCAGGGCGCGGGCGGCGGCGGCGCTATCGGCCATGAGGTGCTCCTGGCGTGCATGGCCGCGCAGATAGAAATCGGTGGTGTACTCGGTGACCATGCGCTGCATGTTGAATTCCGGGCAGAGCGTGGCGATGGAAGACTTCATTCGCTGGATCCAACGGCGCGGCAAGCCGTCGGCGCCGCGTTCGTAAAAAGCCGGGATGACGTCGTGCTCGAGGATCTCGTAGAGCGCGAGCGATTCCACCTGATCCTGGTAATCCTGGTTATCGTACTTTTCGCCCCGGCCAATGGCCCAGCCGACAAATGGCTGATTCGCGGTCGCGGGGCGCCAGGCCTCATCCCACCAGCCGTCGAGAATGCTGAGATTGAGGCCGCCGTTAGCGAGAGCTTTCATGCCGCTGGTGCCGCTGGCCTCTTCAGGACGCAGCGGGGTATTGAGCCAGACGTCGGAGCCTTGCACCAGGTAGCGGGCGACGGCAGGGTCGTAGTTCTCGAGGAAGACGATGCGGCGGCGGAATTCGGGGCGTTGCGCGAGTTTGATGATCTGCTGGATAAAAACCTTGCCGGCGTCGTCGCGCGGATGCGCCTTACCGGCGTAGAGGATCTGAGCCGGCCGCTGCGGGTCGTTGAGGATGCGTGCCAGCCGTTCGGGGTCTCGCAGCAGCAGGGTGGCGCGCTTGTAAGTGGCGAAACGGCGCGCGAAGCCGATGGTGAGAGCGTCGGGATTGAGAACCTCGTCGGCGCCATCGATTTCCGCCTGGGGGGCGCCGCGCTTTTCCAGCTGCACGCGCAAGCGACGGCGCGCATAGCCCACCAGGCGCTCACGCCGCCGCTCATGGGTGCGCCACAGCTCCTCGGCGGGGATGGTTTCGGCCCGCTTCCACAGTTCGGCATCGGCGTGCTCTTCGCGCCACTTGGGGCTCAGGTAGCGGTCGAAGAGCTGGTTCATTTCGGCGGAGATCCACGAGCGCAGGTGGACTCCGTTGGTGACCGAGCCGATGGGGATTTCATCCTCCGGGACGCCGGGCCACAGCGACTTCCACATTCTACGGCTGACAACGCCGTGCAGTTGGCTGACGCCGTTGGAAGAGGCCGCCATGCGCAACGCGAGGACGGTCATGCAGAACTCTTCGGCTTCGTTGGCGGGGTTCTGGCGGCCCAACCCGTGGAACTCCTGCGGGGAGAGACCGAGGCCGCGGGCGTAATCGCCCAGGTAGCGATCGAGCAGGCCGGCCGAAAAATAGTCATGGCCGGCGGGGACCGGCGTGTGGGTGGTGAATACGAGGCCCGCGCACGCCACTTCGCGCGCTTCCGCGAAGCTGAGCTGGTCGCGCTCGATCAGCCGGCGAACGCGCTCGAGCGCAAGAAACGCGGAGTGCCCTTCGTTCATGTGATAAACCGTGGGCTTCAGGCCCAGCGCTTCGAGGGCGCGATAGCCGCCGATGCCCAGGAGGATTTCCTGCTTGAGGCGCATTTCGGTTCCACCGCCATAGAGCTGGTCGGTGACGTCGCGATCTTCGGGACGGTTCTGCGGCACATTGGTATCGAGCAGGTAAAGGGAAACGCGGCCCACCACGGCGCGCCAGATCTGAGCGGAGATTTTGTTGCCGTCGTAGGCCAACTCGACGGCCAGCGGTTGTCCATCGGCGCGGCGTTCCAGGGTGATGGGCAAGTTCTGAAAATCGTTATCCTCGTAGGACTCCTGCTGCCAGCCCGCGGTGTTGAGGTATTGGCGGAAGTAGCCCTGCTGGTAAAGCAGCCCGACGCCGACGAGCGGCACGCCGAGGTCGCTGGCGGATTTCAAGTGGTCGCCGGCCAGCATGCCCAGACCGCCGGCGAAAATCGTCAGGCACTCGGTAATGCCGAATTCGGCGGAAAAGTACGCTACCAGCATCCCCTCGGTCTGGCCGCAGGAGCGCCGGTACCAGGTGGATTCGCCGGCCAGGTAGGATCCCAGGGCGATTTCGGTGCGGCGCAACTGGCCGAGAAAGGCTTCGTCGCGGGCAGCGGCCTCAAGTTTCGCCTGGCCGATCAGCCCCAACATAAGCAAGGGGTTGTGGCCCGTGGACTCCCAGAGATCGCCATCCAGGCGGCGGAAGAGCTCGACCGTATTGTGATCCCAGGACCAGCGCAGATTATGAGCCAGGCTGCGCAGCGCCTCGAGCGGGGCAGGCAGAGAGGGGACCACCTTGAAAACGTGCGCGGGTTTCATAGCAATAAGTATAGGAGCCTGGAATCCGGAATAATCTTGAATTTATCGCTAATTCCGTGTGACAGCACCCGGGCCCGCCCCAGCGCTGCGGCACTGCCGCACACTTGCCGCATGATGCGGCACGCGTGGTGGATAATGGCGCTATGCCAGATTATTTTGTGATGGAAGAAAAGATTCGCGCCGTGACCGGCGGCGCGTGGCGCCCGGTGGCCATCAGTTTTGTCGATACGCCTCCGCCTGGCGTCGCTCCATTGGAAGGCATGGCTGCCTCTTCCTGCGGCTACTGGCCGCTGGCGGCCGGCGGGAGGGTATTTTACACCACGGCGGCGCAGCACCAGAATTGCCCGGTCGGAGGGTACACTCACAATCTGCTGTTGCCGGAGACGATGCCGCAACTCAACCAGGCACTCGATCTGATGAGCGGCATCGGGTACGTGAGCATGGAGGAGATTCCGGGTATATTCCGAATGGAGAAAACCTGCGGCGCGGTGGTATATGCGCCACTCGGCGAAGCGCCGGTCGAGCCGTCTGTGGTGGTGACGGCTGGGCGGCCGGCACGCGTCATGCTTCTGGCGGAGGCCGCCCATCGCGCGGGCGCATCGTCGAGCTTACCGCTGCTGGGCCGTCCGACCTGCATGGCGCTGCCAGCGGCGCTGGCTCAAGGCATGGTTACCAGCGCCGGCTGCACGGGCGCCCGGGTCTACACCGGCATCGGCGAAGACGAATTGTACGTCGTGCTGCGCGGCGCCGACCTGGAGGGCATCGCGCGCGAGATCGATACCATCCAATCCGCCAACCAGACCCTGACCGGCTACCACCAGGAACGGAAGCAGCGGCTCTCCACGGTGTAAGGGCGCGCCGAGCGGGTGCGTGAAGAAACGCACAGTGTAGCGGCGATTACGCTGCGCATCCCCTTTCGGAGCCGCGTCCCAACCCTGACTTTCTGGCTCCCGCTGTAACCAGAAGGCCGGTGAACGCATTCATTGACTAGAGGACGTTGGATGGAGACGCAATCCGAGAAGGCCAGAGCCCACCAGACTTTCCGCGTAGACGTACAGCTGCACGATCTGCTGGTCGACAAGAAAGGCCGCGCTCTCAAGAGCTTGCTGCCCACCCCGGGCGAGCCGCGAACCCTGCCGCAGCCGGTTTACCCGTCCCGGCCCGAGTTGCAATCGGTGGCCGATCCGGCAGTGTTTCCCGACAAGCGCGCCTGGACGGCGCCGCTGGTGTACCGGGCGATGCGCGGCTGGCTCTTTCCGTACATGCGATCGCGCGTGGCGCCGGGGGTTTTTCATCCCATCATTGCGTACCTGTTCACGGAATGGAAGTGCAACCTGGACTGCCACTATTGCTGGGCTTTTGATAACAGCGTGAAGGGTATGACAGAGGACGTGGCGCGCCGCTCGATCGACTGGCTGCACGACAACGGGTGCCGCGTGCTGGCGTTGATGGGCGGCGAGCCGCTGCTGCGCCCGCAGTTCGTTCACAAAGTGGTTTATTACGCGGCCAAAAAGGGCTTCTGGATTTATGTGCCTACCAACGGGCGATTGTTGCGGCCGGACGTGATTGACCGGCTGGGCGACGCCGGAGTCGCCACATTCAACCTGGCCGTGGACACGACCGACGAAAAGCCCGGCTTGCCGAAAGCGCTCAACCCGATCCGCAAATATTTCGATCACCTGGTGCGCCGCCAATACCGCTATGGGTACACCGTGTTCTTCAACATGAACATCTGCCGCAACAATATGAATGAGATTCGCGAGTTGACGGAAATTGCGCGCGACCACCGCATCGCCACCGACTATCACATCAACGAATCGCCCATGATTGAGCCGGAGCACTTCGCCCACATGGAGGATAACGTCACGTACATCCGTGAGGAGGACTGGCCGGCGGTGGACAAGCTGGTCGACTGGCTGATCGCGAAAAACCGGTCCGGATATAAGATGGTGAACTCCGTGCAGCGCCTGAATGAGATGCGCGATTTCATGCGGGGGAAGCTGCAGGACTGGAACTGCCGGGCCGGCCACAACAACGTGATCATCCGCGTGGATGGCACGCTGGCTCCCTGTTTCCCGATGTATTCGGCCACTTACGATTGGGGCGTGGTGGGCAGGCACAGATTCGAAACCAAGCAGCTTGAAGAGATGAAGGATGGCTGCCAACCACACTGCTTCTCGACCCTCAATCACAATCTGGCATACTGCTATGACGCCATGCGGGTGGTGCGCTGGGTTGGGAAACAGGCGCTACGCGGCTTCCAGGGCGTCAGTGGCAGCTTTAGCTAAAGCCGTGCGGCGGCCCTCCTCCCGCAGGGCATTCGGGAATGATCCGCCTGCCCTTGCCCAGCCTTTCAAGATGCATCTCGCGGCAGGCGCGATCGGGCGGGTAAGGGCCTTCTCGGGATTCCTCCGCGGCGACTTGCCGTAGGGCTTGCAAACCCCGTACAGTGAGAAGACAGAGCAATACAACCTGGCCCTGAGCATGGTCTGCCCGCGCTGCCGCACGCCAAATCCGGAAGGGACGCAAGTTTGCATCGAGTGCGGGACGCCGATTGAAGCGGGGGGCGCGACCGAAATATTCATCGGGGACCGGAAGACGGCAGCCACCGGCTGGTCAGACCCCAGCACCTGGAATTCGGAGGCCGCGGCCGAGTCAAAACCGCTCGAGGCGGGCGCCGTACTGGCCGGCCGCTACCAAATCATCAGGCTGCTGGGCGAAGGGGGCATGGGCGCGGTGTACCGTGCGCGCGACCGCGAGCTGGACCGCGAGGTGGCGCTCAAGGTGATTCGCCCCGAACTGGCGCGTAACGCGCAGGTGCTCACCCGCTTCAAGCAGGAGCTGATCCTCGCGCGCCAGGTGACGCACCGCAACGTGATCCGCATTTTTGACCTCGGCAGCGATCGCGGAACGCGCTTCATCACCATGGAGTACATCGAGGGCGAAGATCTCTCGGCGATCGTCGCGCGCCGCGGTAAGCTGCCGCCCGAAGAGGCTGCCGCGATTGTCCGGCAGGTTTGTCTTGGTCTCGAAGTGGCACATGCCGAGGGTGTGGTGCACCGCGACCTGAAGCCGCAGAACATCATGCTGGATTCGCAGGGCAAGGTCTCGGTGATGGATTTCGGCATTGCGCGCTCGACCGATGCTTCCAACCTGACGCGCACGGGGGCGCTGCTGGGCACGCCGACCTACATGTCGCCCGAACAGGCGCGCGGGGAGAAGGTGGATGCGCGCTCAGACCTGTATATGCTCGGGATCATCTTTTACGAGCTGGTCACCGGCGCGCCGCCGTTCGCGGCAGAAAATCCCATGGCGACCCTGGTGAAACGGATTCAGGAAAAGCCGGTCCCGCCGATTTCCCTTTCGCCTTCGCTGCCGCCGGCGATCGACAGCATCATCCTCAAAATGCTGGCGACCGACCCCGCGGACCGCTACCAGACAGCCGGCGAGATCTTGCGCGATCTGGATGCCTGGGAGGGGCGAAGGACGGAGGAAGGCATGGCTGCGGTTCGCCGCGGCTGGGCCGATGACCTGACCGCGAAGATCGCGCTGGCGGCGGTGGTGGTGCTCGCCTCCGCGACCGGGTGGCTTTACCTTCACCGGCCAGGCGCTGCTCCGGCTGCCGTCCCGCACACGGTGACCGTGCTGGTAGCGGACTTTCGCAATGACACGGGAGAGCCGGTGTTTGACGGCACGCTCGAGCCGGCCATCGGCCTGGCGCTGGAAGGTGCTCCTTTCATCAGCGCCTATTCACGAGGCGCAGCCCACATCGCGGCTGCGCAATTGCAGCCGGGCGCCACCGTGCTGGATGAAAACCTGGCGCGCCTGGTGGCCACCCGGCAGGGCGTGGAAGTGGTGGTGGCGCGCGGCGAGATTTCGCGCCAGGGTAGCGGGTACCGCATCCGCGTGGCCGCCGAAGACGCAACCAGCGGCAAGGCACTGGTGACCAAGGACACCGAGGCTGCGGGCAAGCAGGACGTGCTGGCGGCGGCCGCCAAGCTGGCGGTGCCGATTCGCCGCGCGCTGGGCGATGTCACTCCGGAATCGGCCCAGCTTCGCGCCGCGGAGACTTACAGCGCCGGCTCACTGGAAGCCGCGCAGCACTACGCGCGCGCCCAGGCGCTGCAGTGGCAAGGCAGCAAGGACAAGGCGATCGAGGAATACCAGCTCGCGGTGGGCGCCGATCCGAACATGGGCCGTGCCTACAGCGGCCTGGCGGTCACGTATGCGAACCTGGGCCAGCGGCAGGAAGCGGAAAAATACTTCGAGCTCGCTCTGGCCAAGATGGACCGGATGACGGAGCGCGAGCGCCTCCGCACGCGCGGGGCTTACTACCTCTTCATGCGCAACTACGACCAGGCGATCAAGGAGCTCACCGCACTCAGCCAGCAGTTCCCCGCCGATGACGCCGGTCGCACGAATCTGGCGCTTGCCTATTTCTACCGCCGCGATATCCCGCGGGCGATTCAGGAGAATCAACGCGCGATTCAAATCTATCCGCACAACCTCTTCTACCTCCACAACGAATCGCTTTACGAAATGTACGGCGGGCAATTCGATGCCGCCATTTCCGAAGCGCAGGGAATACTCGAGCAGAATTCCCAGTTCGCTTCCGCCTATGTGCCGGTGGCACTGTCTGAGCTGGCGCTGGGAAAGGTGGGCGAAGCCGATGCCGCGTACCACAAGATGGAAGCGGTCAGTCCGCACGGCAAATCATTGGCCGCGCTGGGGCTGGCCGACCTGGCGCTTTATGAAGGCCGCGCCGGGGACGCCGCGGCGATCCTCGAACACGGGATCGAGAGCGACCTGAAGGAGGGCCTGAAGGCCGCGGCGGCGGTGAAACTGGCGGCGCTGGCTGGCGCCGTGCGCAGCCAGGCGCGGTCTGTGGAGGCAGCCACGCGCGCACTGGATACCGAGGGCAGCCCCGCGGTCGCATTCGCCGCCGCGCGCGCCCTGATGGCCGCCGGCCAGGAAGGCCGCGCAGAGGCAGTGGCGCAGAAGCTCGCCTCCAGCCTGGAGCCGGAGCCGCAAGCTTACGCCAAACTGCTCGAGGGCGAAGCGCAGCTTGCGCGCCACAACGCGCGCGAAGCCATCCATCTGTTTCAGGACGCCGAAAAGCTGGTGGATATGTGGCTGGCGCACCTGGATCTGGCGCGCGCCGACATGGAGGCCGGGGCTTTCCCGGAAGCGTCCTCTGAACTCGACGTCTGCGTGCGCCGCAGCGGCGAAGCAACCGCCGTGTTCTTCGATGACCTGCCGAGTTACCGCTATTTCCCGCCGGTTTATTACTATCTCGGCCGCGTGCAAGAGGGCCTGAAGAGCGGCGGCGCGGCGCAATCGTACCAGAAATTTCTCGCCATTAAGGCACAAGCAGACGAGGGCGATCCATTAGTGGTGGATGCCCGCAAGCGCAACGACGCGCTGTCGCGCTAAGCGGCTCGCGTCCGCGGGCGGTTGTCACACGCGCCGGTGACGGCGCCACCGGGGGTATCAGGGACCTGCAGATTCCTCAGATGAGGCTTCGCGGGGCATGGCGCACAGCCAGCGCCGGTTTCGGTGGGCTCATTCCCCATCCATCACGCACACGTCATCCAGATTGCGATACTTTTCGGCGTAGTCCAATCCGTATCCCACGACGAACTTGTCCGGGATCTGGAAGCCGGAGTAATGCACATGCACAGGCCGCAGCCGCCGTTCGGGCTTGTCGAGCAGCGCCGCGATTCGAATCGAGTGCGGCTTGCGCTGGTCGAGCACGTGCATCAGGTAATTCAGGGTCACGCCGCTGTCCACAATGTCTTCGACAATTACCACGTTGCTGCCCTCGATCGAGATGTCGAGGTCCTTGGTCACCCGCACCTCTCCGGAGCTGCTCTTCTCTTTGCCATAGGTCGAGATTCCCATGAAGTCCAGCGACACATCGCGCTTCATGGCGCGCGCCAGGTCCGTGAGGAAGAAACAGGCTCCTTTCAGGATGCAGACGAAAAAAAGCTCGCCCTGCGGATAGTCGGCGGAAATCTGTGCGCCGAGTTCGCGAATCCGGGCCTGAATTTTCTCGGCGGAGATGAGTACTTGCAGCTTGGGGTCGGTCATAATAGTCGGGTCCGGCGGAGCCGTTGGGTCGGGCAGCCGATCCTTACATTATGCCGAAGGCGAGCGGCAAGCGCCGAGGATGCGCTTGCCGCGGGCGCCAGAGACCGCGCGGGCACCTGCTATGATGGCGATTGGATAGGCGCGTGCGCCGTGGGCCCGTAGCTCAGGTGGATAGAGCACCTGCCTTCTAAGCAGGGGGTCGCTGGTTCGAGTCCAGCCGGGCCTACCAAACCGGGCTAGCGGCTCCGCGGGCTTTACGCCAACAACGGGGGCAAACCCCAATCCCAAGAACCTTCAATTTCGCTCCAGCTCAGGCCACGGCTGCGCTGCCATTCCAGGTATATTGCCTGGTCGTCCGGATGGCGAGCACGCCGAGCAAGAGAGGAAGCGTGGAATCAAACCCGGTTTCGGCGTCAGTGAGGGGCTTCTGACGGGACTTGACGCAGTCCAGGAAGTTGCGGACGTGCGCGCGGTCGGCGGGCTGGCCGTCATAGCGGATGTGTTCGTTAACGGGCTCGAACGGTGGCGGCGGAGCGGTTCGCTCTCGAGGCGTTCGCACAGGCAGCGGACGGGCCGTGTACGACGCGCGGCTAATATGCAGCGAGCCGACCGTGCCGAAGAAGAATACTCCGTGGTCGGCAAAGATGTCCGGGCTGGGCATCAGCGTGTTGGCGTAGCTCATGACGAGCTTGTCGAACCGCCAGGTGATGGCGAACGTGTCGGGTGGTTGCTCGGGGTTGGGCGGGGTCACGCGAACCCATTGGGCGGAGGCGGCGACGGAAAGCGGCTGGCCGGCATCGAGGTACCAGCGAACCAGGTCGCAAAGGTGAACGCCCTGGTCGGTAATGATGCCGCCGCCGTAATCGTAATAACCGCGCCACTGATGCTGACGGCTGGGCGAATAGGGCTTGCGGGCGGCCGGCCCCTGAAAGAGTTCCCAGTCGAGCCCGTCTGGAGGGTCGGTGGGGGTTTCAGGAGCCTGGCTATAGTGGCCTTGCCACTGCATTTGGGCATGGTAGATGGTGCCGAACCGGCCTCCGTGGACCCATTGTTGGCACATCTGGAAATGTTCCCAACTGCGCTGCTGGAGGCCGATCTGAACGATACGTCGCGATGCCCTGACAGCCTCGAGGGCGCGTGCGGCGGCGCCGATGTCATTGGAAAGGGGCTTCTCGCAGTAGACGTCCTTGGCGGCCTGAATGCTCTCGATGATCATCGGGGCGTGCCAGTGGTCGGGCGTCGCGATGAGAACCGCGTCAACATCATTGCGCTCGAGGACACGGCGGTAGTCGACAACGGAATCGACCGGCGCCGGGAGCGCGGCAGTGGTCTGCTCGCGATGGGGTTTGAAGACGTCGCAAACCGCAACGACCTGGCAATCCGGGTTCGCGGAGAATACGGAAGCCAGGTAAGAACCCCTGACGCCAGTGCCGATGGCGCCCACGCGGATGCGATCGTTCGCGCCCACGGCGGAGCGCGATAGAGCGGCCGTGAGGCCGGTGCTTACCAAGAAAGAACGGCGGCTGGTCATGTTGAAACGCTCGTTGCCCGTAACCAGGGCTGGCCTGATTCCAGCACATGGCGCGGGGAGCGTCAATCGTCCGGGATCGTGGCACTCAAGAGCGATCGCGGGCCGGC
>Ga0335078_10006655_pt1 | contig 17096 bp, 16 predicted proteins | sample Lox_Sample_32_FD_206711 | JGI IMG/M metagenome (GOLD analysis project Ga0335078, IMG submission 206711) | Soil microbial communities from Loxahatchee National Wildlife Refuge, Florida, United States - Lox_Sample_3.2 | ecosystem: Environmental > Terrestrial > Soil > Wetlands | place: USA... | reverse complement strand
CGATGCTCCCGGTGCCCAGTAACACTACGACGGTCGCGATCGCGACGCGCGCCCAGCCAACAGCGCGCAGCCTCTTCAGGCTGCCTGAAACAGTCCGCATTGATCCTCCCAATCGGTTGTGCGCTTGCACCCGGCCGAGGGCGTCCCACGCAAGCGGCTGTTGTTACCGACGTGTTATACCCACGAATGTGAGCGTTCACACGCCGGGATTTTGATCTGGGGCCTCGCTGCGCTCGGCGTCCTTGGGGCCGTTCCGCCGGGCATCCATGCCCGGCGGGCGTGCAGAGCTCGCCACAGCCGCCCCGTCCCATCGGGCTACGGCGACATAAGCGCCGCTGAGGCGCTTATGTCGCCAATGTCGGAGCCGTGGCACGGGTTTGGCGAGTTCTGCACCCCGCGCGAACCGCGGGCGGCAACCGAGCCGCGGGCGCCAACCGAGCCGCGTACGGGAACCGAGCCGCGGACGCGAACCGAACCGCGGACGCGAACCTCAGACGCGCAGGAAGCGCCGCAGCGACAGGCCCGAGCCGATCGCCGAGACGAGCGTGCCCGCGCCCAGCAGCACGACCACCAGGAACGTGAACCCGATCGTCCGGGGCGCCGCGATCAGCGTCCAGTTGCTCGCCAGCGGGTCGAGCAGGACGATCTTGGTCACGCCGAGCACGGCGATCGCGAGCAGCGCGCCGACCGCCCCGACGATCACGCCCTCGATCACGAACGGCACGCGGATGAACCAGTCGGTGGCGCCGACGAGCTTCATCACCTCGACCTCGCGCCGGCGCGCGTACAGCGACAGGCGAATGGTGTTGGCGATCAGCAGAATCGACGCCAGCACCAGGAGGACGGTCAGGACCGCGGCGGTGATCGTGACGAGATTCGTGACCTCGAGGATCCGCTGCGTGTCGGTCTGCTTGTTGGAGACGGTCGCGATCGACGAATCGATCAGGCCGCTCCCGCCCGAGTTCGAGCCCGATCCCGTGATCTCGCTGTGCACGGCGAGCACGTTGCTCGGGTTGTCGGGGATGACATGGAAGGTGTCGGGGAGCGGATTGGAACCGAGCAGGGCGTAGGCCTGCTGGTCCTGCGCGGCCTGCTGTTGGTAGGCCTGCTGCTTGGAGACGAACTGGACCGACTTGACGTGCGGCAGCCCGAGCAGCTCGTGCTGGACCCGCTGGTCGGCGGCGGCGGTGGCGTTCGTCTGCATGTAGACGTCGACCTCGACCTTGCCGCGCACGCTGTCGGCCGCCCCGTTCGTGGCCTGCACGATCGGGATGAACACGCCGAGCACGAGCATCGTGACGAGCACGGTGGCGAGCGCGGCGAAGCTCGGGGCGGCGCTCCGACGCATCGACCGCGTCGCCTCCTTCAGGAAGAAGCCCAGCTTCATGACAGGCCGGGCGGACGGGCAGCCGGGGCGCGCAGGCGGCGGGCGAACTCGCGTGTGGTCTCGTCACGCGTGTACAGCCCGGTGGCCTCATCACGGACGATCCGCCCCTGCGAGAGCTCGAGCACGCGCCGGCGCATCTTGTCGACCATCGCCTGGTCATGCGAGGCGATCAGCACGGTCGTGCCGGTCCGGTTGATCCGGTAGAGCAGCCGCATGATGTCGACGCTCGTCTCGGGGTCGAGGTTTCCGGTCGGCTCGTCGGCCAGCAGCAGCGGCGGATGGTTGACGAATGCCCGTGCGATCGACACGCGCTGCTGCTCACCGCCCGACAGCTGGTCGGGATAGTTGTGCAGCTTGGTCGACAGGCCGGTGAGGCGCAGGATGTCCGGCACCTTGTCGCGGATCTCACGGCGCGTACCGCCGGTGACCTGCAGCGCGTAGGCGACGTTGTCGTACACGGTCCGGCCCGGCAGCAGCTTGAAGTCCTGGAACACGACTCCGAGGTTGCGGCGGTAGTACGCGATCCGCTTGCGCTTGATCTCGGAGAGATCGTGCCCCGCGACGCGGATCGTCCCGCCGGTGGGGTCGAGCTCCTTGATCAGCAGGCGCATCACGGTCGACTTGCCCGAGCCGGTGGAACCGACGAGGAATACGAATTCGCCGCGCTCGATCGAGAACGTGGCCTGGTCGAGTCCGGTGTCGCCGCTGGGATATCGCTTGGATACGCCGCGGAATTCGATCACCGACCGGGCGGACGGAACAGCCGCGGCGGGCCGGACCTCGCGGGCCGCGGGGACCGCCGGAGCAACGCTCTCGCGCCGCCGAATGATTCGATGCTTTGATTCAGTGCTAGCCATACGTTGCGGGCAGCCTACCGAGGCCCATCCCCGGACGCCGCCTCATGCGTCCCCTGCAAGCGGATTTGCAAAAGCAGGTATTTGGCGCATTGGCGCGAGCCGCTATCTTCGTTCCCATGCCCTCGATCACGCAAACGTTGCTTTCCAACGGTCTTCCCCTGTACCGGATCGCGGTCGAGGGCACGCGCTCGACGACGATTCTGGTCGCGTTTGATGCGGGCGCTCGGACCGAGCGCGAAGACGAGAACGGAATGGCCCATTTCCTGGAGCATCTCGTGTTCAAGGGTGGCGAGAAGTACCCCACCTACCGGGACGTCAACGAGGCCGCCGAGCGGATCGGCGCGGTGCTGAACGCCTACACGAGCCACGACCTCGTCGCCTTCCACATCACCGCGCGTTCGAACAAGGCCCTAGAGGCGGCGGATCTCCTCACCGACTTCGTCGGCCGGCCGAAGATCGACGGAGATGAGCTGAATCGCGAGCGCGGCGTGGTCGTCCAGGAGATCGCGCGCGCCAACGACCAGCCCGCGGTCATGGCCGAGCATCTGATCGACGAGGCGGCGTTCGGCGACCACCCGTTGGGGCGCCCCGTCCTCGGGCCGGCCGAGCACATCCGCGACACATTCACGCGCGAGGGCATCGTCTCCTTCCGGGACCGGCGCTGGGCGCCCGAGAACGGCGGCGCGTTCCTCGTCGGCAATCTCGAGGACCTGCCCGGGGACGGCGCCGTCGATGAGCTGTTCACGCGCTTTCCGAGCCGGCCCGTGCCCGCCCCGTACGAGCCGGCACCCGCGCAACATCCCCGCATCCTCGTCAAAGAGCGCGACTCGAACCAGTCCCACCTGCGGATGTCCTACCGGCCGACGATCGAGATCGAGGACGCCAAGGAGCGCGCGGCGCTCGCGATCTACTCGACGCTGCTCGGCGGCTCGATGGGCTCGCGTCTGTTCGACGAGATCCGCGAGCAGCGTGGTCTGGCCTATTCGGTTCACTCGGTCGCCCACGCCTATTCCGACGTGCCCGTCCTCCAGCTGTCGGCCGGCCTGGAGTCGAGCAAGATGCTCGAGGCCTACCGGCGCATGCGCGACATCGTCACCGAGCTCCGCGAGGACGGCCCGAGCGACGGCGAGGTCGAGCGCGCCCGGGCCTACGCGGCCGGCGCTCGCGCGATCGCGTTCGAGAACACCGGCGCAATCGCCCGCCACGCCGCGCAGCAGACGATCGTCTACGGCGAGGACGTCGATCCCGACCGCACGATCGCGCTGCTCGACGAGGTAACGTTTGACGACGTGAGAGACGTCGCCGCACGCGTCGCGGACGAGTTGTCGGTGGCGTGCGTCGGACCGCACACGGTGGAGGAGCTCGAGTCAGCCTGACACGCAGGATCGCGGGGGCCATCGCCGCAGCGGCGATGATCGCGGGGTGTGGCGGCGGGGGCCACGCGCCCAAGCCGAGCTCGGACGCGTCGGTCGGTGCCCCGATCGCCCATACCGTCACCGCGACAGCCACGGCCACCGCCACAGCGGCGGTACAAACGCCCTCGCCGCCTTCCTCACCGGAGCTCGCGGCCCTGCGCGCCGCGCTGACAAGCGCGCTCAACACGGGCGGACCGCAAACCGGCGCGATGGTCTATGACCTGACCGCGAGACAGCCTCTGTTCGCGCTCCGCGCCGGCGTCGGCCGGGCGCCCGCGTCGGTCGAGAAGCTCTACACGACCGTGGCCACACTGCAAGAGCTCGGCCCGAACGCCCGCCTGAAGACAACCGTCATGGGCGACGGCCACCTCGGACCCGGCGGGGTGTGGCACGGGAACCTGTATCTCGTCGGCGGCGGCGATCCAACCTTCGGAGACGGCGCCTTCAACCGCACATGGGAACACGGCTACGGCCCGACCGCGAACGACCTGGTGCACCAGCTCGGCCACGACGGGATCAAGCGCGTGACCGGGTGGGTGATCGGCGACGGCGCGCTGTTCGACGAGCGGCGCGGGGGCCCCGCCACCGGCTATGCCCCGGACGTCCCCGATTTCGGCGGGCAGCTGTCGGCGCTCGCCTACGACCACGGGTCCACGTTCAAGAAGCTGAACCCGGGAGCGTTCGCGGCCAAGGAGCTAGTGCTGACGATGCACGATGCGGGCATCGGCGCACGGCCGCTCAACCGGACCCTGCCGGCGCCGGCGGGGGCCCAGCAGCTCGCTTCGGTCGAGTCTCCGCCTCTGAACGTGATGCTCAAGCTCATGGACGTGCCCTCGGACGACTTCTTCGCCGAGATGCTGACCAAGCAACTCGGCGTGCGGTTCGGCAGCGCGGGCAGCATCACCGCCGGCGCCCAGGTCATCTCCCAGCAGATCGCGTCGCTCGGCCTGCATCCGCAGATCGTCGACGGCTCGGGGCTGTCGCGCTCTGACCGCTCGTCCCCGGGCGAGGTCGTCGACCTGCTGAAGACGGTCTGGAACACGCCGAACGGCCGCATCCTGGCGGCCTCCCTGCCGACCGTCGGCATGAACGGCACGGTGCAGAACATCGCCGAGCACACCGCGGCCCAGGGCCACTGCATCGCCAAGACCGGCACGCTCAACTACGTGACGAACCTGGCCGGCTACTGCACCGCCCGCGACAACCACGTCCTGGCGTTCGCGCTGATGATCGACGGGCCCGGCAACTGGACAGCTATCCAGCTGTTCGATCAGATGGTCCCCGCGTTAGCGAAGTACTGAAACCGTTGCGCCCGTCGCCTCGCCTCGCGACAATCAGCGGCGTGGAGGTGATCACCGCCGTCAACCGGCGCGAGTTGCAGCGGTACCTGTCGCGCGTCGATGATCGCTGGACGATCGACGTCGCGATGCTCGGGGGCGCGCGCGTCGCCGACGAGCAGGGCGCGCCGCCGCAGCGCGAGCGCGGCCCCGAGTTCGTCGTGATCCTGGTCTCACGCGCGTTCAAGGGCATGCCCTGGCTCGAGCGCGTGTACCATGCCGGCTCGCTGTGGGACGGCCTCGAAATGGGCGCCCCGGCGGACGTCCATTGCTACACGCCCGATGAGTTCGAGCGCAAACGGTTGGCGCTCCCGCGCGTCAGGGACGCGGTCGACAACGGCATCGACCTGATGGCCGAGACCGCGGCCTAGCTCAGCTGATCGCCACCATCCGCTCGATTGGCAGCCGCGCGCGGTCGGCGACCTCCGAAGGAACCTTCACCTCGAAAACCCCGTCGCGGAGCGAGTCGCGGAGCTTCGGCAGCGTGATCATCTTCATGAAGCGGCAGTGCGCCGCCTCGTTGGCCGCGATGAACTCGGTGTCGGGCGCCGCCTCCCGGAGCGGGTACAGCATTCCGGTCTCGGTGGCGACGATTGCGGTGCCGCCGTGATGCTCGCGCGCGTACCCGAGCATCCCGCCGGTCGAGAGCATGTGGACGCCCTCCGAATCGATGTCGCCGGCGGCGACGTACTCCATCACGCTGGTCGAACACCCGCACTCGGGATGGATCAGGAAGTCGGCCCCCGGATGCGCCGCGCGCACGTCGGCGATGTCGGACGGCTTGATCCCGGCGTGGACGTGGCATTCGCCGTCCCAGACGTGCATCGCGCGCCCGAGCGACTTCTCGACGTAGGCCCCGAGGAACATGTCCGGGCCGAACAGGATCTCGGTGTCGTCGCCGTGTTCGGCGTAGATGTGCTCGACGACCTTGACAGCGTTGGCCGAGGTGCAGCAGTAGTCGGTGAGCGCCTTGACCTCGGCGGTCGTGTTCACGTACATGACGACGACCGCGCCGGGATGGGCTGCCTTCCAGTCGCTGAGCTGCGCAGCGGTGATCGAGTCCGCGAGCGAGCAGCCCGCGTCGAGGTCGGGGATCAGCACACGCTTGTCGGGACACAGGATGGAGGCCGTTTCGGCCATGAAGTGCACTCCGCAGAAGACGATCAGGTCGCCTTCGGCTCTGGCCGCCTGCTGGGAGAGCCCGAGCGAGTCGCCGACGTAATCGGCGACATCCTGGATTTCTGGCAATTGATAGTTGTGGGCGAGAATCACCGCCCCGCGCTCCTCGGCCAGGGCGCGGACTTCGTCCTGGAGGGCCGGGATGTTCTCCAGTAGTAGAGGTGCGTCTGACGCACCCAGCATCGGCAAGTTCATGGAATCGGCTCGAGGAGGAGGGACAGGTCTAGCGCCGGGGCGCTATGGGTCAGCGCCCCCACTGAGATGAAGTCTACGCCGGTCTCCGCGATCGCCCTGAGCGTCTCGAGCGTCACCCCGCCGCTGGCCTCGAGTTCGGCCCGGCCGTCGACGTGGCGAACGGCGTCACTTAGCTCATGGACGGACATGTTGTCGAGCAGCAGATTCGCCGCGCCGGCAGCGAGCGCCTCGTCGACCTCGGCCAGCGTGCGGCACTCGACCTCGAGCGGCAACTCCGGGGCGTAGGCGCGAGCCCGGCGAACCGCCTTCCCCACCCCACCGGCGAGCGCCGCGTGGTTCTCCTTGATCAGGATCGCGTCATACAGGCCGACCCGGTGGTTGGTGGCCCCGCCGGCGGCGACCGCAGCCTTCTCGAGCGCTCGCAGCCCAGGAGTCGTCTTGCGGGTGTCGAGGATCGTCGCACCGGTCCCCTCGACGGCTTGCACACATCGGGCCGCCATCGTGGCGACTCCGGAGAGGCGCTGGAGGAAATTCAGGGCGGTCCGCTCGCCGGTGAGGATCGCACGCGCCGAGCCTTCGACCGCCAGCACCGGTCCACGGTCCCGCCAGACGCCTTCATCGACCAACCGCTCAAAAGCCAGATCAGGATCGAGTGTGCGGAACGTCTCGATCGCCACATCCAGCCCGTAGACCACGCCCGGCGCCTTCTGAGAGATCGTCGCGCGCGCACGGGCGTCCGCCGGCACGGTGGCCGCGGTCGTGACGTCGCCATCGCCGACATCCTCGGCCAGCGCGCGCGCCACCACGTTGTTTTCGGTCAGTTCGGGTATGCACCGAGCATAGATGTTGCGTCTCGTCGTCGGTCTGATCTCCCTGGTAGCGCTGGCATTCCTGCTGGCCGAGTTCTTCATCGTGTTCCTGCTCCCGCGGCGGGTGAACCGGGATCCCGCGATCGCGCGCGCGGTCCTCCGCACGCTGTGGATCCCATGGCGCGCCGGCGCGAGCCTGCTGCCGCGCGAGGCGGCCGACACGATGCTCGGCATCTTCGGGCCGTTTGGGCTGGTGGCGATCCTCGGACTGCTCAGCCTCGGGGTGGTCCTGTGTTACACGAGCCTGTACTGGGCGACCTCGACACACGCCGGCGCGGCGCACCCGGGATCCTTCGGCGATTGCCTGTATTTCAGCGCGGGGGCATTCGTGAGCGCGACTACGGCAAACGCCGAGCGGCGGGCTCGGCAAGCTCATCCAGATCGTCGAGGCGGCCAACGGCCTGGGGTTCCTGGCGATCGCGATCGGGTACCTGCCGGCCCTGTTCCAGGCGTTCTCGCGCCGGGAGTCGGCCGTGGCGCGCCTCGACCCGCGAGCCGGATCACCGCCGAGCCCGGGCCGTCTGCTCGAACGCACGGGCGAGCGCGGCGGCTGGTCCGAGCTCGACGAGTACCTGATCGAGTGGGAGACGTGGACCGCCGAGCTCATGGAAACGCACCTGTCGTATCCGATCCTCGGCTACTTCCGCTCCCAGCACGTCAATCAGAACTGGCTGGCGGCGCTCACCACGATCGTGGACGCGTCAGCGTATGCGCTCGCGTACGGCCCAGAGGGATCGACCGAGGGGGCTGAGCTGACCTTTCGGATCGGCAGCCACGCGCTCGGAGACCTCGCGTACACGCTCAGCACCCGCCGGGTGCAGCGCGATCCCGAGCCCCGGTCCCGCGACCGTCTCCCCGACGAGGATCTGGCCGAGCTTCGCGGCCGGCTCGAGGGCAGCGGGCTGCACTCCGAAACCGACGAGGAGGCCTGTGCGGAGCGGCTCGCGGAGCTGCGCGCGAGCTATGAGCCGTTCGCGATCGCGATCTCCCGCCACCTCGCGCTCGATCTGCCCGACTGGCTGCCGCGGGGCGAGGTGCGCGAGGAGTGGCAGGCCGTGGCCGGGCTGACCTAGGAAGCCGGCTGCTTAGCCGACTTCAGCAGGTAGGAGCGCGCGAAGCCGTCCAGGTCGCCGTCTAGTACCCGGGCGGTGTCGCCCATCTCGTAGTCGGTCCGGTGGTCCTTGACCATCGAGTACGGGTGGAGGACGTAGGAGCGGATCTGCGAGCCGAAGTTCACGTCCTGGGCCTCGCCCCGCTCGCGGGCGATCTCCTCGCGGCGCTTGCGCTCCTCGAGCTCGAGTAGCTTCGAGCGGAGCATCGTCATCGCTTCGGCCTTGTTCGAGGACTGCGATCGCTCGTTCTGGCACTGGACGACGATCCCCGTCGGCTTGTGGGTGATCCTCACCGCGGAGTCGGTCTTGTTGACGTGCTGGCCGCCGGCGCCGCTGGCCCGGTAGGTGTCGATCTGAAGGTCGTCGTCATCGATCTCGACGTCTCCGATGTCGTCGACCACCGGCGAGACCTCGACCCCGGCGAAGCTCGTCTGGCGACGGTGAGCGGCGTCGAACGGCGACAGGCGCACCAGCCGGTGGACGCCCTTCTCGGCGCCGAACAGGCCGTAGGCGTTGTCGCCCCTGACGAGGAAGGTCGCCGACTTGATCCCGGCCTCCTCCCCCGGCGAGGCCTCGAGCAACTCGACGTCGAACCCGCGCCGCTCGGCCCAGCGCATCTCCATCCGCAGCAGCATCTCGGCCCAGTCCTGAGCATCGGTGCCGCCGGCGCCGGCGTTGACGGTGACGAGCGCGTCGCCCGTGTCGTAGCGGCCCGAAAACAGGCGTTGCTCCTCGAGTTGCTCCAGGCGGTCGGTCACGCTCCGGATCTGCTCCTCGAGCTCGGCCCCGATCTCGGGGTCATCCTCGGCGAGCTCGGCGAGCGGTTCGAGATCCTCGACGTCGCGCTCGAGCTCGCGGTAGGTGGCCAGCCGCCGGTTGGCGCGCGCATGCTCGGCGCTGACCTGTGCCGCCCGCTCCTGATCCTCCCAGAAGCCCGGCGCGCCCATCTCCTGCTCGAGCGCGTCGACGCGCCCGCTCAGCTCAGCGGGGTCAAAGATAGTCCGCTAGCAGTTTCAGCTGCTGGCGGATCGCCGCGAGGCGCTGGGAAAGGGGCTCTGAGGGTGCGGTGGTCATCTCCCTTCAAGGTAGCAGCGGTACCTTCCGGAGCCATGGCAACCCTCACCGATTCGGAAGTGCAGAAGCCGCTCTCGGAGCCGTATTACGCAGTCGTCTCGACGCCTACAAGTACCCGTTCCGCCAGCCGGGCGAGGTGCGGATCAAGTTCACGATCGAGCCGGAGCACATCCGGCATCAGAAGCAGGGCTAGACATCACTAGCGTCCGCCGTGCCGCCCCGCGCGCCGGCGGCGCGATTCCAGCTCGCGCTCTACCCGGTCGAAATCCGGGGCCGGCCCGTACAGCCGCCACCCGTTGCGCAGCAACGGGATCAGCACTACCAGCAGCACGAAGATCGGCCAGAACTGGCCGTGTCCGTGGTGTCCGCCCGACACTGCCCAGATAACCGTGCAGAGCACGAACAGGCCGAGCCCGCCGCCCGCCTCCTGGAGCATGCGACGCTGGAGCACGCTCCGCCGCGCCGCCAGCTCCGCCTTCTGCTGCGCCGGCGAGGCCGGGAGCTTCGGCAGGTCGGCGAGCGCGGCGCGAAGCTCCTGCTCGGTGCGCGCGCTGTAGGCGGCCTGGACGCGCTCTGACAGCTCGTCGTCGTTCAGGCGGCCGGCGGCGTAATGCTCGCGGATCTCCGCGGCCGCGCGCTCGCGCTGCTCATCGGAGACACGCAGGTCGTCCGGACCGGTCACCTGCGGCCGCTACGCCCCGTGGCACTTCTTGTACTTCTTGCCCGACCCGCACCAGCATGGGTCGTTGCGGCCGATCTGCTCCCCGGGATCGACCCGGCGCTGCTCGACCGGCTGCATCACCGGCCCCTCGGCGTCGATCTCCTCGGCCATGGCGGCACCGGCGCCGCCGGCCGCGGCAGCGATCGCCATCGCGCCCTGCGGGGCTCCGCCACCGCCCGAATACGTGACCCGTCCACCGCCGGTCGCCGAGCTCGCGGCGCGGCTCGGACTGCGCGTTGGCGGGGGCACCGGCGGCCCGCCGTTGCCGGGCTCCACCGGAGTGACCTGGACGTGGAAGATCAACCTGGCGTAGTCGTCCCAGACGCTGTTCATCAGGTCGCGGAACAGCTCGAAGGCCTCGTTCTTGTAGGCAACGAGCGGCTCGATCTGGGCGAACCCGCGCAGGTGGATGCCCTCGCGCAGGTAGTCCATGTCGTACAGGTGCTCGCGCCAGCGCTGGTCGATGATCTGGAGCAGCAGGAAGCGCTCGATGTCGCGCATGAGCTCGGGGCCGAACTCCTCCTCGCGGCGGTCGTACTCATCCTCGGCCTGCTCCTTGAGCGCGTCGAGCAGCTCCTCGCGGTCGACCCGGTGAGGATCGACGTCGAGGACATCGGCGTCGGGCGGGAATATCTCCTCCATCCTCCTGAGCAGGCCCTCGACGTCCCACTCCTCGACGAAGTCCCCCGCCGTGTAATCCGCCACCTGCCGCTCGATCAGGCTCCCGATCTCCTGGCGCGCGGCCGCGCTCATGTCGCGCCCCTCGAGGATCTCGTCGCGATAGGTGTAGACCACCTCGCGCTGCTGGTTGAGCACGTCGTCGTACTCGAGCGTGTGTTTGCGCTGGAGGAAGTGCTGCTCCTCGACCTTCCGCTGGGCCTTCTCGATCTGCTTGGAGAGCATCCCGTGCTCGATCGGCTCCTCGTTGCCCTCCTCGTCGACGCTGCCCAGGCGGTCGAGGATCTTGTAGATGCGCTCGCCGGCGAACAGGCGGACGAGGTCGTCCTGGGCCGAAAGGAAGAAGCGCGATTCGCCGGGGTCGCCCTGGCGGCCGGAGCGGCCGCGCAGCTGGTTGTCGATCCGCCGCGACTCGTGGCGCTCGGTGCCGAGGATGAACAGGCCGCCGAGCTCGAGCACCTGCTCGCGCGCCTCCTCGATCCGAGCCTCGATCGTCGGGAACGCCTTTCGGTAGTGCTCCTCGTAGTCCGGGTCGCCGGGCTCGAGCCCCAGCTTTGCCATCTCGAGCTGGGTCAGATGCTCGGCGTTGCCCCCGAGCTTGATGTCGACGCCGCGGCCCGCCATGTTGGTGGCGATCGTGACCGCGCCGGGGGCGCCGGCCTCGGCGATCGTCTCGCCCTCTCGCTCGGCGTGCTCCGGCTTGGCGTTCAGGACCGAGTGCTGGACGCCCTTGCGCTTCAGCTCAGCCGACAGCTGCTCTGAGACCTCGACCGAGATCGTTCCGACCAGCACGGGCTGGCCGGTGGCGTGGCGCGCCTCGATCTCGCGCACGATCGCGCTCTGCTTGCCGTCCTTGGTCTTGTAGACCTGGTCGTTCTTGTCCGCCCGAACCATCGGGCGGTTGGTCGGGACCTCGACCACCGGCAGGTTGTAGATCTTCATGAACTCGGTCGCCTCGGTGAGGGCGGTACCGGTCATGCCCGCGAGCTTGTCGTACATGCGGAAGTAGTTCTGGAGGGTGATCGTCGCGAGCGTCTGGTTCTCCTCCTGGACGCGCACGCCCTCCTTGGCCTCGACCGCCTGGTGCAGGCCCTCCGACCAGCGCCGGCCCTCGAGGATGCGACCCGTGAACTCGTCGATGATCTTGACCTCGCCGTCGATCACCGCGTAGTCGACGTCGCGCTTGTACAGCGACTCGGCCTTGAGCGACTGGATCAGGTGGTTGACCAGGTGGCCGTTCTCGGCGCGGTACAGGTGCTCGATCCCGAGAAACCGCTCGGCCTTGGAGACGCCGCGCTCGGTGACCGAGATCGTCTTGTGCTTCTCCTCGAACTCGTAGTCGAAGTCGGCGACGAACTCCTTCTTCATCCGCGGGTCCATGCTCTCGGGCGTCTTCCCGGACACCATCTGCGGCGCGAGCTTGGCGAACCGGCCGTACAGCTCAGCGGCCTGCTCGGGGGCGCCGGAGATGATCAGCGGCGTCCGGGCCTCGTCGATCAGGATGTTGTCGACCTCGTCGACGATCCCGAACGTGTGGTAAGGCGACTTGCCTTCCTCGGGCTTGGGCCTGCCGCCGTGCTGGACCTTCTCGTCAAGCGTCGTGGCCATGTTGTCGCGCAGATAGTCGAAGCCGAACTCCGAGTTCGTGCCATAGGTCACGTCCGCGGCATAGGCCGCGCGCTTCTCCTCGTAGGGCTGCATGTTCTGGAGCACCCCGACGGTGACGCCGAGCGCGTCGTAGATCGGCTTCATCCACATCGCGTCGCGGCGGGCGAGGTAGTCGTTCACCGTGACCACGTGGACGCCCCGGCCGGCGAGCGAGTTGAGCACGACCGCCAGGGTCGCGGTGAGCGTCTTGCCCTCGCCGGTGCGCATCTCGGCGATCGCCCCATCATGGAGGACCATGCCGCCGATCAACTGGACGTCGAAATGGCGCATGCCCATCGTGCGCTTGCCCGCCTCGCGTACGAGCGCGAAGCATTCGAACTGCAGGTCGTCCAGGCTCTCGCCGTTGGCCGCGCGCTCGCGCAGCTCGTCGGCGGCCTCTCTCAGCTCGGCGTCGGTGGAGTGCTCCAGCTCAGGCTCGAAAGCATTTATCCGTCCGACCCGCTGTTCGTAGACCTTGAACTTCTTCGCTTCGCCCATGCGAAGCGCGCGGTCCAGAATGGACATATGGCTAGCGTAGCAGTGGGTTCTACGCCGCCCTAGGCGGCCGAAGAGACCCCGGGCGGACCCGCGTCGGCCATCTCACCGAGCAGCGTTTCGTTGTCCAGCGGCGCCGATCCGGCCTCGGCGGACTGGGCTGCAGCAGCCCTCGCCTCGCGCCGCTTGCGCCGCTTGTCGCGGTGGCGCTTGACTTGGACGTGGAGCTCGTCGGAACACATGTTGATCGACGTCCGGATGTCCGGCGAGGCGTCTCTCGCGCGCAGCGTCACCCCCTTCAGGTGCAGCGTCGCCTCGGCCACCTGGTTGTCAGCGATGGCAGGGTTGCGCTCCTCAAAGACCTCGACCTCGAGCTCGGCGAGCTCCGACACCTGCCGCTCAACCTTGCGAAAGCGCTTGGTGACGTGCTCCCGCAGGTCATCGGAAACGGGCAGGTTTCGGCCCTTGACCTCAATGCGCATCTACCTACCTCCTTGCTTCTAGAAGGATGGATGTGCGGTGAACCATTTAGCCTAGTCCTCGGCCGGACGTTTGTCGATCGGGCATCCCGCAGCGTGGGTGCGCATAATCCACATAGGTGAGCCCGCAGACGTCGTGGACGTTTGACTGGACCGCACTGGTCTCCGTGCTGGTCCTTGTGGTGCTGTACGCCCTCGGCTGGCGCCGAGCCCGCCGTTCCGAGCGGCATCCACCCCCGCTCTGGCGCGGACTCCTGTTCGCCGGCGGAATCGTGACGATCCTGGTCGCGCTGGTGTCGCCACTCGACTCGCTGGGCGACCAGATGATGGTCATGCACATGATCCAGCACATGCTGCTGCTGGACCTCGCGCCGATCCTGCTGATCCTCGGGCTGACCAAGGTCCTGCTGCGCCCGGCGACGAGACGGTTCCAGGCGGTCGAGCGACGCGCCGGTCCCGTCGCGCACCCGGCTTTTGCGGTCATCTTCTACGCGGGCGTTCTGTGGCTCTGGCACATCCCGGCGCTGTATGACCAGGCGCAGGGCAACGGCGTGATCCACGCGTTCGAGCACATGACGTTCTTCCTCGCGGGGTCGATCTACTGGTGGCACGTGTTCTCGCCGATCCGCAACCGCCAGCGTCTGGCCGGCCTCGGGCCGGTCGCCTACATGGCCGGCGGCAAGCTGCTCGTCGGCATCCTCGGGATCACGCTGGCGTTCCTGCCGCAGGTGATCTATCCGTTCTACGCCCACCAGCCCTCGTTCTGGGGGCTCTCGCCGCTCGAGGATCAGATGATGGCCGGGCTCGTGATGGCGCTCGAGCAGTCGATCGTGATGGGGATCGCGCTCGTCGTGCTGTTCGTCCAGATGCTCAACGAGTCCGAGCGGGGCGCTCAGCGCGCGGAACGTTTCGAGATCGCCTGATTGGGCCTCGCTTCGCTCGGCGTCCGTGGGGCCGGGGAAGCCTCGTCCGGCTGGGTCGCGCCCGCCGGGCACGGACGCCCGGCGGAACGGCCCCAGGGACGCCGAGCGAAGCGAGGCCCCGTAAACACAACCGGCGCCCCCGCATCACACGAGGGCGCCGGCAGTGGCAACTACTTAGTTCAGCTGCACTTCTGGGTGCCGGACACGGTCGTCGACGACGACGCGCCGCCCTGGCCGTTCTCGGCGGTGAACGTCACGCTGTACGGGCGCTTGCCGCCCTTGCACGCGACCGACGTGCCGTAATGCGCGGTCTTGCCGCTCTTGGTCTTCGTGCTCAGGTTCTTCCACACGAGCGTCTCGCTGGTGAGCGAGGCTTCCTGACCGCTGAGCGGGAACGAGACGTAGTTCGGGATCGGCGTGTTCATCACCAGGTTCTTCCCGACGGTCTTGACCGTGCCCGGGAACGGGCCGACGAACCCGGTCGGGACGGCGCCACCTGCGCACAGGTGGTTCGGAGCCTGATCGACGAAGAAGTAGACGACCTTGCCCTGTCCGGCATTCCAGACGTCAAGCAGCGGGTTACAGGGAAGGGCCGGCGCAGATGCACTCGTCGCATTTTCCGGTCCGATGAGGGCCGTAATCGACCCCGTGGCCACGAGCGCGCCCTTCGGGCAGCCCGTATCGCTCTTGGCCGCCTGGATCTTCGTCAGGCTGCAGGTCGGGAAGTCCTTCCCGTCCGACTTGAGGCCGTAGATCACGGTCTTGATGTTCGTCAGCGGGGCGGTGCGATTACCGCCGGTGCCGTTGGCGACGTACTTCTGGGTGAAGCCGAGCGCCGTGCTCGCCTTGTTCGGCGAGAACTTCAGGGTGGCGCTGTAGCTGTTGAGGCCGCCGGTGGCGGCGAAGGCCGACGCTGCGGCCATGAGCACGGCGACTGCCGTGGCAACTACGACGATGCGTCGCAATTGACTCCTCCTTTGATCTGTGTGTTGCAAGCAGAGCCGGCCATGCTCATGGGATTGGTTGTAGTTGGGGGAAAGCTTGAGTCTGTCCAGTGGTTGCCTCGCCAAGCGGCTGCTGGGCCTTGCAAGGCGGCCCGCTTGGATCCGCGGTGTAGTAGACCGAGTTCAGCACCGCGGCGAGAGAGGGCGAGATAGTAGGGCCAATCGTCGGTTGGGGGTTGCTCGTGCACAGGTTGCTCGCGAAAACAGGCAGTCCCTGCACCAGGCTCGAGTAGCCGCCCGGGACGAGATACGGGTTGCCGCGGTTGCTGCTCAGGCGAGTCGAATAGTTGGTGAGCGTCTCGGGATTGAGCGGGCTCGAGACGCGGACGTAGTGCAGCGGTTTCTTGCTCACGGCGCCCGGCAAGGTGGCCTGCGCGGACGCGGTCCCGTTCGCGAAGAACGCCGCGATCTCGCGACGGTAGGTGTTGATGTAGTCGACTACTGGGATCACCCCGCCGAGGTACGGCTTGGCCCGCGTCAGGAACGGGACGCTGTCGTTGAGGAACTGCTCGAGCGCCGGCACTCCCGCCTTGGACGCGTTGGTCAGCGGGCCGACGTTGACGAGGAGGCTCTTCAACTGCGGCGCGAGCACGGCCAGCGACTGGAGCGCCGGGCTGAGCTGGACGGCCGCCGGGCGGAGTTCGTCGACGAGCGGCTTGGTCGTGATGGCGAATCGCTTGACCCGATCGATCGTCGTCCGGGTCGCGACCAGGTACGCCGGGAACGCCCTGATCGTCGCCGCGAGCGCGGACGCCTGGGCGGCGGTGGCGGAGAACGTCGTGTTGGCGTTGTCGACGAGCTGCTGCAGCTGTGCCGGCGACCGCGTGACCGCGGACAGGACCTGGCCCCCGTCGTTCAGCAGCGTGCTCGTGGCGGCGCTGTCGCGGTTGAGCACTGCCAGCACCGAGTCGACGTTGGTCGCGAACGGGTAGAGCTCGGCCAGAGCGGCGTTCAGGTCCTGGCCCCGGCCGGTGAGCGCCATCCCCTGCTGCTGCATCCAGGTCTCGAACGCGCTCCGCGTCGCGGGGTCGAACGTGGACAGGATCTGGTCGAGCTGCACCGTCGGGGCGATCTGTCCGCGCGGCAGGCTCCCCCCGTCGGCCAGCTTGCGCCCGGTCGGCGATCCGGGCGAGAGCTCGATGTAGGTCTCCCCCAGCAGGGTCTTCTGGCGCAGGATCGCCCGGGTGTCCGCGGGCCGGGGCGCGAATTGCGGATCGATCTCCATCACCGCTTTTGTCAGTCCGGTGTGCCGGTCGAGGCCGACGCTGATGACCTTGCCGACGTTTACGCCCGAGATCCGGACGTCGGCCTGGCTGCCGAGGTTTTCCGCCTGGTCGAACTCGGCGCTGATCTCGTAGCCACGAGGACTGAGCGACGTCGACCCGCCGAACGAGATCCACAGGAACAGCAGCAGCCCGAGGCACGAGGCGGCAAACGCAACCATCGTCAGGATCCGGACTGGGCTCGGGGCCTGTCGGTTCATCCGCCCAGGCCCTCCTCGGTCGGTGCGCGCCGGGTCAGGCTGGGAAGCGCCGGCGGACAGTACGACGACTGGATCTTGCTGTAGTCAGGGGCGTTCAGCAGATCGAGCAGCGGCGCCACCGAGGGGCTACCCGCCTGGATCGTGGTCTCGAGCAGCTCCAACTGCGGACACGTCGCCATGAAGATCCCGCGGATCGTCGGGCCCTGCGCGTCCTGCAGGTCGGTGAGCGTTTTCGCGATGT
>Ga0335078_10006653_pt1 | contig 17098 bp, 15 predicted proteins | sample Lox_Sample_32_FD_206711 | JGI IMG/M metagenome (GOLD analysis project Ga0335078, IMG submission 206711) | Soil microbial communities from Loxahatchee National Wildlife Refuge, Florida, United States - Lox_Sample_3.2 | ecosystem: Environmental > Terrestrial > Soil > Wetlands | place: USA... | reverse complement strand
CCAATTCCGCCGTCATGACGAAGCGGCGCTCCCGGAGGCGCTGTTGCAGCGTCGAGGGCAGGGGGGTGGTCGCGTGGTCGTTCATCGTGCGCTCAGCGCATATATGCTTTACCGGACCACATCAAATCGGCTGTGAATTGCCCACTTTTCTGGACAGGGAAGCGGGGGGCCGATAGAGAGTGGCCCACCGCGAACGGCGGAACTGGGTGGGACTTTTAGAACTGGGCCTTTCGAACTGGGACTTGCGATGAGCGGCGTCAACGATATCAGGTCGGCCTTCCTCGGCTATTTCGCGCGCGAGGGGCATGAAGTCGTGCCGTCGTCGCCGCTGGTGCCGCGCAACGACCCGACCTTGATGTTCACCAATGCCGGCATGGTGCAATTCAAGAACGTGTTCACCGGGCTGGAGAAGCGGCCTTATTCGCGCGCGGTCACCGCGCAGAAATGCGTGCGCGCCGGGGGCAAGCATAACGACCTCGACAATGTCGGCTATACCGCCCGCCACCACACCTTCTTCGAGATGCTCGGCAACTTCTCGTTCGGCGATTACTTCAAGGACCGCGCCATCGAGCTTGCCTGGAAGCTGGTGACCGAAGAATACGGCGTGCCGGCTGAGAAGCTCTTGGTCACAGTCTATATCGACGACGACGAAGCCTTCGCTCTGTGGAAGAAGATCAGCGGGCTTCCCGAGAAAAAAATCCTGCGCATCGCCGGCAGCGATAATTTCTGGCAGATGGGCGACACCGGCCCGTGCGGGCCGTGCTCGGAAATCTTCTACGATCACGGCGAGCATATCTGGGGCGGCCCGCCCGGCAGTCCCGAAGCCGACGGCGACCGCTTCGTCGAAATCTGGAATCTGGTCTTCATGCAATACGAGCAGTTTGCCGGCGGCAAGCGCGTCGACCTGCCGCGGCCGTCGATCGACACCGGCATGGGTATCGAGCGCATGGCCGCGGTGCTGCAGGGCACCCACGACAATTACAAGATCGATCTGTTCGGCGCGCTGATCGAAGCGGTCGCCGATCTTACCGGCGTCGACGCCGACGGCGAGCGCAAAGCCTCGCACCGCGTCATCGCCGACCATTTGCGCGCCAGTTCGTTCCTGATCGCCGACGGCGTGTTGCCCTCGAACGAAGGCCGCGGCTACGTGCTCCGCCGCATCATGCGCCGCGCCATGCGCCACGCCGAGCTTCTTGGCGCCAAGGAGCCGCTGATGTGGCGGCTGGTGCCGGTGCTCATTCGCGAGATGGGCCAGGCCTATGCGGAACTGCATCGCGCCGATGCGCTGATCACCGAGACATTGCGGCTTGAAGAGGTCCGTTTCCGCCGCACGCTGCAGCGCGGGCTTGCCATCCTCGAGGAGGCATCGAAGTCGCTGAAGAAGGGCGACATGTTCGACGGCGAGACCGCGTTCACGCTTTACGACACCTATGGCTTTCCGCTCGACCTGACGCAGGACGCGCTCCGCCCGCGCGGCATCGGCGTCGATATCGCCTCGTTCACCGATGCGATGGAGCGCCAGCGCGACAAGGCGCGCGCGTCGTGGGCGGGCTCGGGCGAGGCGGCGGACGAGGCGGTATGGTTTGCCATCCGCGAGAAGACCGGCCCGACGGAGTTCCTCGGCTACGAGACCGAGAGCGCCGAAGGCGTGGTGTCGGCGCTGGTGAAAGACGGCAAGGAAGTCGACACGCTGATAAAAGGCGAGAGCGGCGCCGTCGTGCTCAACCAGACGCCGTTCTATGGCGAGTCCGGCGGACAGGTCGGCGATAGCGGTACGCTTGTCGCTGATGGCGTGCGCTTTAAGGTCACCGACACGCAAAAATACGCCGGCGACGTGTTCGCCCATGTCGGCACGGTCGAGGAAGGCGCGCTGAAGCCCGGCGCGGCGCTGGCGCTCGAGGTCGATTCCCGCCGCCGCGGCGCGATCCGCAAAAATCATTCGGCGACGCATCTTCTCCACGAAGCGCTGCGTCAGGTGCTCGGCGACCATGTCGCGCAAAAAGGCTCGCTGGTCGCGCCAGACCGCCTGCGCTTCGACTTCTCGCACCCCAAGCCGATGACGGGCGAGGAGATCGAGCGCGTCGAAGACATCGCCAACGACATCGTACTGCAGAATGCGCCGGTGACGACGCGCGTCATGGCGATCGACGATGCCCGGCAGTCGGGCGCCCGCGCGCTGTTCGGCGAGAAATACGGTGACGAGGTCCGCGTCGTCGCCATGGGAGAAGGCGGCGGTAACACCATGGGCTGGTCGGTCGAACTGTGCGGCGGCACCCATGTGCGGCGCACCGGCGACATCGGGCTTATTTCGGTGGTCGGCGAAAGCGCGGTCGGCTCCGGCGTACGCCGCATCGAGGCGTTGACGGGCAGCGGTGCCCGCCATGATCTCAACCGCTTCAGGAACGAATTGCGCGCCGTTGCCAGCGAGCTCAAAGCTCCGATTGCGGAAATCGCCGCGCGCACCGCGGCGGTGATCGAGGATCGCAAGCGGCTGGAGCGCGAGCTGTCCGATGCCAAGAAAAAACTGGCGATGGGCGGCGGCGCCAGGAGCGACGGCGCCGACGGCGTGCGCAATATCGGCAACGTCAAGCTGATGGCGCGCGCGGTGGAAGGCATCGACCTCAAGGACCTGCGCAGCCTCGCCGACGAGGGCAAGAAAAAGGTCGGCTCCGGCATCGTCGCCATCGTCGGCGTGGCGGGCGACGGCAAGGCCGGCATCGTCGTCGGCGTCACCGACGATCTCACGTCGCGCTTCAATGCCGTGGATCTGGTGAGGAAGGGCGCCGAGGCGCTGGGCGGCAAAGGCGGCGGCGGCCGTCCGGATATGGCGCAGGCCGGCGGGCCGGACGGATCGAAAGCGGATGCCGCGCTCAAAGCGATCGAGGCCGCTCTCGGCGGCTGATCGGCAGATGTCGGATCGGCGACGTCCCTAGAGCTCGACGATCATGCCGTCTTGCGCGGTTTCGTACGGCAGCTTAGCGCGCTGCGCCAGCATATCCTTGCTCATATGGGTGAGGATGAGGCGTTTCGGGCGAATGTCGTCGAGGTGCTGCTCGAGCAAATTCAGCGCCATATGGCCGCTTACTGCCTTGTCGCGCATATAGGCTTCGCAGATGAACAGGTCGGCGTCGCGGCCGATGTCGATCAGCGACTCGGTCCACTGCGTATCGCCGGAAAAGGCGATCACCTTTCCTTCGGCCTCAAAGCGGAAACCGAGACAGGGGCCGGCGCGGTCGTCGTGCAGGACGTGGAAGGCCGTGACATGCAGGTGGCCGACCGCATTGCGCTTGCCGATCTCAAGCTCATTCAGCTCGACCGGAAACGACCAGTTCATGTCTTTGGCGCCTGGAAAGGCAACGTCCATGATATTCCCGTAGCGCGACCTAAGGCTCGGCGGCCCGACCACGGTAAGAGCCCGCTGGCGCTTGAGCACGTAATTGGAGTCGAGGATGAAGAACGGCAAACCCCCGATATGATCGGCGTGAAAGTGGGAAATGAAGATGGTGTCGATGCCGTTGGGGTCGATTCCGTACTTGTTCATTCCGACCAAGGACGTCGCGCCGCAATCGATCAGCGCATTGATCTTGTCGCCGACGAGGTGAAAACACGTATTGGCCAATCCACCCGAGCCGAAGGCATCGCCGCAGCCGACGAATTGCAGATGCATGAAATTTTCCCTGGCATGATCGAACCGCGGCCGATGCAGTTCCCGGCGAAGACCCGTCTTTACGAAACTGTCGCTTTTACCGGTAAGGCATTCTGTGACCAGCGTCACATTTAGTGCGGCTGGCGCATGTGTTCCCCAAGCGTATTAAGTACATGAATTGATTTAATAATTTTACCCCATTACCGGTTTCCCCGCAGATTCTGATATGATCTTATGGTGAATTGGCGGGACCGGACGGGTTGTGAGGGTGGCCTTGATCGCAACACAAAGCGGCGCATTGTGGCGCGCGGGTAGGTTTAGGGGGCCTTGCGTGTTGCTTCGATCGCACTGCTGCGGCGTATTGGCGGCGCTGACTGCGGCACTTGCGCTGTCCGGCTGCGCCAACGTCGATTGGGACAGCCAGCAGGCGTGGTTCTCCAAGCCCTTGGATTTTACCGGCCGCAAGGGCGGCTATACCTTTTCCGAGCTGCAGGAGACCAGGCAACAGCAGCGCCCGATCACGGCAAACGATCTCGTCAATGCCAACGGCGCCTGTCCGCCGCCGGCCGCACCGCAGCCGCGACCGCCGGCACCCGGCCAGGCGGTGGCTCCGGCAGCGCCGGTGGATACCGCCGCTTTGCTCGGCGCCGGTGTCGCGCTTGGCATGAGCGAATGCGACGTGGTGTTTCGCGCCGGCCAACCGAGCTCGGTCCAGATCGGCAGATTGCCGAACGGCGATCGCACCGCGGTGCTGACATTCGATGCCGGGCCGCGGGCCGGCATCTATCATTTCGAGCGCGGTGCGCTGAAGGAATTGGACGTTCTGCCCATGGCGGCGGCGCCGCCGCCGGTTGCGAAAAAGAAAGGCGCGAAGTCGGCCAAAGCGGCCAAGCCCGTCAAGCCGGCAAAGAAGAACGATACTTAAAGCTGCCGCGCCCGCGCCAAATAAAGAATTCCCCGGCGGTGCGGCCGGGGTTTTCTTTTTTGCCGCCATCGTCCTCAATAGCAGCGATTGACCCAGCGCAGCGCCGGTCCGTAAGGCGTATAGACCCAGCGGCGAACGACGCAGCCGCCGTAAACCGGGCCGGCATAAACCCGAACGATGGGGCCGTGCCATCCATGCCAGCCACCGTGCCAGCCGCCGCCCCAATGGGCGGATGCGGTAGAAGGGGCCAGTGCCGCGGCGCCAAGCGTGACGCAGGCGGCCAGAGCGAACATCGTCTTGCGCAGCATGTGAAATCTCCTGGGCTGTGACGCCTCGCGCGACGTCGATGGCTGTTAGTGGGGCGGGCGCGGCTTCGGGTTCGAACGGAACAAGGTCAGTCTCGACCGATCACGGAAATTTCAACCGCGCTTGCCGCAGAGAAGCGTGGAGGATATAAGCCCGGCGCGGATTTACGCCGCGTTCACGATATTTCCCAAAGGACGATCTGATGGCGATCGAGCGTACGTTTTCGATCATCAAGCCCGATGCGACCGCCCGCAATCTGACGGGCGCGATCAACGCAATGATTGAAAAGGCCGGGTTGCGCATCGTCGCGCAGAAGCGGATCAGGATGTCTCGCGAACAGGCGGAGACGTTTTACGCCGTGCACAAGGCGCGGCCGTTCTTCGGCGAGCTCGTCGATTTCATGATCTCCGGTCCGGTCGTCGTGCAGGTGCTGGAAGGCGACAACGCCGTCGCGGCCTATCGCGACCTGATGGGCGCTACCGATCCCGCCAAGGCGGCGCCGGGCACGATCCGCAAGGAGCACGCCAAGTCGATCGGCGAAAATTCGGTGCACGGTTCCGATGCCGCCGACACCGCGCAAAAGGAAATCGCGCAGTTTTTCTCCGGCAATGAGATCGTTGGCTGAAGTGACGCGGTGAGCGGGCTTGCTCAATATTTCCACCCCTCGCTGTGGCGCGACTTGCTGCACGCCGACGTCGTGGAAATAAAGGCGACGGCATTCTGGCTTGCCGTGCTGCAAATCGGTTTCGCCGATCTCGTCTTGTCGGGCGATAATGCCGTCGTCATAGCGCTGGCATGCCGCGATCTGCCGCCGCCGCAACGGCGCTGGGGCCTCGTCATCGGCGCCGGCGTTGCGGTGTTGCTGCGCGTCGCTCTGGTCGGGATGCTCACCTGGCTGTTGCTGCTTCCTTACTTCAAGCTCCTGGGCGGCATCGCGCTGGTTTTTGTTGCCGCCAAATTGCTGGTGCCCGAGGCCGATAGAGACGAAATCCAGGCGGTCGCGCATTTGTGGCGCGCGGTCATGATCATCGCCGTTGCCGATATCGTCATGAGCATCGACAACATGGTCGCAATTGCCGCGATCGCGCGGGGCAACCTGTTGCTGCTGGCGATCGGACTTGGCATTTCGATCCCGCTTATCCTGGCGGGCGCGGCCTTGGTCATGGCGCTGTTGCGCCGCTTGCCGATCCTGGTTTGGGCCGGCACGGCGCTGCTTGGTTGGATCGCCGGCGAATTGGTCGTGGCCGATCCGGCGTCATCGACGCGGCTGACGGCGGCATTCGGTGCGCAACTCACGCAGCAAATCGCGTTCGCGGCGCCGGCCGCCGCTGCGGCATTGGCGATCGCCGCGGGCGGCTTGTGGCGCAGCTTGCATCTCGGCAGGGCGATGCGCGCCGGAGGGCAACGACCATAAGGCATGCGCGCGTTGCGCGCACGCAGACTGGCTCATCGTTTCGCCGCGCGCAAAAACGCCCTTCGCAAAGTCTTGGCATCGCGCGCGAGCGATCGCCGCCGAGCCGTGCAGCCATGGTTGCGCCGCATTCGTAAGGCTTGCTCCGCGGGCAATCGGATTTTGGCCATCTGGCCGGTGCTGTCGTGACGACTGACTTGTCGACCAAAACACTTCGGGCTTTCCCCCAAAATCTGGCTTGTGGCGCCGACCGCAGGATCTGCACGCCGTGTTGCGTGGCTGACGTGCAATCGCTGCGCCGGCGTCTTCACTGACATCTGCAAGGACTAGGAGACAGACGATGCAGAAGGGCACCGTCAAGTGGTTTAATTCCACCAAGGGCTACGGGTTCATCAAGCCGGCGAGCGGCGACAAGGACGTGTTCGTTCACATTTCCGCCGTCGAGCGCGCCGGCTTGCGCTCGCTCAACGAAGGCCAAGAGGTCGAGTACGAACTCGTCACCAATCGCGGCCGCACGTCGGCGGAAAATCTAAAAGTGGCATGAGCCGAACCGAAGCGTCCGGTTCTCGTAGCCCCCGGCTTTTCCTCCGGGGGTTTTTTATTTCGTCGGCGTCGCGCCCGTCGCTTTGACGGGCTCGCTCGCGGAGGCGAATGCGACACGGCCTTCGGCGACCAGGCGAAGCGCTTGCGGATAGATGCGGTGCTCGACTTCGAGCACCCGCGCGGCAAGCGTCTCTTCGGTGTCGCCGGCGAGGACGGCAACGGAATCCTGGACGATGATCGGGCCGGCGTCAATTTCCGGCACGACGAAATGCACGGTCGCGCCGTGGCGCTTGACGCCGGCTTCCAGGGCGCGGCGATGGGTGTCGAGGCCCTTGAACTGCGGCAGCAGCGCCGGGTGGATGTTGATGAGCCGTCCGCTCCAGCGCGCGACGAACCAGGGCGTGAACAGCCGCATGAACCCGGCCAGGCAGACAAGCTCGATGCGCCGCGCTCGGAGCTCGGCATCGAGCGCGCGCTCGAAAGCTTCGCGGTCGCTGCCGAACGGCCGGTGATCGACGACGATGGCGGCAATTCCGGCTTTGCGCGCACGCTCCAGCCCCGACGCATCCGGGCGGTTCGATATAACGAGCGCGATGTCGGCGGGATAATCCTTTGCCTGGGCGGCCTCGATCAGCGCCGCCATGTTCGAGCCGCGCCCGGAAATGAGAACGGCGACGCGCTTTCTCGTCATGCCCCATGCCAGGATAGATCAAGCCTTCCATGATAATCGACGCGCGGGCCGCCGCTTGCGGCGACGACCTCACCCAGTCTGACCGGGGTACCGCCGGCGGCGGCAAAGCAATCCAGCGCCGCGGTGGATTTCGCCGGATCGAGCACCGCAACCATGCCGATGCCGCAGTTGAACGTGCGCAGCATCTCGGTTTGGGTAATTTTCCCGGCTGACGCGAGCCACTTGAAAACCGGCAATACCGGCACGCGATCGAGCGCGATGGCGACCGACAGGTTCTCCGGCAGCACGCGCGGGATGTTTTCGGTAAAGCCGCCGCCGGTGATGTGGGCCAGCGCCTTTACCGCCTTCGTTTGCCGGATTGCGGCAAGGCAGGAGCGCACATAGAGCCGTGTCGGGGTCAAGAGCGCCTCGCCGAGGCTGCGGGCGGGCGCAAAAGGCGCTTGCTGCTGCCAGGTCAATCCGCTCTGCGCAACCACCCGGCGCACCAGCGAAAAGCCGTTCGAATGCACGCCGGTCGAGGGCAAGCCGACGACGATGTCGCCCGGCGCAATATCCCCGCGGGGCAGGACCTCGCTGCGCCCGACGGCGCCGACGGCAAAACCGGCCAGGTCGTAATCGTTGCCCTGATATACGCCCGGCATTTCCGCTGTCTCGCCGCCAATCAAGGCACAGCCGGACTCGCGGCAGGCCGCCGCGATGCCCTTGACGACCGCCGCCCCGATCGCCGGGTCGAGCTTGCCGCAGGCAAAATAGTCGAGGAAAAACAGAGGTTCGGCGCCCTGCACGATCAGGTCGTTAACGGACATGGCGACGAGGTCGATGCCGATCGTATCGTGACGGGAGGTTTCGACCGCGATTTTGACCTTGGTGCCCACGCCGTCGGTTGCGGCGACCAGGATCGGATCGGAGAAGCCGGCGGCTTTGAGATCGAACAGGCCGCCGAAGCCGCCGATTTCCGCGCCGGCCCCGGCGCGGGCCGTAGCGCGCACCAGGGGCTTGATCAATTCCACCATGCGGTTGCCGGCATCGATATCGACGCCGGCGGCCGCGTAGCGCGCGTCATCCACGAAGGCCACCAGTCCGGACCGACGAGCCTCCCCGGTTCAACGGAAAGGCACTGATCGCGCCTCCTACGTCGGAATCGCAGGGTGTGCAAGCACGCCGCCGCCGGTATAGTGCGGCGGTTCGAAATGGGTGTGCCGGGGCGGATTTGAGTATCCCCAATCTCATCACATTGGCCCGCATTCTCTTGGTTCCGGTCGTGGTCTGGGTGATTACGTCGGGGCAGATGCGCATTGCCTTTGCGCTATTCCTCGCCGCCGGGCTGAGCGATGCCGTCGACGGCTTTCTCGCCAAGAATTTCCACATGGCGAGCGAGCTCGGCAAATATCTCGACCCGTTGGCCGACAAGGCGCTGATCGTTTCGATCTATGTGGCACTCGGCATTGCCCAGGCGCTGCCGCTTTTCCTCGTCATTCTCGTCGTCTCGCGCGACATCATGATCATCAGCGCCTTTCTCTTGTCCTGGCTGGTGGGGCGGCCGATGCCGATCCGGCCGCTGATGGTGTCGAAGGTCAACACCGCGGCGCAAATCCTGCTTGCCGCTCTGGTGCTGGCCGAACATGCATTCGGTTTCGAGGCCGGTCTGGCGACGAATCTGACCATGGCGCTGGTCGCGATCTTGACCCTGCTTTCGATCGCCTTCTATCTCGCGGAGTGGGTCCGCCACATGAATTCGTTCGGCGCCGGTCACTGATTGTTTGGTTTTGAGGAAGCGCAATGCGGGTCGAGCGCAATATCGTGTTCTGGAGCGCGGCCCTCGTCGTCTTCGTCGGGCTGTTGTGGCTGTTGAGCCCGATCCTGCTGCCCTTCGTTCTCGGCATGGCGATCGCCTATGTGCTCGATCCGCTGGCCAACCGCCTGAGCAAGCGCGGCATGAGCCGGCTCATTGCCGCGCTGATCATTCTCGGCGGCTTTGTCGTCGCGCTCGTCCTGCTGTTGCTGCTCATTGCGCCGGTGCTGGCGAACCAGTTCTCGGCCTTTATCGAGAACGCGCCGGGTTACGCGCTGCGGCTGCAGGCCTTTGTCAGCGATCCCAGCCACCCGTGGATCAAGCGGCTCGTGGGCGACAATCTGGTCGGCGCCGACCGGTCGGTCAGCGACATGCTCAATCAGCTGGTCGGCTATCTGACCGGATTTATCGCGTCGCTGTGGACGAGGAGCCAGACGCTGTTGTCGCTCTTCTCGCTGGTCATCATCACGCCGGTGGTGGCGTTCTATCTGATCTGCGACTGGGACCGCATGATCCTTGCCGTCGACCGGCTGGTGCCGCTGCCGCAGCGCGACACCGTGCGTAGCCTCGGCCGCGAAATCGATGCGACGATCTCGGCCTATGTGCGCGGCCAGTCGGGCGTCTGCCTGATCCTGGGGTCCTATTACGCGGTCGGCTTGACGCTGGCCGGCTTGAGCTTCGGGCTGTTGATCGGCGTCATCTCGGGATTGATCAGCTTCATTCCCTATGTGGGGTCGCTCACCGCGCTGGTGCTGTCGCTTGTGGTCGCGACGGCGCAGTTCGTACCGGACTGGAGCCGGATCGTCATCGTCGCGGCGATCGTGCTCGTCGGGCAGTTCCTCGAAGGCAATGTGCTGTCGCCGAAACTCGTCGGGCACAGCGTGGGGCTGCATCCGGTGTGGCTGATGTTCGCATTGTTCGCTTTCGGCTACCTGTTCGGCTTCGTCGGTCTTTTGCTCGCCGTGCCGCTCGCCGCGGCGGCCGGCGTGCTGATCCGCTTTGCGTTACGGCGCTATTGGGCGAGCCCGCTCTACACCGGAAGCGGGCAAACGTGAGCACGATGCCCACCGATGCCCTCTCGCGCCGTCCTCGCCAGCTCGTGCTCGCGCTCGATCATCGCGAAAGCCTGGCGCGCGAGGATTTTCTCGCCGGGCCGTCGAATGAAAGCGCGCTTAAGCTGATCGACGCCTGGCCGGACTGGCCTGCGCATGCGATCGCGCTGATCGGACCCGAAGGATCGGGCAAGACGCATCTGGCGACGATCTGGGCAGCGGCGGCAGGCGCCCGCGTGGTCTCGGCGCGAACGCTCGGCACTATCGAGCTTCGCGCCGCTTTGGCGACCGGCGCGCTGGTCGTCGAGGACGCCCAGCACACCGACGACGAGCGGGCGCTGTTCCACCTGATCAATATGGCGCGGGAGGAGGGCGCTTTTCTGCTGTTCACCGCGCGCACCGCGCCCGCGCTGTGGCCGGTTTCCGTCGCCGACGTGATGTCGCGGCTGCGGGCGATGCCCACGGTGGCCTTGCAGGCGCCCGACGACGCGCTGTTGCGCGGCGTCATCGTCAAGCTTGCCGCCGACCGGCAGCTGCAGCTGGAGGAAGCCGTCGTAAGCTATCTCGCCAATCATATCGAACGCTCCTTCGCCGCGGCGCGCGCGGCAGTGATCGCGCTGGACCGCGAGGCCTTGCGGCAAGGACGGCCGCCGAGCCGGGCGCTGGCGGCCGAACTGTTCCGCGATACCGCGATACCGCCTAGCGGCTCGGGCGCCGCCGCCTCGAAATAGATCGCTTTGCCTGTCAGCACGATCGCGCCGGACTTCAGGCGCCCTCGCCCTTGACGGCGCGCCACTTCGCCGCGTTATCTCAATGAAGCTGCATTCATCGGATTGTTACCAAAGGTGTCCAACATAGCCCTCGAGGAGCACGGAACCACCATGGCCGACCGCGGCCAAGCCACTGCTGTTGCACGAGAATCCGGAACGGTGCGGCAGCTGGACGAGCCTTTGCGCTCGCCCGAGGCGACCGCCCACGAGCCCGATGCCGGCCTTGCGTCCAGCCCCAATCGCTTCATCAACCGCGAGCTATCCTGGCTGAATTTCAATCGGCGGGTGCTTGAGGAATCCGCCAATCCCAAAAATCCGCTGCTCGAACGGCTGAAGTTCCTGTCGATCTCGGCCAACAATCTCGACGAATTCTTCATGGTGCGCGTCGCCGGTCTCGGCGCGCAGCTGCGCGAAGGCATCACCACCGTGAGCCCGGAAGGACTGACGCCGGCGGAGCAGCTTGTGCGCATTGCCGAGGCGGTGTCGCTGCTGGTGGAAGATCAGCAAGCGCAGTGGCGCGAGCTGCGCAACCTGCTCGCCGACACCGGCATTGTGCTGGTCGACGGCCAGGAGGTCACGAGAGCGGAAAAGGCCTGGCTCGAAGACTATTTTCTGGCCCACGTCTTTCCGCTGCTGACGCCGCTCGCCATCGATCCGGCGCATCCGTTTCCCTTCATCCCCAATCTCGGCTTCACCATTGCCCTGCAGCTCTCCCGCGCCAAGGACGGCAAGGCGATGAACGCGCTGATCCGCGTGCCCAATCGAATCGAGCGGTTCGTCCGGCTGCCGCAGGCCGGCGAGAGCGGCGCCGTGCGCCTGATCACCATCGAGGGCGTGACCAGTCTGTTCATCGGCAAGCTGTTCCCCGGCTATGCGGTCAAGGGCCTGGGCGCGTTCCGCGTCATCCGCGACTCCGAAGTCGAAATCCTCGAAGAGGCCGAAGACCTGGTGCGGCTGTTCGAGACCGCGCTGAAACGGCGCCGGCGCGGTACCGTGATCCGCCTCGACATCGAATCGACCATGCCGGTCGAACTGCGGCGTTTCGTCCAGCAGGCGCTCAGCGCCACCGACGACAGCGTGTTCAGCGTCGACGGCGTGCTCGCGCTCAACGAGATGGGGCAGGTGGCAAACCTGCACCGGCCGGACCTGGAATTCGTTCCCTATGCGCCGCGCTATCCGGGCCGCGTGCGCGACCACGGCGGCGACTGCTTCGCCGCCATCCGGCAGAAGGATTTCGTCGTCCACCACCCGTTCGAATCCTTCGATGTGGTGGTGAATTTCCTGCAGCAGGCGGCGCGCGATCCGGACGTCGTCGCCATCAAGCAGACATTGTATCGCACCTCGGCCGATTCCCCGATCGTCAAGGCGCTGGCCGAGGCCGCCGAAGCCGGCAAGTCGGTCACGGCGCTGGTCGAGCTGAAAGCGCGCTTCGACGAGGAAGCCAATATCCGCTGGGCGCGCGACCTCGAACGCGCCGGCGCGCAAGTGGTGTTCGGCTTCATCGAGCTCAAGACCCACGCCAAGTTGTCGCTGGTGGTGCGCCGCGAGGGCACCTCGCTCGCCTCTTATTGTCACGTCGGCACCGGCAATTATCATCCGGTGACCGCGCGCATCTATACCGACCTGTCGTTCTTCACCTGCGATCCGATCATTGCCCGCGACGTCACGCGCATCTTCAACTTCGTCACCGGCTATGCCGAGCCGGCCGAGCTCGAGCGCATGGCGGTATCGCCGCTGTCGCTGCGCAACCGCATCCACGAGCATATCGAGGCGGAGATCGCCCATGCGCAGGCCGGCCGGCCGGCGGCGATCTGGATGAAGATGAATGCGCTGGTCGATCCCGACATCATCGACGCGCTGTACCGGGCGTCGAATGCCGGCGTGTCGATCGACCTCGTGGTCCGCGGCATCTGCTGCCTGCGCCCCGGCGTTCCCGGCCTGTCGGACAATATCCGCGTCAAATCCATCGTCGGCCGCTTCCTCGAACACGGCCGCATCTATTGCTTCAGCGCCGGCCACGGCCTGCCGCATCCCAAGGCCGCCGTCTATATCTCCTCCGCCGACATGATGCCGCGCAATCTCGACCGCCGCGTCGAGGCGCTGTGCCCGATCCTCAATCCGACCGTGCACGAGCAGGTGCTCGATCAGATCATGGTTGCCGATCTCAAGGACAACGAGCAGAGCTGGCAGTTGCTCGCCGACGGCTCCTCCTCGCGCATAGTGCCGGCTCCGGGCGAGGAAGTGTTCAATTGCACCACTTACTTCATGACCAATCCCAGCCTGTCCGGCCGCGGCAAATCGCCGAAGGACGCAATTCCGCGGCTGCGGCATCGTCCCTATTAAGGTTTCGGCTTCCGACCGTTCCGCAGGCGCTGCCCGCGACTGCTGGAGACAAGCGACCGCTGGCGCATGTGAAACGCGTGCGAATCGCATAGGCTCTGCGCCCGCTGCCGCGCCGGGGCTTTAGGCAGCAATGCTGCAACCATAACCGCAGCAATCGTTTTTCCGTATGGATCAGCCGCGGCAATAGGGCGACGCCGCCTTATATCAATGCTTCTGGATTTTCAGGCTGACCGATCGATGAAACGCACCGCCGCCGAAGACGCTCAGGGACGCCTCGACCACGGTCCGCCGATCGCGGTGGTCGATATCGGCTCGAATTCCGTTCGTCTCGTCGTCTATGAAGGGCTGACCCGCAGCCCGACCGAGATATTCAACGAAAAGGCGCTGTGCGGGCTCGGCCGCGAAGTGCAATCGACGCGGCTTCTTGCCGCCGACGCGGTCCAGCACGCGCTCGCCACGCTCAAGCGGTTTCGCGCGCTGTGCGACGCCATGGGCGTGAAGAAGACGCTGGCCATCGCCACCGCCGCGTGCCGCGACGCCAAGAACGGCGCCGCCTTCATCAAGCTCGCCCAACGCACCGTCGGCGCCGAGATCGACGTGCTGTCCGGCGGCCGCGAGGCCGAGCTCACCGCGCTCGGCGTCATTTCCGGCGTGCACCGCGCGGACGGCGTGGTCGGCGATCTCGGCGGCGGCTCGCTCGAACTGGTCGACGTGCACGGCACGCGCGCCCGCCACGGCCTCACCCGCCCGCTCGGCGGCCTGGCGCTGGCCGACATCTCGTCAAAGTCGGTCAAAAAGGCGGAAAAATTCGTGCGCAAATCGCTGAGCGGCCTGGCGGTGCTCAAGGCCTGCGAGCATCGCAATTTCTACGCCGTCGGCGGCACGTGGCGCTCGCTGGCGCGGCTGCATATGTGGCAGACCGGCTATCCGCTGCATGTGATGCACGGCTACGCCATACCCGCCGACGAAGCGCTGGAATTCGCCCGCCTGGTGCATCGGGTCGACGTCGAGACGCTGTCCAACATCCACGTCGTCAACAATGCGCGCCGCCCGCTGCTGCCTTACGCGGCGCTGGTGCTCGAATACATCCTGCGCGTCGGCAAGCCCCGCCAGGTGGTGTTCTCGGCGCTCGGCATCCGCGAGGGCCTGCTCTATTCGCTGTTGAAGAGCAAGGACAAGGAGAAGGATGCGCTGATCGAGGCGGCGCGCCATCTCAATGTGCTGCGCTCGCGCTCGCCCCAGCACGGCGAGGAATTGATCGCGTGGACCAACCGGCTGCTCGCCACCTCCGGGCTCGACGAGACCGGCGAGGAGCGCCGGCTGCGCCATGCCGCGTGCCTGCTTGCCGACATCGGCTGGCGCGCGCATCCGGATTACCGCGGCGAGCAGTCGCTCAATATCATCGCTCATGGCGGCTTCTCCGGCATCGACCATCAGGGCCGCGCCTATCTGGCGCTCTCGGTGTTCTTCCGCCACGTCGGCCTCGTCATGGACGACGAATTGTCGCCGCGGCTGCGCGAGCTCGTGTCGACGCGGCTGCTCGACCGCGCCCGCGTGCTCGGCGCCGCGCTGCGGCTGGCTTACGTCATCTCCGCGGCGATGCCGGGCGTGCTGCCCAAGACCCCGCTCGCCATCGAGCGGCATCGCCTGGCGCTGCGGCTTCCCGGAGAACAGGCCGCGCTCTCCGGCGAGCGGATTTCCAACCGGCTGCGCGCGCTCGCCCGGCTGATCGGCCGCGAGCCGGTGGTGCTGATGGGGTGACATGATATGCTCTCTCGCGAAGCCTTCGCCAGGGAGCGCCCCGTGGAAACGTCAAAGCAAACGCCGATTAAAACCCCCGGCCTGATCGTCGCGCCGCTCACGCCGTTTACGGCTGAACTGACGGTCGACGAGCTCGCGCTCAAGCGGCAGATCGATTATGTGGTCGAAGACTGCCGCGCCACCATGGTGGTCGCCGCCGGCGTCGAGACGCAGGAATACACCTATCTGTCGTTCGAGGCGCGCAAGGCATTGATCCGCCGCACCGTCGAGGCCGTGGCCGGCCGCGTGCCGGTCATGGTCGGCATTTCGCATCCGTCGTTTCGGACCGCGGTCGAACTGGCGCACGAGGCCGAGCGGCTTGGCGCCGCCGCGGTGCAGCTTCTGGCGCCGCTGCGGCCGTTCGCCGGGCCGCCGACGCAAGGAGACCTCGTCGCCTATTTCGAGGCGATCGGCCGGGAGACCAGTTTGCCGATCACGCTCTATCTCAATCCCGGGCCGGGCGCCGACGTGTCGATCCCCGACACCATCGCGCTGGCGAAATTGCCGAACGTCCAACTGATCAAGGAATCCTCGCGCGATCTGGCGCGCGTGTCGCGGCTCGTGGTCGAGATCGACCGCGCCGGGCACGCGCGTTATTTCACCACCATGCAGATGCTGTTCGCCACTTTGATGCTCGGCGGCTCCGGCGCCACCATGCCGCCGCCGGCTTGCGAGATCGCGCGCCACGTCGTCGACGCGTTCCTCGCCAAGGACTACGAGCGCGCTGCGGAGATCCAGCTCCAATTCGCGCTGTTCCCGTCAAAATGGATGCATCGCGGGCTGGCGCCGGCGATGAAGGCGGCGATGAATCTGATCGGCATCCCGGCGGGCGAGCCTTACCCGCCTTATGCGCCGCTGTCGCGCGAGGAGATGGCGGCGCTCGCCGCCACTTTGCGCGCGACCGTGCTGGCGCCGCGCTTCAAGGTCACCGCTGCGGCGTGAGGCGGCTCAACCCTTGATCAGACCCGACGCCTGCGCCACCGCCGACCAGCGGGCGATTTCGCTTTTGATGTAAGCGCCGTACGCGTCCGGCCCCATGTCTTCCGGCACGAAGCCTTGCTTGTGCAAGGCGTCGACGGCGTCCGGCGCATGCATGGCGCTTTTCGCCGCGGCGGCGAGCTTGTCGACGATCGCGCGCGGTGTGCCTTTGGGCGCCAGAAGCCCGAACCACAGCGGCGTGTTGAAGTCGGGCATGCCGGCTTCCGCCATGGTCGGCACGTCGGGCAACAGGTCCGAGCGCTTGTCGGCGGCGATCGCCAGCGGCTTGACCTGGCCGGCGGCGATCTGGCCGAGCACCGACGAGGCGATGGCGAAGTTCATGGCGACGCGGCCGGCCATCAGATCGGTGACGACCTGCGGGCTGCCGGGATAAGTCACCTGCACGAGCTTGACGCCGGCGCGCTGCGCATAGAGTTCGCCGCACAGGTCCGGCAGGCTGCCGGGGCCGACCGTGCCGAACAGAATCTGGCCGGGTTTGGCTTTACAAAGCGCGGTGAACGCGGCGACGCTGTTCACGCCGAGCTTCGGATCGACCACCATGACGATGGCGCCGGTGGCGAGCAGCGCGACCGGCGCAAAATCCCTGACCATGTCGAACGGCGCGTCGGGATGGGTGATCTTGTAGGTCAGCGTGGAGAGCGCCTGCAGATAGAGCGTGTAGCCGTCATTGGCGGCGCGCGCGCCAAGGCCCGCGGCGATGGCGCCGCCGGCGCCGGGCTTGTTCTCGACCACCACGTCCTGGCCGAGGGCCGCATCGGCGCCGTGAGCGAAAATGCGCGCGGTGATGTCGGACGACGAGCCCGGCGTGAATCCGACCAGC
>Ga0335078_10006651_pt1 | contig 17103 bp, 18 predicted proteins | sample Lox_Sample_32_FD_206711 | JGI IMG/M metagenome (GOLD analysis project Ga0335078, IMG submission 206711) | Soil microbial communities from Loxahatchee National Wildlife Refuge, Florida, United States - Lox_Sample_3.2 | ecosystem: Environmental > Terrestrial > Soil > Wetlands | place: USA... | reverse complement strand
CCGCGTAGAACCCAAGCCTGGGCAGGCTGAACCTTCCGACGTTGACGAAGGCCTGGAGTATCCCCGGGTCGACCTTCTTGCTGAGGACGTAGTCTCCGGTCGAATCCTGCTCGATTATGCCCAGCCTCGTGAGCTTCTCGATGTGGTGGAAGGCGACGCTAGGGCTGGAGAACCCCAGCTCGCGCTGGACCTCCCTGACCCCGACGGGCTTCCCCTGCTTGAGGACATAGAGGTAGACCTTGAGCGTCTTGCCGCGGAGCTCGTACTCGATCTTGGCGTTGATGTCCTCGGGCGGCGGGGCAGGCGCTCCCATCGCCGAGCTTGGGTCGCCTGTCGCATAAAACGTAGTACTATTATCGCGCCCGGAGGGACCTCGCCCGATGACGCTCGGAGGGAAGAAGCTCTGCCTTGCAGTCCCCGACACCCTCCTCGAGGAGCACGACACCGTGCGCGACAAGACCTTGAGGCTCGGCCAGGTCGCGCGATATTGCTCGATCTTCGGGGTGGATGCCGTCAAGGTCTTCCACGACTCGCGCGGAAAGGGGGAGTCGCGCTTCATCAAGCTCGTCCTGGAATACCTCGAGACGCCCCAGTACCTCAGGAGGCGGCTCTTCCCGCTGAGCGATGACCTCCGGTTCGCCGGGCTGCTCCCCCCTCTCCGGATACCCTCCCACAAGCCAAAGGTCCCCGTCCAGAGCCTCCGGCCCGGAGAGTTCAGGGAAGGCGTGGTCTTGGCCGACGGGGTCACCGTGGACATCGGCCTCGACAGGCCGGCCGAGCTCAGGCGCAAGGAGCAGCCGAACAAGCGGGTCACCCTCAAGCTGCTCTCCTCCGGCCCGCGTCTCGAGGCATCCGTCGTCGGCAGAGGAGACCCGCAGGAGTACTGGGGCTACACGGTCGAGGTCTCCGGGCCCAACTCTCTTGCCGACCCGAGGTTTCCCCTGATGATAGCGACCTCCCGCAAGGGCGACCCTCTCAACCAGGTGGTCCGCAAGATGAGGAGCGACATCAACGGCGCGCCGGGCCTGATGCTCATCTTCGGCCCGCCATCCCGGGGCCTCTTCGAGATCCTCGGCAAGGACCTCCGCCAGAAGGTCGGGCACGTCGTCAACCTCTTCCCCGAGCAGCTCGTCGTGACCGTGCGCTCCGAGGAGGCCATCTTCTCGGGGCTCTACCTCGTCGACCTCCTCACCAGCCGAGGGCTTCCACCGTTCGGATGAACCGAAGCCTCATAAAGGTAATTTGCAAATTGCAGAAAATCGGCGATTTTCAGGCTCACTCGGCAACCTTTTTATCGGGTCAGCGCAAATCGTTCAAGCTTACAGTTACAGGTGGTTGGAGCTATCTCTAGTCTGACGCAGCGGAAAACGATAGAACTCAAGAGCTACATGCCCTTGCCGACTTCCAAGGCGAGGGAGTTCTGGACCCGCTGGAAGATCACCCACATCAGGGAGCTTGCCGAGACCGGCCACGCGACCGACGAGCTCTGGCTCCCCGAGTCCGAGCGGACCGGGAGGGCTCTCGACCAGGTCTTCCTGAAGCACGGCAGCGCGTCTAGCGGGAAGGGCGCGGCAGACACCACGATCCCGTTCGCCGCCGGATATCCGCTCAAGCTCTCTTCGCCTATGTATCTCGGAGACATGTCCTTCGGCGCGCTCTCCGGCGTGCCCAACGCCTCCATCGCCAAGGCGGCTGACCTGACCGGCATCATGGCAGGGACAGGCGAGGGCGGGCTCCTCAAGGAGGTCGCCGAGTGCAGCAGGATCACGGTCCAGTGGGCCTCCGCAAGGTTTGGGGTCGACACCAACTCCCTCTCAAAGGGGCAGGCAGTCGTGATCAAGATAGGCCAGGGCGCCAAGCCCGGCATCGGGGGCCACCTCCCCGGGGTCAAGGTCACCACCCCCATCTCCGAGACTAGGAGGATCCCCCTCGGGACGGACGCCATCTCCCCGGCGCCCCACCACGATATCTACTCGATAGAGGACCTGGGCCAGAGGATCCTCGGCCTCAAGGAGGCGACGAAGAAGCCGGTCTTCGTCAAGGTCGGCGCGACCAACTACATCCCCTACATCGCAGCGGGGGTCGCGAGGATGGGCGCGGCCGGGATAATCATCGACGGAGCCGGCGCCGGAACGGGCGCGGCCCCCTCCGTGGTGAAGAACAACGTCGGGGTCCCGATCGAGCTCGCGATCTCCTCGGTGGACACGATACTCAAGCGCGAGGGCCTCCGCGAGGGGTTCACGGTCATCGCCGCGGGAAGGGTGAGCACCCCCGAGGACTCGGTCAAGCTCATCGCGCTCGGCGCGGACATCACCAGCGTAGGCACCGGAGCCCTCCTCGCTCTCGGCTGCCTGATGGTCCACAAGTGCCACCTGGGCTTCTGCCCGGCCATCCTCACCAACAAGATCTCTGACACCCCGGTCAGGACGCTGTCGTTCGACCAGTCTGTCGTCTGGCTCTCCAACATGGTCAAGGGATGGACCGAGGAGATGAAGATGATAATGGAGCTGATGGGCGTCACTCGGCTCGACGAGCTCAGGGGCCACAGGGAGTACCTCTACCACAAGGGCACCCTCAACCCGGAGACGCTCGACATCCTCAAGGTCGACAAGATGGAAGGCCCGGTGACCTCGCCGAGCGCCCCTAGCGCCCACGCCCCGAGGACCCCGCCGCGAGAGGCGAACCTCTGGGACGCCACGCGCTCGACACTCCTCTGGGAGCTCTCAGGTACGACGGGCAAGTCCCCCGGGGAGGCACAGATCTCGAGCATGGGCTCCATAGGCCCGCCCTTCATCGACGTCCCGGCCAGGATCTCGGACTGGGTGGTCTGCGACGGAGCCCAGGTCACGCGCCCGAGCATCGACCCCTACCGCGAGGAGATAGAGCTCGTCTCTTACCTCGCCCAGGGCAAGGTCAGGTTGGCCGCCCCGTTCTTCTTCACCCACCTCCCAGAGAGCATCCCCGAGAACATCAGGTCGATATTCGCAAGGACCGCCCAGGCGATGGCCCTTCTCTACGACGACTCGTCCGGGAGGCTGACAGGCGGCAAGCACTCCGAGCGCACGATCACCAACGGCGACGGTCCCGGATACAAGGTCCGCTCCGTTGAGATGAAGCGCGCCCTGGCCGCAAGGCCTGCTGGCGACGCCAAGTACGTGAGGATAGCCTCGTCGACAAAGGCCCTCGAGTGGGTCCGCGCCAACCTGGAGAACCTCCACAGCTACCACGGCTTCATCGTCGACGAGGACGAGGAGGAGAGCGACCTCCAGCTTGAGCTCGCCGTCTCCATGCTCGACCGCGTCCTCATCGCGACGGACTCTAGGTGGAAGTACGACATCCTCGCCGAGGGCAACATGGTCCGCGGCTCGGAGGACATCTTCAAGCTCCTCGCGATGGGCGCGGACTGCGTGGGGTTCGGCAAGGCGGCCCTGGTCTCCGTGGGCTTCGAGGAGGACAGCGAGGTCGTGGTCGACCTCCGGAAGCTGACCGAGCACCTCGAGAACCTCGTCGTGGCCTTCGAGCGGGACATCAAGCTCCTGGCTGGGGCCGCGGGCATGAGCAGCGTGACCTCCTCCCTCGTGGGCAACCGGGAGATACTTCGGACCGTCGGGCTCGACCCCGCGGTGAGGAAGGAGCTGGGCATCAAGCCCGCGGGAGCCGCGTGACCGAGAGATGGCAGAGTACCCTGATTACGATACGACCTACGGCCAGCCCGTCTACAAGGACGGCTGTGGGATCTTCGGGGTCATCAGGAAGAAGGGCGCCGGGAAGATCTCCAACCTGACGACGGTCACCGGGATAAGCTGCATCAGCTACCGGGGCAGCGACCTCGGCGCCGGCTACGCGCTCTTCGACCCCACTATGAGCGCAGGACCGAACACGCACCGCGTCAAGGCGTTCGTGAGGAACCAAGAGATCGCCGACCAGGTGCAGGACAAGCTGACGTCTCACTTTAGCTCGCCGACCAACGTCCAGCTCCTCGTCCCCGGCGAACCATCAGGGGCGCCCAGGTTCGGCGTGTGGGAGGGATCCCTGGCGACGAGCGACCCCAAGACTCTCGAGAGGACGATAGACGGAATCAACTCCTCGCTGCTAGCCACGGGCAAGATTGACGGGCGCATATTCTCCTACGGGAGCTACTTGGACGTCTTCAAGGACGTGGGCTACCCGATGGACGTCGCGAAGGAGTACAAGCTCGACGTCCAGGCCAAGATGGCAGACGCGTGGATCGCCCACACCAGGCAGCCCACCAACTCGCCCGGCAGGTACCCGATCTGGTCTCACCCGTTCGCATCGATGGACACGGCGATAGCCCACAACGGGGACATCAGCTCCTTCGGGGCCAACATGGAGCAGCTCAACTCCTGGGGGCTGCGGAGCCACGTGGGCACAGACAGCGAGGTGATCGCGAGGCTGCTCGACCACCTCGTAAGGGTCGAGGGCGTTTCGCTCCACGCCGCGGCCACGCTCATGACAAACCCGTTCGACGCCCGCCTCGCGCCCGAGGTCAGGCGGCTCCTAAACAGGTACAGGGGTGCGAGGCTCGACGGCCCGTTCGCGGTCGTCGCCGGTTTCTGCGACGGCCAAGACACGTACATGCTAGCGCTCACCGACAGGTCCAAGTTCCGCCCGCTCCTCATCGGAGAGGACGACCAGAGGTTCTACGTCGCCAGCGAGGAGGTCCAGATCAGGAAGCTCTCTCCCAAGGCGAGGGTGTGGGCGCCCGAGCCCGGCTCGTTCTTCCTCGCCTCCGTGAACAATGGCCTCTTGGAGACCGGCACCAAGAAGAAGATCTATTCCACCGCCTCGGGCTCGGCCACGGTCGCCCGCGAGGCCGCGGCAGCGGTCCTCGACGCCAAGAACATGGGGTACTCGGACATCAACGAGTTCATCAAGCGCTCCTTCCGCTCGGGAAAGGAGTCCATCAGGATAGACAACCTCGAGGGGCAGAGGTACCTTGGCATCGGGCTCTCAACGAAGCAGGCGGACGGGACGCGAAAGCGGTTCAAGGTCGAGCTGAATGGCTACCCCGGCAACTGCCTCGCCAACCTCAACGACGGTGTGGCGTACGAGGTCCACGGCAACGTCTCCGACGACCTCGCGGACACCATGCACGCCGGCTCCGTTGTGATACACGGGAGCGCGAGGGACGTCGCATGCCAGACCCTCCAAGGGGGCCACGTCATGATACGCGGCTCGATAGGCAACCGCGCCGGGATCCAGATGCGGGAGTACAAGCAGGCCAAGCCTTTCCTCATCGTGGGAGAGACCGCCGACGACTATCTCGGCGAGTACATGGCCGGAGGCGTGATAGCGATCCTCAACCTCGCCGGCTCCGACAGGCCCGTGGGCAAGTTCGTGGCGACCGGCCTCGTCGGCGGGACGATCTACATCCGCGGCGAGGTCCACGCGACGCAGATGGGGCTCCCGCCCCACTCCGAGGACATCCTCGCCTTCCTCCAGACCCTGACCCGCGACGGGGGGCTCTCAGAGGAGGTCTACAACACGGTGGCCAAGCTCGACTATCCGAGCGAGAAGCACCTCGCGGCCCTCCTGCCGCCGAGCGTCCTCGCCAGGGTGAGGTTCCTCTTCTTCAGCAGCAAGTACACAAAGCCGCTCATCGCCGACTACCGCCACCTCAACGACTCGGACATCGACGTCCTCCGCGGGAGGCTAGAGGCCTTCTTCGAGGCCTTCGGCCTGCCGAGCTCGCAGCTAGACGAGGTTCTTAGCTCAAAGTTCACCGTCCTCCGCGCAGGCGAGCCGAAGGTCGCCACGCCGATACCGCCTCAGGAAGTCCCGGTCGAAGAGTAGCAAGATTTGTCCTCAGGGGAAGATGAGAATGCCGAATAAGACCCAAGACCTCTGGTGGCTCTTCACAAGGCAGACGGTCAAGGTCACCCCGAGACAGAGCGTCCTCACCGCCTCGATGCTGATGCACCGGAGGAACTTCAGGCACCTGCCCGTGGTCGACGAGGCAGGCAAGGCGATGGGGATAATCTCCGCCCAGGACATCATAGACTCGCTGAACTTCGTCCTCTCCAGGCCCGACGTGAGCACCGCCGAGGTGCTGGACTCGCTCGACATACCGGTCGAGAGGATCATGGTCTTCAACAGCATCTGCGTCGAGCCGGGCGACGGCCTCGCAGAGATAACGAAGAAGCTCACCTTCCACAACCTCGGAGGGATGCCGGTGGTCGACGAGCAGGGTGTCGTCCACGGGATAATCACGCTGAGAGACCTCGTGAGCCTCATGGGGACCAGCTCGGACGAGATCGGCGTCCCCGTCTCCGAGATCATGAACACCAACATCGTGACCATCCCTCAGGACGCGTACCTCTCGACCGCCGTCAGGCTCATGTCTGAGAACAGGGTGAGGCGACTCCCCGTCCTCGCGGCCGGGGAGAAGACGCCGAAGGGCATACTCTCCAACAAGGACGCCCTGGGCCATGTCTCGAGGTTCGCACCCAGGACCACCGTGGAGGGAGGGGTGGCAGCATGGAGCGTCCCGATGAAGTTCGACGTGCCCATCTCCGAGTTCATGACCAGGGACGTGATCACGGTGAGCAAGGACGACGACATCCGGCTCGCGGCCTCGAAGATGATGATCTTCGGCATCGGCGGGCTCGTGGTCGACGACGCGCCCACGGGGAACGTCGCCCTCATCACGGAGCGCGACCTCATCAGGACACTCTCCAGGAAGCGGGGCACCAACGTCCTCATGGAGTCGCTCCAGTACGAGCTCGAGGTCGAGAGGGCGAAGTCCCGCTCCGCGACCTAATCCCCCGCTTGGAAATGCAAAGCTTAAAGACTAAAGAAAAATCCGGGTAAACTCCAAAAGTGAGCTAGGTTGGGTCACAGAAAGCACTCGGCACCGCGCAGGGGCAGCCTTGCATACATCCCCAGGGGCCGCGTCGGAGACTTCTTCCCCACGGTCCACAACTGGCCCGCGATCAAGAGCCAGACTCCCATCCTCCTAGGCCTCCCGGCGGTCAAGGTCAACACGATTCACACGATAACCATGGACGACAGGGCCAAGACGCCAAACTTTGGCAAGCCCCGCTTCAACCCCACCAGCGTGCTGGCCGTCCCCGACACGGCGGTCATCGGCATGAGGCTCTACACGAAGGAGAACGGGGCCGAGAGGGCGCTGGGCGAGGTCTACTCCAAGACCCTCCCGAAGGGGGTCAATCGCAAGTCCTCCACAGACCCAGAAAAGTTCGTCGAAGCGTGGAAGCCAAAGCTCGGCACCGTCACGCGGATATCAGCGATAGTTGCGATCACGCCGAGGGACGCAGGGTTGTCCCAGAAGGTACCGATCACCTTCGAGGTGGGCGTGGGCGGAGGCGACGTAAAGGCCCAGCTCGACTACGCGGCCAAGGTGCTCGGCAAGCCGATAAAGTTCTCCGAGGTGTTCAAGGCGGGCGGGTACGTCGACGTCATCGGCGTGACCAAGGGCCACGGATACGAAGGCCCCGTCACCAGGATGGGGATCAAGAGGAAGCAGCACAAGTCAAGGAAGAGCGTCAGGGCGGTCGGAGTCATCGGCCCGTGGCACCCCGCAGCGGTCATGTACACCGTGGCAAGGGCGGGCCAGCACGGCTTCCACCAGAGGACGGAGACCGGCAAGAGGATCATCAGCATCACCAACTCCAAGGACGCGCCGATCACCCCAAAGGGCGGCTTCGAGCACTTTGGCGAGCTAAAGACCGACTACGCGCTCGTCAGAGGAAGCGTCCCCGGGACCAACAGGCGCATCGTGGTGGTGAGGCACCCGATCAGGCCCCACCCCAAGGCCAACACCAACCCAGTCCAAGTGCTGGAGGTCAGCACGCGGACCGGAGTGAGAAAGTAGCATGCCCTCCGTCAAAGTAATCGACATGGAAGGCAAGGAGACGGGGAGCGTCGAGCTGCCCGACGTCTTCAACACCCCCCTCCGGCCAGACATCGTCCACCGTGCCTGGTGGATACTTCACTCCCACGGGCTCCAGCCCTACGGGCGCGACCCGATGGCCGGAAACAGGACGTCCGCGGAGACGAGCAACCCTCCGACCGGAAGGGGCATCTCGAGGATTCCGAGGATAAAGGGAGCAGGGACCCAGAAGGCCGGACAGGCAGGAGGGGTCGCGAGCATCGTCGGAGGCAGGCTCCCCCACCCCCCGAGGTCGGAGAAGGTGATCTACCGTAAGATCAACGTGAAGGAGAGGAAGCTCGCCCTCGACACGGCCATCGCGTTCACGGCCCACGCGAGCGCGGTCGCCCTGAGGGGCCACAAGACTGGCAAGGCAAAGTTCCCGATAATCGTGTCCGACGACCTCGAGGGGCTCGAGAAGACCTCGGCGGTCGAGAGCTTCCTGGCCACCCTGGGCCTCAACGAGGAGCTCAAGCGCGTCTACGGGGGCGTCAAGAGGCGCTCCGGCAAGCCGCGCTTGCGCGGAAGGACCAACAGGAAGAAGGTCGGGCCTCTTTTCGTGGTAAGCAACGACAGGGGAATCTGCAGGTCGGCCCCCGGTATCCCAGGAGTCGAGGCGGTCACCGTCGACAACCTAAGCGTGCTGCCGCTGGCGCCTGGAGGAGTGGCCGGAAGGTTGACGATATGGACCCAGTCGGCCGTCGAGCTGCTGGAGACAAGGAGAAAGGAGGCAATGAAAGTTGCGGCTTGAAGACGCGCAGAAGCTAATCCTGAGGCCCTTCGTCACCGAAAGGACCTTCGACCAGATCGCCCGCGAGAACAAGATATGCTTCATGGTGGAGGACAGGGCGTCCAAGTCTCAGATCGCCAGCGCGGTCGAGGCTCTCTACGACGTCAAGGTCAGGAACGTCAACACCCTCAGGAGCGTCACGGGCAAGAAGGCTTTTGTCAGGCTCGCCCCCGAGGAGAACGCCACGGACCTCGCGACCAAACTAGGACTCGTGTAGAAGATGGGCAAGAGAATTCTTCAGAGAAGGTGGGGCAAGGGCGGAATCCAGTTCAGGGTCTCCCCCAGAGGAAAGATCGCCCCCGTCCGCTACCCGCTTGCGAGTTCGCAGACCTCCGGCAGCTCGATGACGATCAGGGCACTGCTCGACGAAAAGGGAAGGTCCTCCCCCCTCGCCCAGATACAGACCGGCGAGCACGGCCCGATGTCGTACCTTCCCGCGGTCTCAGGGATGGCCGTGGGCACCGAGATCCAGCTGGGGCCTGACGCGCCTGTCGCGAACGGCAACGTGCTCACGCTCAAGAGGATACCAGAGGGAACCCGAATCTCCAACATCGAGCTCCGCCCCGGAGACGGCGGGAAGCTGGTGAGGGCTGCAGGCGGCTCGGCGGTCCTCTTCTCCAAGGGCGAGGGCAACGCGATCATCAGGCTCCCCAGCGGAAAGAGCATGCTCATCAAGGACACCTGCAGGGCGACGATAGGCGAGGTCGCCGGGGGAGGGAGGCTCGAAAAGCCGTTCCTCAGGGCGGGGCCCAGGCACCACGCGATGCGCGCCGCAGGAAGACCATACCCGAGGATGAGAGGAATCGCCATGGCTGTGGTCTACCACCCGTTCGGAGGAGGCAGGCACCAGCACCCAGGCAAGTCGACCAGCACCTCTCGCAACGCGCCGCCCGGAAGGAAGGTCGGGCTCATCGCGCCCAAGAAGACCGGAAGGAAGAGGCTGGCGAGGACGAGCGTAGAGGTCAAGGAGTAGTCGGCGATGCCAAAGGAATTCCGTTACAGAGGTTACACGGTGGAGCAGCTCAACGGCATGAGCACCGAGGCCATCCTGGAGCTCCTCCCGTCGAGGGCGAGGCGCTCCCTCAACAGGGGCATCTCCGAGGACAAGAGGAAGCTCCTCGAGGACGTCCGCGCCCAGAAGGACGGCAGTCTCGAGGGCCAGATCAAGACCCACGCGAGGGACATGATAATCCTGCCCGTGATGGTAGGCGCGACGATCGGCGTCTACACCGGGAAGGAGTTCCTCTCGGTCCAGGTCAAGCCCGAGATGATTGGCCACTACCTGGGCGAGTACGCGATCACCAACAAGAAGGTGGTCCACGGCACCCCGGGCATCGGCGCGAGCCGCTCGAGCCTCTACGTCCCCCTCAAGTAGGGCACCTTCGTCCACCATTGTCTCTCGCAAGAGGAGACCGCTCCCTCCAGGAGGAGCTGGACTGGGCCGTAGCCAGGCTCGAAAAGGCGGGGTTCAAGGTCAAGTCCAAGGTCAGGCTCCTCGTCGACCCCAAGCTCGAGATCATGGGCTACGCCAACGAAGAGGGAGGCGTCCAGCACATCGTGATCTCGGATTGGGCCCTCCACTCCGAGATGCTGGGGGGCCTGATCCTCCACGAGCTCGCGCACATCTATCACGCCGAAAAGCGCTCGCCCTCGCACAAGCCAAAGCTGACCAACGCCCTGATCACCGAGTTCGCGGAGACGGAGGGCCTCAACTCGCGCGAGACCGGCTACCTCGTGGAGGCCTTCAGCCACCTGCAGAACGTGATGGTCGACGACATCGTCTTCGCGGCGATGGAGGAGTCTGAGAGGATCCAGGTCAAGGGGTTCTTCGCGGGCTGGGTGACCGACGCACCGTCGGGATACGCGCTCTCCGACGCCGCGGCGATGGTGAGGAACGCCTTCGCGGTGGCCTCGCTCAGGAGGCACGACCTCCTCACCGAAGAGTTCGCCGCTAGGGGCAAGAGGCTGGCGGAGCAGCTGGGCAAGCGCGCCGAGGAGGAATACGCAGCCCTCCAGGACTTTCTCGCAGAAGCCGACCCATACATGGACGGGGAGACCTTCCAAGACGCGCTCACAGCCTACCTGGAGCTGCTCCTCTCCCTCCTGAGGGAAGGGGACCAAGCAGAGGCCTTGCGCTAACCCGAAACCGTTTATTGAGACGCCCGTTGGAGCGGGGCCCTCGTGCCCCACCCGTCCAGGCTCAAGCGCCTCTTCAAGAACGCCAGCGACGTCGACGTGATTGCAATCGTCAACGGCAACCATCCTGACCCGAACTTCTTCTACATCTCGGGGTACACGAGCGGGCTCTTCGAGGGGAACCTGCTCTTCCTCTTCCCAGACCTCCACATCGAGGTGCTGACCAACCCGCTCGAGGAAGGGGCCGCCAGGCAGAAGGACTACACGGTGCACGTCGAGAAGGCCTACGACAAGGCCGAGCGCAAGAAGATGGTCTCGTCGATCCTAAGGGGATGCCGAAAGGTCGGCGTGAACTTCGACGGGTTCTCACACAAGGACTACACCAAGCTCCCCGACGTCTTGGGGGCGAGAGGGCTGGTCGACGTCTCGGGGGCGATCGCCAAGACGAGGATGCTCAAGGACCCCGACGAGCTCGAGACGATGTCAAAGGCGGCAGAGATCGTCTCCTCGGTGGTCGACACGGTCCCAGACATCGCAGAGGAAGGCATGACAGAGAGGGCCCTGAAGGCGGACATCGACTACTCGATGGTCGAGGCCGGGGCGGACTCTCCCTCCTTCGAGAGCATAGTGGCCTTCGGGGAGAACTCGGCGCTCCCCCACTACTCGGCAGGCGAGCGTCGCCTCAAGAGGGGTGACAATGTCCTGGTCGACGTCGGCTCGCGTTATCGGCTCTACTGCTCGGACATCACCCGGACGTTCTTCTTCGGTCGTGCCTCTCCGAAGCAGAGGGAGGTCTACTCGAAGGTCCTCGAAGCCCAGACCAAGGCGATCAGGGCTATCAGGGAAGGGGCCGAGGGAAAGGCCGTCCACCTAGCCGCGGCCAAAGTAATCGACTCTAGCCAGTTCAAGGGTCGGTTCACCCACGGGCTCGGCCACTCCCTTGGGCTCGAGGTCCACGACGGGCCCGGCCTCAGCATGAGGAGCGAGGTGACCCTCGAGCCGAACATGGTGATGACGGTGGAGCCCGGGATCTATCTCCCGGGCCAGGGCGGCGTGAGAATCGAGGACGACGTGGTGGTCACTCGGGCCTCGTGCAGGGCGCTCACCACAAGCTCCAAGGAGCTCATCGAGATCTGACGACATGCCTCCTCTGCAAACGCGAGGCCGAGTCCTCCTCGGGCTTCTGCGGCCACCACCTCATGGCGAAGCGTAACCTAGACTCGGCTTACAAGCAGTGGAGCGACGCGTATGGCGGGATGGAGTGGAATGAGTACCTCCGCCTGGTCCAGGAGAGCCCCGAGGCAGGGCAGTGGGTCAAGGAGATGGCCGCGCTGCTTTCGAAGGAGCCTTCGCCCTAGGGTATCAGGACCGCCGCGGCCATCACAGACGTCCACAGGCCGTTCTTGTCGCCCTCCGCAGACTGGGCGATGTTAGAGGTCCTGATGATTAGGCCGCTCGACTTGAAGAACTGCTCCCTTTCCTTCCAGGCGGTGGCCGGGTTGAAGGAGATGCCCATCGTGGTGGCGAGCATCGTCGCCGCCAGGTCCTCGGCGTACTCTCCGGCGACCTCCTCGGTCTGGCCGTAGGCCTGGTGCTCGGAGATGTATCCGTGCGTCTTGGTGGACGGTATCGCCAGCCCCACAGAGGCGGCGACCAGCCTGTTCGGCTCTTTGGTGGCGGCGCGCGAGAGCATCACGAAGGTGACCTCACCCGGGGTTAGCATCAGCCTCCCCTTGTCCTTGGGGATCACCTTGCATCCGACCGGGACGATGCTCGAGACCTGGACTAGGTTGCAGTGCTCGATCCCAGCGTCCCTGAGCGCCAGCTCGAAGGACTGGAGCTTCTCCTTGTGCTTACCGACGCCCTTGGTCAAGAAAAGTTTCTTTGGAATCAACTACGGCAGAAAGGGGACCCGCGGTAACCACTATTGAACGTTTTTGCCCCCCGGGGAAGGTTCGCCTCAGTCCGACCGCATCTCCAGACCCTCGAGGGGCCTAGGCCTGCCCATCGGGCCCAGGAGGTTCAACACGAATCTCGTGATGAGCCTTACCTCATCGGGGTCTTCAGTGAGTATATCGAAGTGGGGTGCCTCTTGGACAGGAGCCTCGAGGCCGCTCACATAACTCGGGACCGTCCTCGGATGCGCCCGAGCGTGCCTCTCCATATGGGTGTAACAGTACGAGGCCCCGCAGACATGACATGTGTAGTGGTAGCCCAGATAGTTCTTGCGCCCGCAGAACGCGCATCCCTCGTCACGAGCCCTTGCAGTGGAGCCCACGCACTATCGTACGCTGCCGCAGTATTTTTACGCTGCAGACAAATCTTCTAGGACAATCTCAGGCTTCTAGTCGGGGCTGGGAGGGCGCATAACCGGCGACTAGCCCCCTCCTTGCTCACCGTCTTCATCCGTTGGCGGTGGCTTTGCGTTAGGGCCTCTGTTAGAATTATAAGCTCTCGCGGGGGCATATGATCTGGTGTCCCTTCCATCAAGCAAAAACATCCCCTGACCGCGAAGGCTGATGGGATCAAGGTCGTCATCTTCGACTATGGTGGGACCCTCTACAAGTCAAGCAAGCCGTGGGGCGAGGTGAGGACCCAGGGCCTGGCGGCGGCGTTCGGCTTCCTCGAGCAGGCGGGCCTGAAGATCACTTTCCCAAAGTTCACCCGGCTTTGCGACTCTGTCTTCGACCACTACGCGCAGGTCGAATCCAAGGAGGACAAGGACATACCGGACAAGACAAAGTACCAGAGTATCGTGGACAAGCTGTTCCCCAAGCTGCCAAAGGCAAAGCGAGTCGAGCTCGCTGCCGGAGCGAACAAGGCGTTTTGGGGGGTCGCGACGCGGAACTATCCGATTCGGCCCAGCACGAAGGGCGCGCTCTCGCACATAAAATCCCGCGGGCTGAGGATGGGGATTGTCTCCAACCACCACAACTATGACGCGCTGGTGGGCCACCTCGCGGACACCGGCATCCACTCGCACTTTGACGTGGTGCTTGCTTCGGAGAGGGAGGGAGTAAGAAAACCAAACCCGGCCATCTTCAGCAGGTCCCTTGAGGCGCTCAACGTCGACGAGGAGCACGCGATGTTTGTCGGAGACTCCCCTCGTCACGACATAGTCGGAGCAAAGGCGATGGGCATGAGGACGGTACTGATAGACGATGGAGCTCCCCGAGACAGCTGGATGAACCCCGTGGGCGTGGAACCCTCGGAGGCCGAGCCGGACTATGTCATCCGCGACCTTCTCGAGCTCAGAGAGATAGTGGACTCGCTTCTTGGGAAGCCTGCGAAGAGTCGCGACCCCAAGGGAAGCCAGTAGCCCTTGGCGAAGGAGGAGCCTCCGCCCGACCAGACACCGAGGTATCTCCATTACACCTTCGTGGTCGCTCTTCTGGTCGCAGCGCTGAGCGCGCTCGGCCTCCTCAACGCCTACATGCACTTCATCGACCTGTCGCCGTACAAAGCCTCGGTCCAAAACGACCCTGACTACCTACTCCTCGCGGGCTACCTCGGCATTTTCTTGACGATCCTGATCTCTCCCGTGCCCGACTACCTCCTGCTCCCGGTCTATGGATACCTCTCCTTTCTCGGGCTCTTCAATCCCGCCTGGGTCTTCTTCCTCTGCTTGGCGGGGGCGGTCTTTCCGATAGAGTACGCCGCGGGAAGGTTCGCGGCGAGGCCTCTGCTGTTGAAAGGCCTCTCGGTCTTCAGGATCAGGGAGAAGGAGATCCAGGAAGCCGACGCCTGGATCTTCAGGCACGGAAAGTTCTCGGTCTTCATCTCCACTTTCATCCCGTTCTTCTACAGCCTCGTGGCGCTCGCGGCGGGGACGCTCAGGATGGGCGCCGTGGCTTTCCTCGTAGACAGCGCCATCGGGTTCGGGCTCCGCTACGCCTTCCTGGAGTACGTCGGATACTACGGGGTGAGGGTCTTCAGCTACTCCTTCGACTACTCCCTGAGGTACCTCCTCGTTGCGCTCCTCGTAGTCTCCCTGCCCTACGTCGCCGCGTATCTTTCTCGCGCCCTCGTCCTCCGCCGGAGTCGCCCCTCCTCCGAGGAATCTCCTCTAGGATAGGATGGCAATGTCCTCGCGTCGTCCTCGTCGACGACGCGACGAACTCCTCCAGGATTCGAGCTCAAGGTTCCACGCGTAAGCCTCGGTTAACCACGCGAGAAAACTAGTTGACTCGTCCGATTTATTACGCGTCGACAAGAACGACCTTTGTGCCTTCACCGTCCCACATTCTCGCGGGGCCTGGAGACATCGCGGAGACCGCAATAACTTCCGGCGACCCAGCGAGGATAGAGCAGCTCGCAAACATGCTGCGCGAGCCCAAGCTCGTGAACACCAACCGGGGCTTCGTCACTTACACCGGCTTCCGCGGCAAGGACAGAATCACCCTCGCGGCGCACGGGATCGGTGGACCCTCCACCTCAATCGTGTTCGAGGAGCTCCACATGCTGGGGGCCAAGACGATAGTCAGGTTCGGGACCGCCGGCGGACTCGTGAGAGGCCTTGGCTATGGTGACTATGTGGTCGCGACTGGGGCCGCCTACCACCGGGGGTCGCTCAACGAATATGTCGACGACGGCAATCTGCCCGCGGTCCCTGAGATCGAACTGACGTGCAGCCTCATCGAGTCGTGCAGGCGCGCAGGCCTAAAGTTCAGGGAGGGGCTCGTCTACTCCTCCGACCACTTCTACTCGCAAAGCATGGAGTCCCTCGAGCACTGGGTGAAGAGAGGCGTGGTCGCAGTTGAGATGGAGTGCGCCACCCTGTTTACCCTGGGCCTCATCCGAGGGTTCAAGACCGCGGCCCTCCTGATGATGAGCAACAGCCTCGTCAACAAGGCCGAGGGGGAGCTTGCGCCGGCCCCGAAGCTGAGGCCGTTCGTCGAAAAGGGGGCCGCGGCCATCTTCGAGGCCGTCTCCCCTGCCAAGCGTCCAAAGGCTGACTAGCTTGCAGCGGGAAGAGCTCGAGGAGCGTCTCCTCTCCCGCACCGACTATCGCGAGTTCGTGCTCCCTGCCTACGGGGACTACTGCCTCTCCAGCATCCCTCAGACAATTCTTTCCATGTTCGGGGTCGACAAAGGAAGGCCCAAGATCCCGTCGGACCGGCTCGAGGTCAGGACCGGGACCAAGAACGTGGTCTTGTTCGTCGCCGACGGGCTCGGCTACCACGACGTCAGGCCCAGACTCGCCGACGGAAACTTCCTGCAAGCCGCAGGGAAGAGCGGCTCCCTGATCCCGATAACCACAATCTTCCCCTCGACCACGGCCGCGGCGCTCACCACGATTGCGACGGGGCTCACACCCCAAGAGCACTGCCTGCCCGAGTGGTTCGTCTACATGAAGGAGATAGACAAAGTCATCGCGACCCTGCCTTTCGCCGCGGTCGGCCAAAGGCGGAGGGACGGACTGGTGGGAGAGATGAACCCCCGCGCGCTCTTCTCCGGCCCGACGATCAACTGGGCTCTGAAGAGGCGGGGCGCAGACGTCGTCTGCTTCGTCGGCGGAAACCTCGCAAGGACCGCCTACTCCAAGCTCTCCCACGCGGGGGCCGAGGTCGTCCCATACATCACCTCCTCGGACCTGTTCGCCTCCCTTCGAAGGAGGCTTGAATCCTCGAAGCGACCTTCTTTCTTCTACGCCTATTGGGAGAGGGTGGACACCATAGGCCACTCCTACGGACCCGGGACCGAGGAGTCGGCCTCCGAGGTCTCCCTCCTCAGCCACCTGCTGAAGAAAGAATTCCTCGACCGGCTCTCCAAAAGCGCAGCCGAGGAGACCACCCTCTTCCTGACCGCCGACCACGGCCAGATCCCGGTCGACCCGAGCAGGGTGACCTACGTGAACAAGATGAGGAGGGTGATGACGGGCCTCAGGACGAGCCCCGTCGGCGTTCGGATCCCTCCGTGGGGAAGCGCCCGCGACATGTATCTCGCTGTGAAGAAGGGCAAGCTCCAATCCGTGGAGGCCGCGCTCAAGAAAGAGCTGGAACGAAAGGCCGTGGTGCTCCCCACGGCGGAGGCCGTGGGCAAGGGCTACTTCGGGCTGGGCAGGCCGCGGCAGCCCTTCCTAGACAGGGTAGGAGACCTGATGGTCCTGCCGCGCAAGAGGAACCTCGTCTGGTACCGGTACACCAGGCGAGACCACTTCGACATCAACGGCCACCACGGTGGGATGAACCCCCGCGAGATGCTCATCCCGCTGGTCGTCTCCAAGGTCTCTGATCTTAGGAGCTAGGCCTTGAAGTCCTTCATG
>Ga0335078_10006650_pt1 | contig 17103 bp, 15 predicted proteins | sample Lox_Sample_32_FD_206711 | JGI IMG/M metagenome (GOLD analysis project Ga0335078, IMG submission 206711) | Soil microbial communities from Loxahatchee National Wildlife Refuge, Florida, United States - Lox_Sample_3.2 | ecosystem: Environmental > Terrestrial > Soil > Wetlands | place: USA... | reverse complement strand
CCTGCAGGCGCTCGACCACGGCCCGGCCCTGGAGTCTCCCGGTGCCGAACGCGCCGATCTGCTCGTCCGGCTCGGCCACGTCCAGCAGCAGGCCGACGATCCCGGCGCCCTGGCCACCCTGACCGAGGCGGCGGCGCTGGCCCGTCGCAGCGGCGCGACCGCGATCGTCGCCCGGGCCGCCCTGGCCACCGACCGGGGGTTCCTCCGGGCGGGTCCGGCCGCTCCCGCCCAGGTCGCGATCATCGAGTCCGCCCTCGAGGTGGCCGATGCCGACACCGACGCCGATGCCGATCCGGGCACCCGCGCCAGGCTCCTCGCGCTGCTGGCCGAAGGGCTCGCCTCCGGCGCCCGTCGCACCGAACTGGCCCGCGAGGCGATTGAGCTGGCCGACGCCAGCCCCGATCAGGCGCTGCTGGCCCGCATCTGCTCATCGGTGCTGTACGCGCTGTGGGGTCCGGACCGGGACGCGACGCGGCTGCGGGCCGATGTCGCCTGGCGGGCGATCGCCGCGGCCGGGACGGCCGGCGATCCGCACCTGGAGTTCGCGGTCCACGCCGCGGCTTACACGGTCGCGATCCAGCTGGCCGACCCCGCCCGGGCCGCGGGCAGCCTGCGGCGGCTGCACGCCATCGCCGGCCAGGTCGGCGCCCCGGCCATGCTCTGGACGGTCGGATTCTACGACGCGTTCGTCGCGACGATGCAGGCCCGCTTCGCCGACGCCGAGCAGCTGGCCCGGTCGAGCGTGGAAGCCGGCGTGGCCATGGGGGCCGCCGACGCCATCGCCGTCTTTGCCGGGCAGGCCGCCGTGCTGGCCGCGATCGCAGGCCACCGCTCCGAACTGCCGCCGGCTATCGCGCAGGCGGTCGAGGCCGGCCCGGTCGAGCTCACCAGCCGCCTGGCCCACGTCATCGTCGGCGTCGCCGGCGACCCCGAGGGCCGCTGGGAAGTCGCCCGCGATTTCCTCGATGAAGCGGTCGCGGCCGGGTTCCGGCACGTCCGCCCGGACCTGATGTGGGTAACCTCCATGCTCGGTTACGCCACCCTGGCGATCGAGCTTGAGGATCTCGGCGCCGCCGCCCAGCTTCTCGCGATCATCGGGCCGTATACCGGCGAGATCGCCACGAACCTGGGCCCGGTCGCCACCTACGCGGGACGGCTCGCGTCGCTGCTCGGCCGTCACGACCTCGCCGAGGAGCACCTGGCGGCCGCATTCGGGATCGCCGACGCCTTCGACTGGGATTACCACCGGGCCGCGATCCTGATCGCCAGGGCCGCTGCCCGCCGCCGGTCGGCCCGCCAGCCCGGCCGGTCCGGCCAGCCCGGGCCGCTCGGCGAGCAGGCGCAGGCGTGGCTCGCGACGGCCGAGCGTATCTGCGTCGCCCGCGGGCTGCCTCGCATGCTCGCCGCCATCGAGGCGATCCGCGGCTGACGCGCCGGTGATGCGCTGCTGAGACGGCGCAGGATCACGATTGGCCTTATCGCCGCGACGCCGGCGTCCACAGATGAGGGGGGCAACCAAATTGCCTAACATAATCGGCTACCACGAAGTAGCAAATGTCGACCACTGGCTCAGCTCGGATATGCGCCAGAAGGTGTTCGGGCCGCTGGGCATCACGAACATCCGCACCTACGTCGACCCGACCAACCCCAAGCGCGTCGCCATCAGCGCCGACGTACCCGACGTGGATGCCCTCGTGGCCTACCTGCAGTCGGAGGACGGCGCCGCGGCCGCCGCGAGCGACGGCGTGGCCCTCGAGACCGTCGTCCTGATGGTGGAGGCCACGCCATGAGCTACGCCATCATCCACCAGTTCAAGGGAGGAACCAGGGAGCAGTACGAGGCCACGCTGGCGGCCGTGCATCCCAGCGACGGCACGCTGCCCGCCGGCCAGACCTACCACGCCGCCGGGCCGTCCGCCGACGGCTGGACCGTCTTCGCCGTGCACGACTCGAAGGCCGGCTGGGAGGACTTCCGCGACTCGATCCTGATCCCCCGCATGCAGCAGGGCATCGAGGGCGGCTTCGCCGGACCGCCGGAGGAGACGGGGTTCGAGGTCACCACCGAGACCAACTCCTGACCAGGCTGTAATGACCGGGCACGCCATGGGCGCTCACGACGCCGAACCCGGCCTGTCAGCACGCGGCGTGACGTTCGCCGCGCACACCTTCGCCGCGTGGACCCGCGCGGATCCCGCGGTCGTCTGGACGACCCTGACCGATCCGGGCCAGACCCCCGAGTTCCTCTACGGCCTGGCGGCGGACTCGACCTGGATTCCCGGAGCACCTATCCACTTCCGCCACGGCGGGGATGTCCAGGTATCCGGCCGGGTGCTGTGCGTCCAGCACAACGAGCGGCTGTCCTACGTGCTCCAGTCCGCGCCGGCCGACCCGCCCGTGTACCTGACCTGGATGATCAGGCCGGGCCCTGGCGGGTGCACGATCCGCCTGCAGGTCGACGAGATCGACACCGCCGACTCCCTCCAGGAAGCGGAAGACATCTGGCTGCCCGTCCTGGAGGCCCTGCAACGGCTGGTGAATCCGGGCTTATTACCTGAGGCAGGCACCCAGGCCCGTTCGGGATCAAATAATTCCGAACGGGCCTTGGTGTCTCATTCCGGGTCGGGCCCGCGCTGCTCGCCCCACCCGGGGGTCCCTGCAGCACTCCCGCTAGACGCGGCTGGCCAGCCGCCCGGCCAGGTCGACGCCGGTGATCGCGCCGCCTGCGTCGCGGGTGAAGAAGCCGCGCTGGCCCGCGTACTCGCCGCCGGTGACGATGTACTCGTCGCGGGGGAGCAGGCCGACCTCGAATGGCGCCGGGTCCGGCGGCGGTTCCTTATCCGCCGCCGCCCGGATCTCCGGCTTGATCCGGACCTCCATCCGCAGTGCCATCCGCTGGCCGGCCCCGTCGATTCCCACGGTGAACGTCATCACCTCGTTCTCGTAGCGGCCGGCCACCTCCCGGGCGCGCGCCTCGTCGAACGGCAGCGGCTCCGGATCCCGGTCGGTGATCCCCAGGTAGTCCTGCAGCGCCCGGCGGATCACCGCCTGGTTGAACGGGATGCCGCCCGGGCCCTCGTTGCACAGCGCGACGACCGCGAAGCCGCGTTCGGGCACCAGGAGCAGGTCGGCGAACTGGCCGTTGGCCGACCCGCCATGCCCGGCGGCGCGCACCCCGCCCGCGTCGCGCAGGAACCAGCCGATGCCGACGGCGTCGCCCAGGCTGCTGGCCCGCAGCGCCGCCGTCGGCTCCCGCATCTGCCGCAGTACCCCGGCCGGGAACACATCCGGCCCGCCGGAACCCAGGTGGAACCGGGCCCAGCGCAGCATGTCGGCGGCCGAGGACGCGATACCTCCGCCGGGGTTGTCACCGCGCGAGCGCCGCCACAGCCGCCCGATCGACAGCGTCCCGTCCTCGCCGCGGTTGTGGCCCACGGCGAACCGCCTGGTCATGATGTCGTCGCGATCGAAGAAGCTGCCGGACAGGCCGGCCGGGTCGAGGACCAGCGAGGCGACCGCCTTCTCGTAGGTCAGCCCGGTGACTTTCTCCACGATCCGCCCGGCCAGGTTGAACCCCGCCTGGCTGTAGGAGGGCCGGGCGCCAGGCGGCGCGACCAGCGGCAGCCCGGCCAGCGCGGACACGTAGCGGGTCAGCGCGTCGTCCCCCTCGCCGAAGTCCCCGATGACCCCCCAGTCCAGGCCCGAGGTGTGGTTGAGCAGGTTCAGCACGGTGATCTGGTCCGCGGCCCGCTCGTCCGCCAGCACGAGTTCGGGCACGTACCGCCGCACCGGCGCCTCCAGCGCGACCTTCCCGTCCGCGACCAGGCGCATCACCGCGGTCGCGGTAAAGGTCTTGGTCACCGAAGCGATCAGGAACAGCGTGTCCGGCCGGATGGGAAGCGGGTTATCCGCGCTGGTCACACCGTGACTGGCGAAGACCTCCCGCCCGTCCGCCCACACGCCGACGGCCGCACCGGTAACGCCCAGTCCTTCCGCCGTCTCCGGCACGAACCCGGCCAGCGCCTCATCCGGCATGGCGGTCCCCTTTCCCCGGCACCGACTTGCACATTGTTCAAGTCCACACCCTAGGCATGACTTGAACAATGTGCAAGTGCAATTCCCGTGCCCTAAGGTGGGCACATGCCGCGCGACACGCTGACCCGTGAACAGATCGTCGGCGCGGCCATCGACCTGCTGGACGCCGAAGGGCTCGAGGGCCTGAACATGCGTGCCCTGGGCCAGCGCCTCGGCTCGGCCGCCACCGCGGTCTACTGGCACGTGGGCAGCAAGGACAACCTCATCGCGCTGGCCGCCGACCAGGTGTGGAGCGAGATCGCGCGGCCCGACCCTGACACGGCCGGCTGGCGGGCGGCCGCCGCCGCGATGGCCACCGACCTGCACGCGACGCTCACCCGGCACCCGTGGCTGGCGCAGGCCTTCGGCTCCCGGCTGCTGTACGGCCCGGGTAAGGCCCGGCACGACGACCACGGCCTGGCCGTCTACGAGGCGGCCGGGTTCACCGGCGAGCAGGCCGACCAGGCCGCGGTGACCGTGCTGACGTTCATCCTCGGCCATGCCCTCGGCGCGGCCGCGGAGGCCTCGCTGACCAGGAAGCTCGGGCAGGACGGCGGCGACGGCGCGGCGCTGCTCCGCGACCGCATGACCAGAGCCCACGAGATCGCGTCCCGGTTCCCGCGGCTGCGCGCCCGCCTGGACACGGCCGCGGCCGGCTACGGCGCGTCGCCCGATGACAGCTTCGAGTTCGGCCTGCAGGTCATCCTCGACGGCCTGCAGGACAAGCTGGCCAGCCGCCGATGACGCGCCAGCCGCCGATGACCCGCCTCCTGCTGGTGCACAGCCCGCTGGTCGGCCCGTCCAGCTGGGACCTGATCGCCCCTGCCCTGGCCGAACCCGGCCGCGACGTCACCATCCCCGACCTGTCGAGCACGATCGCGGCCGGCCCGCCCTGGTGTTCGCGCCAGGCGGAACTGATCGCCCGCGCCGCCGCGGACCGGCCCGCGGTGCTCGTCGGCCACAGCCGGGCCGGCCCGATCCTGGCCGCGGCGGGCGCCCTGATCGCCCAGGTCCGCGGTTACGTCTTTGTCGACGCCAGGCTGCCGTTCCCCGGCCAGAGCTGGATGGACACCGCACCGCCCGAGCTGGTCACCCGGCTCCGCGAGATGGCCGGCCCGGACGGCTGGCTGCCGTCCTGGCCGAACTGGTGGGGCGCGGAGACTCTGGCCGGGCTCCTCCCGGATCCCGTCATCCGCGAGCGCTTCACCGCGGGCTGCCCGCCGCTGCCGCTGGCCATGTTCGCCGAGGCGCACCCGCCGGCACCGCGCTGGCCCGACGCGCCGTGCGCCTACCTGCGGCTGAGCGAGGCGTACGAGGACGAGGCCGCCCGGGCCGCCGGACTCGGCTGGCCGGTCATCCGGCTGGCGAGCCACCATCTGGCCCTGCTCACCGACCCCGCAGTCGTAGCGGAGGCAATAAGCCGGCTTCTCCGCGCCTGCCGCTGACACGAAACGCGGCCAACCTGAACGCGTCCGCCGGCGTGTCGCGCGTGACGGGTATCCTTTCTGCGGCAGAATGCAACAAGGCCCCCTTCATGTATGAGATGAAGGGGGCCTTGTCCGACTATGGCCCCGGATCAGCCAGTTTCCCGGCCTCACTGTTCCGGTTCGTCCGGTTACCCGGACTCCCCGGCGCCACGCGCCGCCCGCTGGTGCCAAGCACCCGCTGCAAATTCCGGTTTCCCGGCCTTTACATCGCCCCGGGGGAAACCCCCTGGATGGTGCCCGTTTCCTGCGGTGAAATCATTTCTACGCCCCTCGCCCGCGTCGCGCAAGAGCCCGCAGCAATTCATTTTAAGTTATTTTCCTGTCCACACCTTGTCCACAGAATTCCACGGGTTATCCGCACGTCACGGCGGTTATCCACCACCTTATGCACAGTTACTCCACAGGTCACCCGACGTAACTCCGAGAATACCAGCGATGGCCACCCGTCGTAATCACTCTGTCTTTTCCTGATGACCCTCCGTTAATTCCGAATTCCCGCCGCGCCCCTCTGGTGCACCTGAGCTCCAAGCGCATCGCTGAGACCCCTGGCATCGAGTCGCCGCCCCGGCCGCAAGCCCGCGATCTGCGCCCGGCCGCAGGCCTTTCTTTTAATTCCGGCCGATTTGACCGACCCGGAAAGCCTCTCGTGCAGGCTCGATAATTGACACGTCCATAGCGTGAGCACCGTGAAAACGGCAGACCGGGGCAACAGCCTCTTAAGCTGCGGGTTCGGGGTTCAAATCCCTGGCGGCGCACCAGAGCCTTTCCCGCTAACCTCGGCTCGTGGACGAGAGAGACAAGCGAGACGAGAGAGACGAGGAAACAGGGCAGCGCCCGACCAAGCAGGTCATCGTCATCCGGCGCGACCTGAGGATGCGGCGCGGCAAGGAGATCGCCCAGGGCGCACACGCCTCGATGGCGTGGCTGAGGCAGCGGGTCATGCCGCACCTCACGCCGGCCGGCGTCGCGGACCGGGTGAAGTTCTCGGAGGCCGAACGGGCCTGGCTCGAAGGCAGCCTGCGCAAGGTCGCCGTCAAGGTGGGGTCGGAAGCAGAGCTTCTGGCGGTCTACGACACGGCACTCGAAGCCGGCCTGGTGGTTCACCTCATCACCGATCGCGGCCTGACCGAATTCGGCGGCACCCCCACCCGAACCTGCCTGGCCGTCGGCCCCGACTTTGACGACCGCGTCGACCCGGTGACCGGGAACCTCGAGCTGTACTGAACCCGGACCGCAGCGAGATAGCTCAGCTGGTCAGAGCGGCGGACCCATAATCCGCAGGTCGTGAGTTCGAGCCCGCCCGCCCCGCCGGCCCAGCCACGCGGCCGCCCGCGAACTCCGCCCGTCAGGCGTGCGCGTCGAAGACTTCGACCTCGCATCGTGCTATACCGCCGCGTTTGATCCGCGCGTCGGCGGTGATCAACGGGACGCGGAGGGCTTCGGCCAAGGCGACGTATTGAGCGTCGTAGGCGGACAGGATGGCATGAAGGCTCTTCAGGCGAGGCCACAAGGGCAGCACGTCCTGCCGTTCGACGGGGAACGCGCAGTAGCTGGAGAGCGCGGCGTCAGCTTCTCGTTCCGAGATTTTCTGTCCGCGCCTGAGCCCGAGAAGCGCTGAGATGACCTCTCCGTCGAGCACGTAGGGCGCATACAGGGTCTGCGCTGAGGTCACCCGGCGGGCGATGGCATCACCTGTGCGCGTCTTCGCTGCCAGCAGTTCGATCATGGCCGAGCAGTCGATGACGATCAACGTCCGGATCGTCCCTCGTCGATTGCGGCGAGGATGTCGGTGGTGCTGATGTCGGCGGTCGCCTGCCTGCGGGCCTGCTCCACAGCTTCGGCCACGGTCGGTCTGGCCGCCTCGCGCTCAATCAGACTGCGGAGGTAAGCCTGCAAAGACTGACCGGACTGGGCCGCGCGAATCTTCATCGTGCGTACGGCGTCTTCGGGCACGTCCCGGATGGTGAGCGCGGTCATGAATGCATATTATCATCATTGACTGCATAGTGCAGTCAGATGTGCGGCGTGCGAGGACCGTAACCCTAGTCGCGCGCCGACGCGGCCGATGCCGCTGACCCAGCATCAGCCGACACAGCGCCCGCCAAGCCAGCACCAGCCGACGAGGCCCCAGCCGACGAAGCAGCAGCCGCCGCCGCGCGCCGACGCGACCGCCGCAGGCTGAACCCCCCGGCCACAGCCAGCAGCAACCCGCCCGCCAGCGTGCCCAGCCACGGCAGCAGCCCCGGCCCGGGCTTCGGGGCCGTCCCGCCGAACCCGGTCGCCGCCCCGCCCTTCGGCCGGTCCGTGCTCCCGGCCGCGTCGGTCAGGTTGTCGATCCTGAGCCCGGAGGACCCGTCCAGCACCACGAGCGTGTGCACCGAACCCGCCGTCAGCTTCACCGCCATGGCCGCGTGGCCGCCTTCCGCGCTGAACGTGACGGTCGGCGAACCCGGCTTGACGGACTGGTATGACGAAGCCGAGCCGAAGCCCAGCTCCCGGGCCAGCACGGCCGATCCGACGCTGACCGTGACCTGAGGCTGCTTCACCGACGCCTGGATGACCCTGATCAGCGCCTTCGAGCCGGCCGCCGCGGCCATCTGGTCGTTCAGCACCTTCAGCCGCCGTGACGAGGCCGAACCTAGGCTGGCCACGGTGTAGTTCTGTCCCGCGCTCACCATGAAGCTGGTGGAAACCGTCGGCGGGCTGGACGCCGGGGCGCCGGGCGGGCGCATCGCCAGCGTGTACTGGCCGGCGCTGAGCGGCATGTACTCGGAGACGCTGCCGTAGCCCTGGTGCATCAGCATGGTCGGGTGCGAGGGATTGCCGAACGGGTACAGGTACACGTCCTCCGGCGTCCCGGGCGACAGGTCGGCGCAGCGCACCCAGCCCTGGCCCGCCCCGGCCCCCGAAACCCCGGAAGCCCCCGAAGCCGCCGAAGCCCCCGAAGCCGCCGAAGCCCCGGAAGCCGCGGCCACGACAGGCCCGCCGAACAGGGCGGTAACCACGGTGACCAGGACGAGACGCCTGACGAGCCTCATCGTTGTTTCCCTTCACCGGAGAAGCTCACCCGGAAGCACCGCCCGTCAGCAGCCCCAGCGGGCCCGGTGCGGTGAAGTCGATGCGCAGTGCGGTCTGGCCGCCGGGCAGGCGCACGATGGCGGCCCGGGCGGGCTGGTAGGGGGCACGCTGCGCGCGCACCATGGCGAGCGACGTAGCCAGGTCCGCGGCGTCCGGGCCGGTGATGGTGACCTCACGGAACGGGGCCTGCGCCACCGCCACCCCGGGCGAGGCGCCGCCGAACGCAACCACCCGCCAGGGATGCTGCGAGGCCAGCATCGCGAGCATGATCAGCAGCCGGCTGTCCACCTGGCCCGCCTGGAGCTGTCCGGCGGCCGGGCCCGCGACAGCAATGCGCTGGCTGTGCAGCAACTGCGCGCCCGCGGACCGGCGCGCGGCCAGGTCGGCCGCCGCGGCCCGCTGGTAGGCGGCGGCCCCGCCCGGGGGAGCGGTGCGGACCTCGACGCCGCTGGCCCCGGACCCGAAGCTGGCCAGCAGCACCGGCGCGCCCGCGGCCGAAGCCGGCGCAGCGGACGCGACCACCACGTCAACACCCGCCGCACCCGGCCCGAGCGGCACCAGGCGGCTCGCGGCCACCCCGTGCGCGCGCAGCGCGGCGCACATGAGCGCATCACACCCGACCGTCTCGGCGCTGCTCAGCTGGCTGGCGACCCAGGTGGCGGCCTGCGTCCGCGCGGTCCCGGCAGCCCCCCGCGCCCAGGCGGGCGGCGCCGCGTGCGGACGGGACGCCGAAGCCGTCCGGCTCGACGTCCCGCTGACCTGGACGACGCTCACCACCGCCGCGGCCGCTACCACCACGCAGACGGCCAGGACCAGCGCCAGCCGCGGGTGCCGCAGCCGGGCCGCCCGGCGCCCGATCCACAGGCTGACGGTCGTCGCGAGCACCCGGCCCCACGACGGAGCCCCGGGCAGCGTCCCATGGGCGGCCGGACTCACCGCCTGCCGGGTCTGCGAACCGGCCAACTGTCTCCCACTCCCGTTCGCCCCCACTGCCGGGTTATCTGGGACAGCAGAGCACACACCCGGGTCTTTATCTACCGGAATGCCTGATTGCATCCGCGACGCTACGATGCGCGGCGGTATCATCCGGCGAGCCGGGCGAAAACCACGACGTTGCTGAGATAACTGCCGCGCGACCGGTCGAAGATGCCGCCGCAGGTGATCACGCGCAGCTCCGCGTCCGGCACCGGGCCGTACACCGCCGCGGTCGGGAACTCGTCCTTGGCGAACTTCCTGATCTTGGTCACGGTGAAGACGGCCATCGTCCCGTCGGCGCGGCCCACGTAGATGCGATCGCCGCGGTGCAGCGTGCGCAGCCAGAAGAAGATCCCGGGACCGGTCCGGGAGTCGACGTGCCCGGCGATGATGGCGGAGCCGACCGTGCCCGGCCGCGGGCTGCCGGTGTACCAGCCCGCCACCGTGGTGCTCGACGGCACCTGCAGCGTGCCGTCGGACTTGACGCCGAGGTGGATCAGCCTGGTCCGGATCCCGAGCGACGGGATGCTCAGCCAGGTCGGCCGGGCCGCCTGCGGGCCCGTCGCCAGCGTGGCCGGCAGCACGGTCCGCTCGGTCGGAGCCGGGATCGGCACCGGCCGCGGGGGCAGCGGCGCGGCGTGCACAGGGGACAGGGCGGAGGTGGCCAGCCCGGCGGCGCCGACGCCCACCGCCAGCAGCCCGGCCCCGAGCGCCGCCACCGCGGCCAGCCGTCGCGGCGACCGGCGCGAGGACCGGTCCGGGAACCGGCGCAGCCAGGGCAGGTGACGCGACGACCACAAGCCGAAGGTGGTCCCGGCGACCTGCCGCCACGACGGCGGGGCCTCGGCGGTGAGCGTCTCGGGACCGGCCTGCGCGGGGGCCTCCACGATGCCCCGCTCGGGCACGGTGACACCGGGGGTCTGCATCTTCTGCCAGGCCGGATCCCACCAGTCCTCGGGCGGGCAGGAGAGCACGGGCATCGGTCCAGTCGGCCCGCTGTACCCCATCCCTGCTCCCCTATCCGACCGGTCGTCCCCACCGGCTTTCTGCGAAAGCAGAGTACACCCGTTAGGCCTTGATACAGAGGAATGAAATATTACGTCCCCTCCACCCCGATCCGTCCGCACCGGTCCCGTCCGCAGCGACCCGTCCGCACCCTTCGCGCCGGAGCGCGTCACGATTCCCGGCCGGCCGCCGCGAGTATGATCACGTGCATCGCGCCCATCGCCAGTAGCCAACGGGGAGAGGTAGCCGCCAATGGATTCCGTCTGCCCTCCGTATTCGCGGAACGACCTGGGTCCTGACGCGCCGTTAGCGCGCTCGATCAGCGTGATGCCGCCTGAGGCGCGCATCCAGCTGACGGAAGGGTCCTGACCGTTGGCCCGCATCTACGTCTCGTCGACCTTCGACGACTTGCAGGAGTACCGCAACGCGGTCAGCGCGGCGCTACGCCGGCTGGGCCACGAGGACGTCGCGATGGAGTACTACGTCGCGGAAGACAAGCGCCCGCTCGACCGCTGCCTGGAAGACGTCGAATCCTGCGACGCCTACGTCGGCATCTTCGCCTGGCGCTACGGTTACGTCCCCGGTGCCGGGAACCCCGATCAGCTTTCCGTCACCGAACTCGAGTACCGCCGCGCCCGGGCCACCGGTAAGACGTGCATGATCTTCCTGATCTCGGAAAACGCCAGCTGGCCGCGGGCGAAGATGGAAATCACGGCGACGGGCCGTATCGAAGCCCTCCGCCGGGAACTGATGAGCAGCACCGTGGTGGACACGTTCGAGAACCTCGACGAGCTCACCCGCAAGGTCAGCGAGGCGGTGATCAACTGGGAGAAGAAGACCGGCCAGACCGGAGAACGCGAGCCAGCGGACTGGCAGGCGTACCGCGAGGCGGTCATCAGCCGGCACCGGTGGGTCCGGTTGCAGGTCATCGCGGGCGCCAGTAAGGAACGGGATCCGGTCAGGATCCCGCTGACCGAAGTCTTCGAGCCCCAGCTGGTCACCCCCGGCGCCTCCGGGACCGACGTGCCCGACGAGGTCCGCCGGTACCAGCAGGACATCTACGGCGAGCGCCCCGAAGAGGACGGCGACGAGGAACAGCTCCTGCTTGGCAATCCCGAGGAGATCCTCGACGTCCTGGGCCGCGAGCGGACCCAGGTCATCCTGGGCGGACCGGGTTCGGGCAAGAGCACCCTCCTCCAGTACTCCATGCTCCGGGCCTGCACGCCAGCTAGCGACCCGGCGCAGGTACCCCGGCATCTGGCGGGCGAGCCGATCCCGTTCCTGATCGAGTTGCGGAACTACGTCCTCCAGGGCGACCCGGATTTCCTCAGCCACCTGGTCAGAAGGTCCGACGACTTTTACGGCGCCGCGCTGGATGCCGGCAGCCTCGGCCGCGTCCTGGCCGAGGACGGCAAGGCCCTGGTGTTCTTCGACGGCCTGGACGAGGTGTTCGACCCGGACGAGCGGCGCCGGGTCATCGACCAGTTCCAGGTATTCGCCCGCCGCTACCCGGCCTGCCGGATCGTCGTCACCTCACGTATCGCCGGCTACGACCGCACCGCCCTGGGCCTGGCCGGGTTCGGGCACTACACGCTGATGCCACTGACCCTCGGTCACATCAGGAACTTCGCCGGCCGCTGGTACCGGTACTACACGCTGGAAGGTACCGAACGGACGGCCCAGGGGCTCGTCCAGCGGATCCTCGAGAGCCCTCGGCTGCTCGACCTGGCGGGTAACCCGCTGCTGCTGACGATGATGGCCGTGATCTACAAGGACCGCGACCTGCCCAACGAGCGCTGGCGCTTGTACGAGCGCTGCGCCGAGACCCTGCTCGAAGACTGGGACGTGGGCAAGGGGATCGAGGACGAGGACTTCAAGCTGAAGGTCCCCCTCCGCACCGCCCAGAAGTCCGAGATCCTGGAGCAGGTCTCGCTGTACATGCTGGAGCACAGCCAGCCCGGGAGCGAGCTGAACGCGATCGCCTACGCGCCGCTGCAGCGCATCCTGGCCGGCTACCTGACCGGCAAGTACCAGCTGTCACCCGGCGAAGCCGAGGCCATCGCCGTCGACATCCTGCGCCACCTGATGGAGCGCACCTACGTGCTGGCCGGCATCGGCGAGCGGATCTTCGGTTTCGTCCACCGGACCTTCATGGAATACTTCGCCGCCCGCCGCTGCCTGGCTCAGTTCAACGCCCGCAAGTCCGACTTCGACTGGCTGAACCACGACATCTTCGACGCCCACTGGCGGCAGCCCGAGTGGGAAGAAGTCCTCCTCCTGCTGATCGCCATGCTGCACGATCAGGGCACGCCCATCCGAGACGTCGTGCATCACCTGTACCGCGAGGTCACCAACTGCTGGCCGTTGAACGTCGCCTTCGCCGTCCGGTGCCTGGGCGAGGCCGGCGACGTGCAGGACATGGCCCAGGCGCAGCAGTTGCTGGGAGAACTGGCGCGCCACATCGCGGACCGCGCCCCGCAGTCCCGGCGAAAGGGCTACCCGCAGTTCACCGAGACAGCCCTCAAATCCTTTGCGACCCTGGCTCCGCTGATTGCGGCCCCTCAGGAGGTTCACGACGCGATCGACCGCCTGAACCAGGCGGACAACGTGACCGCCCGGACCGCCGCCTGGCAGATGGGCTTCGCCCTGCGTTCCCGCCAGGACCGCCTGGCTTATGCGCTCTCTGCCCTGCAAGACACCGAGGAGGCGGTCTGCCGCGGCGCGATCGCCGCCCTTGAACGCGAGTGGCCCGGCCGCCCCGACATCGCCCCCGCCCTAGCCGACGTGCTCAAGACCGACCGCCAGAGCCGCGTCCGCCTAGCCGCCCTAGACGCCCTCCAGCGCTCCTGGCGTCATGCCCCTGTCATCCTGGACGCCATTGCCGAACGCGTCGACCGGGAAACCGCCGAGACCGTGGCACGGCGGCTCATCGAGGTTCTCATGACCACCTGGCGCGGGAACCCGAGGGCGCTAAAAGCCCTGCTAGGGGTCTATACCGCCGGGGACCCCCTAGATATTAGTAACCTTTTTCGCGATCCCGACGGTAGGGTTCGCGCCATCGTTGACGGCTGGGGTGGCGATCCCGAGGCGCTTGGCATCCTGCTCGAGCATCTCGGCGGCAGGTGGTGGTCCCCTAAACGGGAGACGATACTGCAGGCTGTCGCGCAGGGCTGGGGTGGTGATGCCCAATCGCTGACGCTCTCGCTGAAGAAAGCCGCCACTACCTCGGATTTCGCCGTCAGGGACGGTGCGCTAACGGCCATCGCGCTGGGCTGGGGTGGCGATGCCCCGTCGCTTCTGCTCGTGCGGGACCTGGCCCTCGATGTCGCCGACCCGCCCGTGCGCCTGACGGCACTGCGGGCGATTGCGCAGGGCTGGGGTGGCGACGACCAGGCGCTGACCTTCCTCCAGGAGCTCGCCGTCACCGATCCGGAATGGGTTGCGTGCGTGGCGGCGCTGCAGGCCATCTCGCAGGGGTGGGGCGGTGATGCCCGGGCACTCGCCTTCATGCGGGACCGCGCCGTCACCGATCCGGAAGCGTCCATCCGCGGGGCCGCCCGGCAGGCTATTGTCTACGGGTGGCGCGGCGACGCTGACGCACGGTCCTTCGTGCGGGACACGGCCGTCGCCGACCCCGACCCGTCCATCGGTGCGGCCGGGCAGGAGCCGGCGCGAACCCTGGATCTCCGCGCTTTTGCGCCCCATAGCATCGATACGCTGCTGTATTTCATAGCGCAGAGCTGGGACCGTGACACCGAGTATCTGCCCAAGCTGAAGTATCTGGCCGTCTACGCAGAGCGCCAATTTGTCAGATACGCCGCCCTTCGGCTCATTGCGCGAGGGTCCGCTGGAACGAACGAATAGCCGTGATCATCAGGTACGGCGATGACCTACTGGTCACGGTGGGTAACCAGGCGATGGAGAACTCGCGCCCGGGCTCATCCGGCACAGGCAAGCTCACCTGGGCGGATGCGCACGTCTTGGCGGTTCGGACGGTGCCGCGCAGGTCGGCAGGGTAGTCTTCGCTGCCGGTGATCAAGTTGGGGCGGGGTTCACTTACTGATTTGCGGCCGGTACCGTCGAATCACCCCGGATCGAAGATGGAGCTCCCAAAACATGCGCGTTCTGGTACTTGGCGGAGACGGGTTCTGCGGCTGGCCTACGTCGCTGTACCTGTCGGACAGCGGTCATGATGTCACGATCCTCGACAACCTGAGCCGCCGGAAGATCGACATCGAGCTCGAGGTGGAGTCGCTCACCCCGATCCAGTCCATCGGGCGGCGGCTGCGCGCCTGGAAGGAAGTCTCCGGCCGCGAGATCGGGTTCGTGGGCCTGGACATCGCCACCGAGTACGACCGGCTGGTGGACGTCCTGCGGGACCAGCGGCCGGACGCGATCGTGCACTTCGCCGAGCAGCGGGCCGCGCCGTACTCGATGCGCACCTCGGCCACCAAGCGGTACACGGTCGACAACAACATCCGCGCCACGCATAACCTGCTGGCCGCCCTGGTCGAGACCGGCCTCGACGCGGCCCTGGCGCACCTGGGCACGATGGGCGTGTACGGCTACGGTTGGTCGGGCAGCGCGCCGATCCCCGAGGGCTACCTGACCGTGAAGCTGACCACCCCGGACGGCGAGCTGGAGCGGGAGATCCTGCACCCGGCCAACCCCGGGTCGGTCTACCACATGACCAAGACCCTGGACCAGCTGCTGTTCTCGTTCTACGCCAAGAACGACGGGCTGCGCATCACCGACCTGCACCAGGGCATCGTCTGGGGCACCCAGACCGACCAGACCGCCCGCGACGTCGCTCTGATCAACCGGTTCGACTACGACGGCGACTACGGCACGGTGCTGAACCGGTTCCTCATGCAGGCCGCGATCGGCCATCCGCTGACCGTGCACGGCACCGGCGGCCAGACCCGCGCCTTCATCCACATCCGGGACACCGTCCGGTGCATCGAGCTCGCCCTGGAGAACCCGCCGCAGGCCGGCGACCGGCCCCGGGTGCTCAACCAGGTCACCGAGACCCACCAGGTCGGCGGCCTGGCCAAGATGGTCGCCGACATCATGGGCGCGGACATCGCCTACCTGCCGAACCCGCGGCGGGAGGCCGACGAGAACGACCTGATCGTCACCAACGACCAGTTCCTCGCGCTGGGCCTGGAGCCGACCAAGCTGTCCGACGGCCTGCTCGAGGAGGGCCGGGAGATCGCCCAGCGCTACCGGGACCGGGTCGACCCCAGCAAGATCATCGCCCGTTCGGTCTGGCGCAAGGGCATGGAGACCGCCGAGGACCTGCTCACCGACCTGCCCCCGGAGGGCTGACCATCAGCTGAGCGGCACGGGAATGCGGTGGTCCGGCTGGCCGTCCTTGGCCAGGATCCAGAGCGAGTCGGCGGTGGCCCGGTAGAGCCGTATGCCGCCGCCGGGCCGGACGTCACCGCTGGTCCATTCCCGGCCGCCGTGAGCCACCGACCGGCGGGAGAACGCCTCGATCCCCGGGGCGGTCTCGCCGTCCTCGAGCAGGGTCGCGGCACCGGACATGTACGCGCCTTGCCCGGTGCCGATCTCCGCGTGCGAGTCGAAGACCGCGATGCCCACCTCGGGCCGCACCGCGATGTTGCGCGAGTGCGCGGCGCCGGGTGAGGAGACCCAGTAGAACTCGGTGAAGCCGATGTGCGCGAAGTAGACCGGCGAGCTCCACGGGCGTCCGGCCGCGTCGGCGGTGGCCAGCACGAGGTAGCGGCTGGCCTCGATGATGTCCCGCGCGATATGCGCGGCCGGGCCGGGGGCGCTCATCCTCAGCTGGCCCGGTGGTAGGTCAGGCCGAAGTCGTGCTTCCACTCGCCGCCGTCGGCGGGGGATGTCTCCCAGGCGCCGGTGATGGTGTTCTGGTCCGCGCTGAACGTGCCGGTGAAGCGCTGCCGGAAAGCCAGCGGCGTGAAGTCGGGCGACTCCCGGAGGAGCGTCCACACCCCGCCGGCCAGGGTCATCGCGTACAGCCGCGCCACGCCGCGGGAATCGTAGTAGTGCTGCGTGTACGCGCCGGTCTCCGGGTCGGTGCCGACGATCGTCAGGGCGTCGGGCGCCTCGGGGACCGGAACCTCGGTGCGCTGGATCAGGAACTGCCGGTCCAGCGCCCATTCGAAGGTGCTCCGCGCCGCCGGGGCGTCCACGCCGGGGAACCGCGCCTGCATGATCCACTCCCCGACGAAGACGTCCAGCCGCGCCAGTGCGTCCGCCCTGTTCCCTGTCACGACGATCACTCCGCTCTGGTGTCGCGGCCCTTTTGCGTATATAACGCCGCCGAGCCGGTGAGATCATCGGAGCGCCCGGCCTCGATACGCGGCCACTGGGCGATGGGGCGCCCGTTGACCCGCGTGTAGTCGCCGCACCCCTGCGGCCAGCCGGGGGGCGAGTCCTCCCACGGCTCCTGGCGCCCGTACACGGTGTGGAACAGGCCGATCTCGCGCCCGGCCAGGAGG
>Ga0335078_10006649_pt1 | contig 17104 bp, 15 predicted proteins | sample Lox_Sample_32_FD_206711 | JGI IMG/M metagenome (GOLD analysis project Ga0335078, IMG submission 206711) | Soil microbial communities from Loxahatchee National Wildlife Refuge, Florida, United States - Lox_Sample_3.2 | ecosystem: Environmental > Terrestrial > Soil > Wetlands | place: USA... | reverse complement strand
GAGGGTGCCTGCTTCTATGGCGAATACGGGGTGACCATTGTTGAGTTGGACATCAGATCAAGCGCTTGTGCTACCGAGTTCTAGCCCTAAACCGAAATCCAAGCACTCTGCGCTTCCCCTTCTGGTTTTCTTGTTCTTCGTTTGTTGGGGAATGATGTCGTTGCTCATCGTGGAGCAGGGACGCACCATCGAATCGCAACGCAGCTTGATCCGGTCGCTCTTTGCCGACAGCTCCCAGTTGAGTCATCTGAAAGGCGAAGTCTTCCAGAAGCAACGTGCCGAAGCTCAGGCCCAGGCTGAGGCAAAAGCTCACTCCCAGTCGCAGTCTCCGTCGACCCAGGACAAACCGCGGGACCAGGCCAAGAACGGCGGCAGTTCTCACAAGCTGCAAAAGCCGGTCCCGCAAAAACCTCCCACGGATACCGCTACCAGCGAGGACGAGCGCAGGAACGTACTGACCATTTGATTTTCCGGGCCAGGGAAGAAAGGCCAATGAACATCCTGGCGAAGACCCTGCTCATAATCTCTCTTCCCGGCTCCCTGTTTGCGCCGCCCATGCGCACTCCGGTGAGTCAGGCTTCCCAGCGCCCCACCCAAACGCACGGCCAGTGGTATTTGGCGGAAACCGGTCATGCTGTGTACTGCTACGGCCCGGTAATGCTGGTAATGCAGCCCGAAGGCATTGTGCAGCGCGTCGCTACCTACTGCAAAGGCGACAAGGTCATCGTCCCGCTGAAGGACTAGCCCAACTCGCAGTGGCAGGCCGCCGCAGGTTACCTCCATGGGATGTCGTGAAGGTGATGCATCACGGCGCAGCTGAGATGGCCCAGAACAAACCACATAATTGCCTCGAGTACCCGCTTCGTTTTTGTTGTCATGCGATAAGATTAACTCAGCCGATCTTCCGCATCGGGTGTTTTGTGTTGTCGTAACCGCTGCATGCCTCCTTTCGAGAGACATATTTTCGTCTGCGGGAACCAGCGTCCGGTGGGGCATCCACGCGGCTGCTGTGATCCGGCCGGCCAGGCGGCGCTGCAGAAGCTGTTCAAACAGAAACTGGCCGAGCGCGGTCTGAAAGGGCGAGTCCGGGCCAACCAGGCCGGGTGCCTCGATCAGTGTGAGCATGGTCCCAACCTGGTGATTTATCCGGACGCGGTCTGGTACGGCGGAGTGACTCTCGACGATGTGGGAGAGATCATCGAGTCCCACATTCTGGGTGGCAAACCGGTAGAGCGGCTGCGTTTGAAAGATTCCTGCATCAACACGCCGGGTTGCGAGCACAAGCCGCGTCAGGGCTAGTGCATCATGGATTTTAGAGCCGCCATCTCTTTGCGGGCAGCGGTGGCCCCCGGGCCGTCCACTTCTTCCGTTAGGAACACCTTCAACTCCGCCATGGCTTCCGGCAGCCGGCTTTCCCGTTCGTACGCCAGGGCAGCGAGATAGTGGACGACAGGGTGTTGGGGTTGCCGGGTTGCATGGGCCCGGCTGCAAGTTTCTATCAGCTCACTGAAGTGACGGGTTCGCAGCTGCACATTTGCCAGCAGCACAAGGCTGATCACGTCGGTTGGATCGATCACAATGGCCTTGTTGAGTAGCTCTTCAGCATGAACGTAGTTCCGCTCGGCGATGTCGGCTCTGGCCAGATTGACATAAGCCGGAGCGAAGTGATCGTCGAGGCTGATCGCCTTCTGCAACACCTCGCGTTCTCGCGCCCGGTCCCCCAAGCGGGCATAGACGACCCCCAGGTTGTTGTAGGCGTCGACAAACTGCGGATAGAGCGTGATTGCCTGATTCAAGCGCTCGATTGCTTGCGGCCAATTCTCGGCTGCCATCGAATCGCCGGCGCGATTGAATTCTTTTTTTGCCTTTTTCGGGATATTGAGCTCAACCGTGGAAACCAGCGCTGCGCCACTTTTATTCTGACTCTCCGATTTAGCCGGAGGATTTACCCTCACCGCGAACACCTCGCTTTCTTGCGCGCCCACCTCAAAACTTTCACTGTCAGACTCTGCGACGCCATTGCCGGAGACGACGAGGTGGTAGATCCCGTTTGGGATGCTGGAGTATTCGACTGTGCAACCTCCGTCGGTAAAGGCCTCGCCCATCGAAATGCCCGCGGCACTCAGCAACACGACTTTCGTTTGACTATCGCAGACATTCCCCTGTGGCATCGATAAGCGGATTCGCACAGTGCGGCGATCGGACGAGTCATTGTTGATTTGTCCGGCAGCGCCGATGGTCAGAAACAGAAACACGGCAAACAGGCGATACCTCATGTCAGCCCCCTTGCCCGCCGCCAGCTTCCGGTTTGGAGACGTCAACCACGCGGCGACAACTTGCAGCCTCAGACGTGCCGCGTGCGAAAGGGTTAGTGGATTTATCTCGGCTTACGATAATTTCGCCACCGGGATTCAGTTGCGCGCCACGACCGCAACTGAACATTTGTTCTCGACGGATGTAGAGGAAGGTTTCGTAGTGGAGAAACGAATGCAACATGCGAAGACACAAGTCTGTTTGTGCATGTTCAAGACGAATGCAGTAGATGAAGGTTTTATGGTGCTGCGTGGACCGGGAGGCCAAAAGGCGCGAGTGCATCGCGGACAACGTTCTCTTCGCCCACCGCGATGATGACGGTGTGAGCGAAAGGGAAGTACTTCTTCGCGGCGGAGTCTACATCGTCTTTGGTGGCGGCTGAGATCTTCTGGCCGTAGGTGTTGATGTAATCCGGAGGCAAACCATCTACCCAGAGCGTCGCCAACTCCTGGGCCACAGCGCTGCGGGCTTGCAAATTGATCGCCTCACTGCCAATCAGGTACCGTTTAGTTTTGGTAAGCTCTGCGTCGCTGGGGCTGGTCGTCGCCAGGCGGTTCATCTCATACATGATTTCGTTCAAAGTGGGCCCGGTCACGTCATTGCGCACATCAGCGCCAGTGGTCAGCACTGCTGCCTGGCGGTAGGACCTCAAGAACGAGAACGGACTATACGTGTAGCCCTTGTCTTCACGAATGTTGGAGGTCAGGCGGGAACTGAAGGTACCTCCATAGACTGCGTTGGCCAACTCTGCAGCCTCGTAATCCGGGGCACTGCGCACGGGCCCGAACGAAGCTAACCGCAGAGTTGTCTGAACAGACCCCGGACGAGGCACCACGTACACCGCGTGCTCAGGTGTCGCGAAGGGATTGCTTGGTGCTGCTACTGGGGATTCGCTGGGACCCTTCCACGTGGCCAGCCTGGATTTCAGAAGTTCCAGCAGGCGGGCATTTTCGAAATCTCCTACGATCACCATGATCGACTGATCGGGGCGAAAACGCTGTTCATAGATGCTGCGCAGGTCCGAGGGCGTAGCGGCGGCAATCGACTCCTGTGTCGGAGCGGCCACCCGGTAAGGATGGTCTCCGAAGAGCACTTTCGCCAGGGCGCGTGCGGCTAGGAAAGAAGGCTCAGACTCACGTTGCTGTAGCGAATCGGCCAGGTTGCGTTTGGCGAGGGTGACTTCCGCATCGGGGAAAGAAGCATTCTGCAAGATGTCGGCCAGCAGGTTCACACCCGTCTCTATGCGGGAGGAGAGCACGCTGGTGGAAATCTCAATATCGTCTTTCTCGGTGGTGGCATTGCAGTCGCCACCGGCAGCCTGAAGTTCCTGTGCAATCTGTTTTGCGTTGCGGGTCTTGGTCCCCTGGTCGATCGTTTTGGCCAGCAATTCCGAGATTCCGGGACGATCTGCCGGATCTGCCGCCAAACCGCCACGGACGGCAATTTGAAATGCAACTTTCGGAAACCCCGGTTCGGAGACTAGCCACACGGTCAACCCGTTCTCAAGCTTAGTGGCATTCACAACCGGGGCCTGTAGCGGTTTTTCTGGTCCATAAGCGGGCAAATCCGGGGGAAGAGGAGCTTCCTTCTGACCAAAGCTCATTCCGGCCAAGAAAATCAAAGCTCCACAGATATGTGAAATCTTCACAATCCCCCTCCTTGCGGCTTTTCTGCCTGTCCTCCCGCAGCCGGCACGCGGTTGATGATGGTGCGGTTGGTCGCTACCAGATACTTGGCTGCGAACGCGCGAACTTGAGCGGGAGTGACCTTAGCCAGATCTTCGGGAATCTGATACACAGCGTCAAACCTGCCATCGAAAAGCACGGCATGCGAGAGGGCAGACGCCCGGCTGATGGGGATTTCGAGCTGATCGTACCAATCCGAGCGCATCTTGGCTACGATGCGCTCCAAATCCTGTGGGCTGGGTCCTTTGTCGGCCAGCTCCTTGACGGCGGCATCGTAAGCGGCCAAAAGCTGATCCTCGGTGACGTTCGGCGGATAAATGATGAACGACGTCATCAGAGTAGGACCGTTGTACTCGAACGCGGAACCGAGCGGCCAGTTCACTCCTCCGTCTACGGAAATCGCGACTTCCTTGCCTTTTACCAGGGCCTGATACAGCCGCGAGGCCTGCCCATTGTGCAACAGTTCTCCGGTTACAGCTGCGGGCAGAGCATCGGGGGTGTGCCGCGGCGGCATGCGATAGCCAATGGCCAGCGCGGGAACCTTGGCCAACTTATCGGTTTCACTGGCACGCCGTTCCGCCGTTTGCGGCGCCTCGTCTACTTTCGGGCGTGGCGGAGTGGGACGCGCTGGAACCGAAGCAAAATACTTCTCTGTCTTTGCGAATACTTCATCGGGCTTGACATCGCCAACCACCGCGAGCACCGCATTGTTGGGTGCGTAATATTGCTCGTAGAAGGCTTTCACGTCTTCTATCTTCGCCGCGTCTAAATCTTTAAAATCTCCATAAAAGTTATGCGCGTTGGGGTAGGTGTCGAAGGCCCTCCCGGGCAGGTCGATGGCGAAGAACAGCCCATAGGGACGGTTAAGGACGTTGACTCGAACCTCTTCTTCGACCACGTTGCGCTGGTTCTCCAGATTCTTGGGCGAAAAATCCAAAGTCTTCATCCGGTCAGCTTCAATCCACAGTACGGGGTCGAGCGTGGAAATCGGCGCCGTCTCGATGTACTCCGTATGGTCGTAGCGAGTGTCTCCGTTATTGTTCCCTCCACCGCCTTCGATCACGCGGTCCAAGACGCCCTTCGGCGCGTTTGGAGTTCCTTCGAACATCATGTGCTCGAAGAGATGGGCGAAGCCGGTCCGCCCTTCAGGTTCCAGGCGAAATCCGATGCCGTAACTTACACACAGCCCGAAAGTCGGCGCTGAATGATCCTCGGAAACGACCACCGTAAGACCGTCCGCAAGCTTCTTCATCGTGGTCGGTGCCCGCCATTGCTGCGCGGCCAGGGTTGGCACGAATGTCGCCGCGAAAATTAACGCACAACAAATGTTTCGGTTGGGAAACATGCTGCCTCTCGATTGTGAAGGGCTTATGACGCTAGAGTTCCTGCCTGAGAACAAGACACACCATACCCGCCACTTCTGAAAAATCCATGACAGACGGCGGGATTGAGGATTTAAAGCTGGTACTTTAGTCGAGGTGCTTTCAGGATTGCAAGAGATAAATACCGCAACGCTGAACGGATTTACTTCGGCCGCGGTCTGGCGTGCACGATGCGGTCAACAAAATCATTCTGTGTGCGCCCGAGTTCGAGACTATCCTGCTGCGGATTTTCGTACGCAGCGATGGCGGTCGGGAACAAAAGTATCCTCGTGTTTCGGCTTAAGGAAGGCGGCCACAACACTCGACACTCTATATACTGTGCCGAGTTGTTCCGTGCCGCAGTCCGGACATACTCCCACGCTCTTAGGAGCGGTGGTTGTTCTCGGTTCGTTCGATTTTTCTGACTGCGGGGTGCGAAGCAGCGTCAGGCAGTAAGGACATTTTTCGCTTTCATCAGCACAGCCCCGCCCACAGTTTGGACACGTCATAACTTGCCTCCTGCATGGTCGCGTCCGATGGCGAACGAATACTAGGCTTCCGAAGGCCATTAAGTCAACAATCGTGATCAATCAGGCGGGTCACGCCTCACCGCAGACATTTCAGACACCACGCAAGTCGGGCTTCTGAATCGAGAGCGAAAACCGGCTCTGCAGCTAACGTTCTCCTCGTTTACTATGAATTATGGGTGAGGGGCCATTGTGGGCGACGGACGACCAGCCGGGCCGTCTTTCGGAGCTGGCGGCGGAAACCTCAGATTCCGCCAAGGAACTCCCGCTGCGGCGCGACGTCCGCTCCCTCGGCATCCTGCTTGGCCGCGTGCTGGTGGAGCAATCGGGCCATGCGATGCTCGACGTGGTCGAGCGGCTTCGGCGTCTTCTGATCCAACATCGCGAACCTACCAATCCGGAAGCCAAAAGACACGATGACGACCTGATGGCCCAGGCGCGCACCATCATCGCCGGCCTTTCGGTCGAAGATGCCTATCGGCTGACCAAAGCCTTCGCAATTTATTTTGAGCTGACCAATCTGGCTGAGACCAATCACCGCAAACGTCGCCGGCGGGCAGCGCAGCTGCATCAGGACCGTGCGCCTTTGGCGGGATCCTTTCGCGGAACCCTGATTCGTCTTAAAGCTGCGGGCATCACCGCGCAACAGGCGCTGGGAGCATTGCAAAAGATCGAAGTCACGCCGGTCTTTACTGCCCATCCCACCGAAGTCGCCCGCCGAACTGTGCTCGGCAAGCGCCGCAATATCGCCCGCTTTCTGGAAGAGCTGGATCGCCTTCCGCTTTCGAGTTCGGATGCTGCGGAGTTGGAGATACAGATGATGGCCGAGATCACGGCTCTCTGGCAAACCGACGAAGTGCGCCTCAGTAAACCCAGCGTGATTGACGAGATTCGCATGGGGCTCGACCCTTACCCCATGACACTGTTCGACGCCTTGCCCCGGACCTATGCTGAGATGGCCGATTCTTTTCGCGAGGTCTATGGCCTCAGCATGCAGGAGCGGGAGCTGCCGCGAGTGCTTTGCTTCGGCTCATGGATTGGTGGCGACCGGGACGGCAATCCGTTTGTCACCGCCGAATGCATGCGCGATGCGCTGCAAATGGCCCGCAACGTAATCATTGATTATTACTTGCGTCAGATCTCGAAGGCTATCGATCTGTTGAGCTCGTCAATACGGCAAATCGAAATATCTTCCGAACTGGCGGAGCGGCTGCGGAGCTACGAAACCCTGCTAGCCCCAGCCCACACCAGGAGAATCTCGGAGGCCGAGCGGTACCGCTTGTTTCTGGAACTGGTAGAAGCGAGGCTCCGGGCCTCGAGGAAAGTTCCGCCCGCTCCCCCGGGATACAAGGAATGCGCAGAGTTTGCCGCCGATGTGTCTCTGCTGCGAGAGAGTCTGGAGCAGAATCGCGGCCTCCGCCTGGCAGAGCTGGTGATCGATCCATTGTTGCGCGCGGTCCACACCTTTGGGTTCAATCTTCATAGCCTCGATATTCGGCAGCACTCTTCTGTGTTGTCGGAGAGTCTGACGGAGTTGACCGCTGCCGCGTCCGGAAATCCCGCAACGTTTCGTGAGGTTTCGGAGAGATCGCGCGAGACCTTGAATGTCTTTCAGACCCTGGTCCAACTGAAGCACGATTATCCTGCGAACTCGGTGCGTACCTTCATTGTCAGCAATACCCAATCCGAGGCCGACATTTTCAACGTAGTTCGTCTGGCCGCGGTCAGCGGACTTGGTGTGGGCCGGCGGGAAGATGATCCCGGCCTGATGCCCGTGCCCTTGTTCGAGTCGATCGAGGCCTTGCGTACTGCCGCGGATATCATGCGCCGGGTGTGGAACTCGCCGCCGTATGCCCGGCTGCTCGATTCCTGGGGACGTTCCCAGGAAGTGATGTTGGGTTATTCAGATTCCAACAAAGATGGCGGGATGTTTACCAGCACCTGGGAGCTCTATAAAGCGCACCACGCCCTGCACCAGGCGGCTCACGACTGTGAAGTGAACCTGCGCCTGTTCCACGGCCGAGGGGGCACGGTAGGGCGCGGCGGCGGTCCCACGCATGCCGCCATTCTGGCGCAGCCGGCAGGAGATTTTTCCGGGCAGATACGTATCACCGAGCAGGGGGAAGTGCTCAACTGGAAGTATTCCGATCCAGTGCTCGCGGAGTGGAATCTTGAGTTGATGATCGCCGCATCGCTGGAAGCCCTTACGTCGCCCGATGCTGCAGCGGGACATTCTCACTGGCATGAGTTGATGGAGTGGATGTCGCTAGAGGCGTTTGCTTATTATCGCAAGAACATTGCCGAGGATCCGGACGTATTACTTTATTTTGAAGAGGCAACTCCGGTTAACGAGTTGGAGCATATCCCTATCGGCTCGCGGCCTGCCCGGCGCGGGCAGAGTCGGCGCCTGGAAGATTTACGCGCCATCCCCTGGGTGTTTGGTTGGATGCAAAGCCGGCACGCTGTACCCGCCTGGTTTGGCGTGGGCTATGCCCTGGAGAGGTTCGCGGCATTGGCGCCTGCGAATGGTGACCGTCTCGGGCAGATGATGGCGAGCTTTCCACTGTTTTCCGAACTAATTCGCAACGTTGAACTGGCCATGGCCAAAGCTGACCTCACCATCGCCAGTCTGTATGCGGAACTCGTGGTGGATAGCAAGGTGCGCGAGCGGGTGTTTGCCATGTTGCAGGAAGAATTCTTGCGTACACGGAGGGTGTTGCTTTCCATCACTGGCGAGAGCGAATTACTGGAGAGCAATGCGGTGTTATTCCGTTCGATTCGCCTGCGCAATCCTTATGTTGATCCGATGAGCCTGGTGCAGGTGGACCTTCTGCGCCGCAAACGGGCGGGTGAGACTACGGACGCCCTGAACTATGCACTCGGCGCCACCATTAATGGAATCGCCGCCGGCCTGCACAATACGGGTTAAACCTTTCGGCGGCTTCTAACGGTAAATCACGGGCAACTTGATGGGGAAAATGTGGAAGAGCTGAAGCATTTCCCAACCCCACAGGCCGACCGAAACAACCACCGCCGTCACCGCTAATATCTCACCGGGTGTGAGACCGCGGCGCGGTTCCACGCGGCTCGTGGCTAATCCCAGCACACTGAGGGACGAAAACCCGAAAACCAGCGCGATCAGAATGTCGTAGATATTGCCAAAATATTCCCCGAAAACCAGCAGGCACGAAAGATTCATCGGTGTGGGCAGACAACGGTGCAGGCTGCTAATTGCGGGATCGAGAGACATGACCATACCGGGATGGAAGGGCGGCCACCGCAGGGGGACGGGATTCCAAAGCACTGGGAACGCCCACCCCGAGGAAGAAGCATATAAGCAATTCAAGCGCGGCGCAACGTGGTTTCCTGGTCTGCGGCCTGATAATTTTCAAGCGGGAATGCAGAACCGCTTGGCAGAATCCCCCGTTTTTCGGGGGGACCAGATAGACTGTCGGCCTCGAGCCCCCACGTCACTTTCGACCAGTGTCTATAAGTGCCATGCACGTCTGTAATTAGGGCCACTGCGCCCGATTCGCTAACATCTTGGAATGGGCATCGAGTGCTTGGTGGTAACGTCGGATCCCGCCTTGATCGGTCAATTGAAGGCGAATCTTGATCCGCATGGTGCCATGCTGGACCTGCGGCAGGATTCCATCAGCGCCATCGAACTGGCCTCCCGGCGCCACCTGGACGGCCTGGTGATCGACTGCGACGACGTACCCGGAGGTACAAATGCACTCATCCAGGTGCGCAGCAGCCGATCCAATAAACAAACCCCGATTTTTGCCATTATTAACGGGACGACCAAGGCGGGAGCGGCCTTGGACCTGGGGGCCAATTTTGTGCTCGGTAAGCCCATCCACGAAGCCCGACTGCGCAACGTCATCGAGAGCGTCGTGCCGAAGATGGAAAGAGAACATCGGAGATACTTCCGCTACAACGTGGACCTGCCCGCGCAATTCCGCAATCACCTGGGACAATCCTTCAACACGCGGGTGAAGAATGTCAGCGAGTGCGGCCTGGCGGTCAAATTGATTGATCCCTTCCGGCTAGAGGGAGTTGTCATGGTGGACTTCGAGGTCCCCAGCCTTGACCCCCAGGCATTTCACGCCAAGGCAGACGTCGTATGGAGTGACTCATTCGCGATGGGATTGCGCTTCCTGTATATCGAAAGGGACTCTGGCGCCGCGCTACAGTCCTGGCTGGGATCACTCGAATCGCAGTACCGCTTTCGGGAAATGTCACAGCGGCCGAGCTAAGGCTCGTGCGGCGGCTCAGGGCGAGTAAGAGTCACTTCTTCCAGGTCCAGACGGGATCACCCTTGTCATCGCGCAGCAGCAGCGTGTCATTCCCCTTGACGATCTCTTTCCCCAGGATTACGTCGGCATCCTCCAACTTGACCTTGGATCCGGTGAGGGAAATCTCGTCGCCTTTGTTGAAGCTCACGCCCATGTCATCCTGAAACGATTTGGGACTCACGAAGACACGCACGGTATCGCTGCCGCTCTTGACAATCAATTCCGTAATTTCCCGCTTGTTGGCCAAAGTAAGTTCTTTGATTTCGTCCACGATCCCTTTGGTTTTGGTCTCCGTATGCGAGTCATACTTCGGCAGCACAATGGCTTCATCCGAATTGGCCTTTTGTGCGAATGCCGGAGCCGCAAGCAGTAAAAGCAGCGGGACAAAGAGAGAAAACCAAAATCGCTGGCAGCGGAGTTTGGAAGCTTGTGGCATGGCTCCTCCATCATCTCGCCGGCAATTTGCGGAGTGAAAACCGTCGTGCCTCTCCGATACGGAGATGAATTCCGCTTTGCCTTGCGCCGTTTAGGATAAAGCCGGTGTATATGAACTAGAGCAACAGCATCGTACACCCGTCTGCACTCATAAGCCAGAGTGCGCGAATTCGCTGGGGCAGAGACCCTTTGCGTGTGATCTTTTACGGCGAGCCGAAACTCCTAATCTGCAAAGGCCGCCGAAGAAAAGCAAGCACAAGAAGCCGACAACGAGAAAGCCCCTCGGCGAACCGAGGGGCTTCTCATCTAGTTCTAATGCGGCGTTAGCGCCAGCGGCGCGGACCGTAGTATGCCCGGTACCCATAGTAGGCTCGAGGGCGCCAGTAGGGACCCCAGTAGGGGCCAGGATACCCATAGCGTGGCCCATAAACATACGGCAGGATGGGACGCGGGTGAACGTAGACGTACGGATAGATTGCGCGTCCATAAACGGGGCCCACTCTTACCCCAACCAGCACGGCGGCATGCGCCTGGGTTGGGCCAACCAGCGCCAGCACCGCAGCCAACCCCAGAAGTGCAAAAATCGTCTTTTTCATCATCGTTCTCAGCCTCCATCCTCACCCACTAGAAACCCTGGGAAGCTGGTAAAGTTGCGCCCGCGACGGAGCGACAACGTGCAGGCTTTGTACCCGCACACTTTCGAGTGTCACGATTAGTTACGAACATGGGAGTTGGGATTGACAGGCAAAGGGTGCGCACTTGAGTCACAGGCTCGATCGTAATCGGGGTAATGTTACAGCGGTAAGAGTTCCCTCCCAGAAGGTGCCATTGTTGGCGTGTGCAGAACAGTGCACACTGGTTCCAGTCACGCAGAAGTTCTGAGCGTCAGAGCAAGCAACCCGATGGCTGGCATAGTTCGCAAATTGTGGCATGAGAACGGCGGGCAGGACGTGGCCGAATACGCGGTCATGCTGGCAGTCGTTCTGGTTATCGTGATGGGCACCATCCGATTGATCGGGTTGAACTCCAGCAATGTGTTTTCAAGCGTGGGGAGCTCGATGGGCGGGCTCTGATCTCTGAGCGGTCGCATCACTTCTGCTTGACAATCTTTCCTCCCTTGATCACCCAATCCACGTGCTCCAGCACGGAGATGTCGGCCAGAGGATCGCCGCCGACCGCAATCATGTCCGCATAATGCCCCGGCTTGAGGGAGCCGACCAGATCGCTCTTTCCCAGCAGGTCCGCCGCGTTGACGGTTGCGGCCTGGATCGCCTGCATCGGCGTCATGCCGTACTTCACCATGAAGGCGAACTGCTTGCCGGCGGTGCCATAAGGGCAGACGCCCGCATCGGTGCCGAAAGACATTTTCACGCCGGCCTGCACTGCTTTGCGGAAGTTTTCCCGCTGCAGTCGCCCGAGTTCTGCATCGTGCTGCAGGAAGTCTTTCGGCGTGTTTTTGTCGCCTTGAATACATTCTTCATCGTAAATATCCATGTCGAGATAAGTGCCGTGTTGCTTCGCCAGCGCAATGCCTTCATCGTCGATCATGGTCGCGTGCTCCACAGATGCAACGCCGGCGATGATCGCGTTCTTGATGCCTTGAGGCGAATGGGCGTGCGATTCCACACGCAAACCGAAGTGGCTGGCTTCATCGACCGCAGCCTGCAGCTCTTCCAGTGTGAACTCCTGCGACTTTGGATTGCTGCCGTGAGTGAGCACCGCGCCGCTGGAGAGGACTTTGATGTGGTCCACGCCGTCATGCGCCAGCTTGCGAATCACCTGCCGAACCTCCCACGGGCTATTGGCTTCGCCGTAGTGCATGTCCCAGGGCAGCTGGATATCGGGCGAGAGGCCGCTATCCATGCCGGCGCCGCCGGTGATGGTGACGTAGGCTCCGGCAACGAACATGCGTGGTCCGACGATATAGCCGTTATTGATGGCGTCGCGTAGCGCTACATCGGTTAAGGCGCGGTAGGTGCCGACGTCGCGAACCGTGGTGAACCCGGACTCCAGCGTCACTTTGGCGTTGGGAACAGATTCCAGCGCATATTGCGCAGCCGTCTTGCGGAAGATGCCAACCGGGTCGCCATCATCATGGGCCCCATCGGCGAGATGGGTATGGCAATCGATCAGTCCGGGAAGGACCGTGTCGTCCGACAGATCGATAATTTGAGCATCTTTCGGGATGGGCAGCGCGGAGCCTACAGCTTCAACCTTCTCATCGCGAACCAGAATGATCTGGTCTCGGAGGATGGTCGCGTTGACCGGATCAATGAGTCTGCCCGCTTTCACGGCGACGACCTGCGCCGAAAGCAGAGCACTGCTTATCGCCAACATCATCCATGCTCGTGCCAATCGTTTCATCCCAACGCTCCCCCTTGTCATTCTGAGAGAGCGAAGCGAACGAAGAATCTATGCATTGCGCGAAAAATGCATAGATCCTTCGCGGCCTGAAGGCCACTCAGGATGACAACTGTGAAATGAAACGAGAATTCTAGGCCAACTCAATCGCCTTGTCATTCTGAGGAGCGTAAGCGACGAAGAACCTATGTATTCGCCTTGCTACGGTTTTAAGAAATAAGAAAGGGCCGGATTCTATCCGGCCCTTTCTTGTTCCGTCCGAAGCTCAGTCTCCTGCCATCTCCTGCAGCTCCGCCTCCATCTGCGGAGTCATCTGGCCACGCAGTTCGGCTTCGAGGGCGGCCAGTTGCGCCTCGATGTCTTCTGCCGCCTTGCGCTTGCGGATGACTTCTTCGCGATAGCGGCGCAGGAAGTAATCGATGGTTTCGACGCGAATCCTGATCGAGCCCGTGGGCTTGTTCTCATCAAGATCCTTGAAGCAGAAGTACGGGGTGCCGGACTGCTCGATGATGCCTTCGACCACACCATAGATCGGCGCATCGTGGCCGCACTTGAAGCTGGAAATTTCCAGCGCTACCAGGTTGGGATGCCGTGCGGTAAATTTCGCAGCCCAGACTTTGTGGTTGGTGCTGCACGAGTAGGAGTTCTTCCAGGCGTCGGAGATATCCAACGGATGGGTGATCACGCCGGCGCGCACCTCGTCACCGAACAGACGTTCCAGCAGATCTTCGTCGAGCGGCAGCGTATTCTGCGAAAATATGGGGTAGCCCAGTTTCTGGAACTCCTCCATAATTTCATGATTCAGACCGGGGTCATGGTGATACGGGCGGCCGAGCATCACGATGCCAATGCGGTCTTCGCGCTCCAGTTGATCGATCACCTGGCGAGCGCGACGGCGGATGCCGGCTTCGTAGTCGGCCAAAGCCTTATAGCCCACTTCTACGGCGCGATCGTTTTCTTCCAGCGACAATCCCAAAACCGGCTGCCACGCCTGAAGCATCTGGTGCGCGAAAAGCTTGCGGTCGGCGAAGTTCAGCACCGGATCGACGTACTTGACGTTGTGCTCGGCGAAAACGTCGTTTTCCTTGGTGAATGCAGCTTTCACCGTCTCCGGCGTCGCCGTAACTGTGGGGCAGGCGTTCGCCCCGACAATATTCACCAGCGGCGATGTCAGCACGTCGTACATGGGGAAGAAGATGACGTCGAGCGGCTTTTTGCGGTGCTTTTCCTGAATCAGGTTGTACACGTGCGAGATGCCGATTTTGGCAGGGAAGCAGGGATCAATGGCGCCACGGCTTGCGCCTGCACGATAGAGCTCGGAGCTGGTGTAGTCGGAGTAAATGATGTTCTCCGGCTGCACGCCAAGACTCTCGAGGTAACCGTTGAATAGAGGCGCGTAGGAATAAATATTCAGCACGCGCGGGATACCGACGCGCAGCTTCTTGCGCTTCTCCATCAGCGGGATGCGCTCTTTGGCGGCCTTGTTCCAAAACTTGGCCATGGGCACAGAATCTGCCACCGGCTTCGGATTCACCGGCCGGAATACTTCGTGCGCCGCGATATCGACGAAGTTGGGGTGCTTTTCCTTGATGGAATCAAGGCCAGCCTTGATATCCTTCATGTCGTTGATATCTTCGACCAGGCCTTTTTCGCAGGTGGCGATGATCAGCCGCTGCTCGCCGTGCATGAGCGGGACCTTGGTGACCTTTTGAATCGGGATGAAGCTAAGGTCATCCTTCGGGCCGGTGCGCACGTCGATGAAAGTTCGCAGGCAATTATTCTTGCAGAAGTTGCAGCGCGTGGATTCGTTGCGCGTAGTGCGGTATTGAATCTTGCGCACCGCGTCCAGGCCGACGAAGGAAGTCTGCAGACCATTGCGCCACAAGCGCAGCGACTCGACCGCGGCGCCGATGGCGCCCGACTCACCACAGAATTCGTGAACGATGATCTCCGGCTTCTTGCCGGCGGCACGGAAGCTGTTGTTGATGAAGTCGACTTCAGCTTTGACGACCGCGAGGTTGTTCTGCGTGCCGCCCTGCAGGACGAAGCGCGTGCCCAGCGCCGCCAGATTCGGGATACTGGCGACGTACAGGAAGACGTTCTTGGGTAGAACTGCTGCCAGCCCGGCAAGAATTTCTTCCGCCCGCCAGCCTTGACGCTGGAAGTTAACGATATCCGACTGCATGAAGACCGCGCAGCCATAGCCGAACACCGGCATGGACTGCGCCGAAAACGCCAGATCGGCGTACTGCTCCACGCCCATGCCAAAGCCCTCAGCGGTCGATTGCAGGAAATATCCGTTGCCCGCCGAGCACTGCGTGTTGAGCTTGAAATCTTTCACGCGGCCGTTGTGCAGGATGATGATCTTGATATCCTGGCCGCCCACGTCGACGATCACGTGTGGATCTTCGTAGAACTTGAGTGCGGATTCGGTGTGAGCGACGGTTTCCACCAGCGCCACGTCGGCGTGGAGAACGTCCTTCAGAATGTCTTTGGCATAGCCGGTGGTTGCGACGCCCAGGACTTCGAGCTTGGCCTTCTGCGCTTCCACTTGGCCGCGCAGGTTCTCGAACATCTCGATGGTGTCCTGGATCGGGTTGCCATTCGAGAGTTGATACGACTTGCACAGGATGTCGCCGTTCTCGTCGAGCAACACGGCCTTGGTGGAAGTCGAACCACCGTCAATGCCGATAAAACCGCCCACCGTCTGATTGGTGCTGAATGTGGCTGGGGTGAACTTCTTGCGCCGGTAGGCATCTTTAAAGTCGCCGAGATCCTTGTCGCCCGTGGTCAAGCCTTTTGCCCCGGACTTGGCCTTCTCTTCCTGGCGACCGTACTCAATGTAATGCACCAGGCGGTCGTAGCCCATGTAGCAACCGATGCAATCTTCCTCAGTTTTGCCGAACTCAATCGCCCCCAGAGCTGCGAAGTATTGGGCATTCTGCGGAACTTTGATCAGATCCTCGGGCTTGGCGCCGTCGGGAACCTGAACTTTTCGCTCCTGCCACATCCGCGGGATGTTGGCCTGCCATGCTTCGCGCATGCCTTTGATGAAACTGTTGGGCCCTCCGAGCAACAGAACGTGCGGCCGCAGCGTATGGCCGCGCGTGAGCACGCTCAAGTTCTGCAAAACGATGGCTTCGAACAGGGAAGCCATCAGCTCATCCGACGGGGTGCCGACTTTCTGCAGGCCGTTGATATCGGTTTCGGCAAAAACCCCGCACTTGCCGGCGACCTTATGCAGCTTGATGCCGTGGTATCCCTGCTCGCAAAGTTCGGCCGTGGGAATCTTCAGCTTGGCATTGATCTTGTCGATGACCGCGCCGGTGCCTCCGGCGCACTTGTCGTTCATCGAAGGGATTTTCTTTTTGCGACCGGTTTCTTCGTCGTCCTTGAAGACGATGATCTTGGCATCCTGGCCGCCGAGTTCGATGACCGAATAGACCTCGGGGTGCATCTTCTCGACCGCGAGCGAAACCGCGGTGACCTCCTGCACGAACTTGGCGCCGATCTGCTCGGCAATCGAACCGCCGCCCGAGCCGGTCATGAACATCCGCGTATTGCGGCGGTTCACCCCGACCTCGCTCTCGATGCGCTTCAGGAATTCCAGCGTTTTCTCCGGCTGCTTGGTCTCGTGGCGCTGATAGTCCTGCCACAAAGCTTTATCCGTGGCAGCGTCGACAACCATGGCCTTGACCGTGGTTGAGCCGACGTCCAGCCCCACGAGAAATTCGGTTTTGTGGTCGTGAGGCCGCTGGGGCGGCGCCGGAGCAATCTGTAATAGCGGCGGTTTTGCGGTTTGTCCCGAGTGGTCGTGCATCAGTCCTCGCTATGAAGTGCTACTTTTCAGTCTCCGCTCGCGGCCGCGGGTACGGCGACGGCGACGCGGGAGCGCTTCCAGAAGTGCATGTCTTTGTTGATGCGGTCGCTCACGTGCAGAATGAACTGCGCCGCGGTTCCAGCAACGCCTTCGCGATGCGGCACGTGGTAGAAAGGGCGGCGCAGCTCGGGATGCTCGGCGATGTACTCGCGGATCTGGGTCATCGTCTTGCCCGTCTGCTTCAGGCACTGCTCGAACTCCAGCTTGGCTTTGACCTTGGCCTCGCCGAGCGCCATCTGCACGC
>Ga0335078_10006647_pt1 | contig 17104 bp, 19 predicted proteins | sample Lox_Sample_32_FD_206711 | JGI IMG/M metagenome (GOLD analysis project Ga0335078, IMG submission 206711) | Soil microbial communities from Loxahatchee National Wildlife Refuge, Florida, United States - Lox_Sample_3.2 | ecosystem: Environmental > Terrestrial > Soil > Wetlands | place: USA... | reverse complement strand
TGGCTCCAACGCGCGTGGAGCGGAGAAGGGACCCGATCTGGTTCGATCCGTCGTCGTGCTCGACGATGAGGATGGCCGCGGCCTCGCCGAGTTTCTAAAACGGGGGCGCCCTGAAAAAGGCATGCCGAGTTTCGATCTCTCCGCAGCGCAGGTTTATGGCATTGCGGTTTTCCTCCACTCACAAGTTGCCGCCGCCGCGTTTCGCGACACGTATAAAATTCTGAACATTCTGGTGGGCGATCCGAAAGCCGGCCAGGCATATTTCAATGGTGCGGGTAAATGCAATGGATGCCATTCCGTTACCGGCGACCTGAAAGGCGTCGGCTCGAAGTACGAACCGGAAAAGCTCCAGAACAAAATCGTCATGCCGCGCGACGATCCCGGGAAAGGGCCGTCAATACAAGTCACGGTCACGCTCGCGAACGGCGAAAAAATCTCGGGCGACTTGGTGCTTATAACCGATTTCGATGTCACGCTGCGCGACGTCAATCGCATCCGCCACACCTACGCGCGCAATGGCGACTCACCCAAAGTGGAAACCAAAGATCCGCTGCAAGCGCACATCGACTTACTCACCGTCTATAAAGACAAAGACATTCACGATCTGACGGCGTATCTGGCAGGACTGAAATGAAGCTCTCTTTACTCACAGCATTCTGCCTGCTCCCAGCATGCGCCCAAGGCCCGCTCGATCCGACGCTGCTTCTCAAGCCGCCGGTGGACGCTTGGCCCACCTACCACGGCGACTACTCCGGGCGTCACTACAGCACCTTAAAGCAGGTCAATGCGTCCAACGTAAAAGCGCTCTCGCTCGCTTGGGTATATCGCGCGAATCTTTCACGCACCGGAGCGAACATCGGCGGCGAAGGTCCGGAACAACCGCCCGCGCTCCCCGAGGTGAATTTCAAAGGCATGCCCCTGGTGGTCAACGGAATCATCTACGCCGCCATGCCGGACCATGCCTGGGCCGTGGACGCACGCACCGGCCAGGAAATCTGGCACTACGTCTGGAAAACCAAAGGCGGCATTCACATCGGCAATCGCGGTTTCGGGATGTGGGGCAACCGGCTCTTTTTTGAAACCCCGGATTGCTATCTCGTTTCGCTCGACGCGACCACCGGCGAAGAGCGCTGGCACAAGCAAATTGCCGATGTGAAACAGGAATATTTCTGCACTCCCGCGCCGCTGGTGATCCGCAATCACATCATTGTCGGGATGGGCGGCGATTCGCTCGACGTTCCAGCATGGCTCGAATCGCGCGATCCCGAAACCGGCAACATCCAGTGGAAGTGGAACGTGACTCCGCGCCCCGGTCAGCCCGGCTCGGAAACCTGGCCCAATGCCGCGTCGATGGAACACGGTGGAGGCATGCCCTGGGTCCCGTGGACCTACGATCCTCAGCTCAATCTTCTGTACGTGCCCACTGGCAATCCCAACCCGGTGATGGCGGCGCAGAGCCGCCCGGGCGCAAATCTGTATACGGCATGCATCGTCGCCCTGAATCCCGACACGGGCAAAATGGCGTGGTATTTTCAGGCCTCTCCGCACGACACGCACGATTGGGATGCCACACAAACGCCAGTGCTGATCGACGATGTAGTGAACGGCCAGCCGCGCAAGCTTCTCGCGCAAGCCAATCGCACCGGGCTGTTCTTCCTGCTCAATCGCGTCACCGGAAAAAACCTGCTCACCAAGCCGTTCGTCGAATCCATCAACTGGTTCCAAGGCGTCGATTCGAAGGGCCAGCCGATTCGCGATCCGGAAAAAGATCCCAAAGTGGAGGGCGTGCTCGTATCGCCCGGGTCCTCCGGCGTCACCAATTGGCCCACGCCGAGTTTCGATCCGGACACCGGCCTCTTTTACGTCGGCGCGTCGCAAAGCTTCAGCATGTTCTACCTCACCGATACCGATCCGAATCCGCAAGGCTACGGCGCGGCTGAACGCGGCGCGGGACAACTCGGCGCGTCGCTTCGCGCCATCGACTACAAGACCGGAGCCGTGGTTTGGAAGCATCCCACACGCCGCGGAGCCCAGGGACTGCTCAGCACCGCGGGCGGTCTGCTGTTCGGCGGCGACGGTGCCGGGAATTTCATTGCTTTCGACCCCAAAACCGGCCAGCCGCTCTGGCATGCCGGTATTGGCTCGCCCAGCAACTCTCCCGAAACCTATCTGCTGGACGGTCGTCAATACGTCCTAGTGGGCACGGGCGATTCGTTGTATGCTTTCTATTTACAGTAGTTGAGCCTTGCACGGTCCTCCGGCCCGAGGTTTGCAGCACTACTCCCTTATGCGTTTTGTTGGTTTCGTGTCATTCCTTGTCGTTTGTTCCCTTTCCGCTGAAGTAGTGCAGTCCGTCAGCGTGCGGGGGAGCGATGTGCACGTGAATCTGGCAACACAGGTGGGCCAGGATTACGACAGCACGGCGATCGACAAGGACTTGAAAACGCTGTGGGCTACCGGACGCTTCTCCGATATTCGTGTCCAAAAAGAAGAACAGGCCGAGGGCGTCGGAGTGGTGTTTCAGGTAACCGAAACGAAAACTCATCCGCTGCACGAAATGCGGATCGAACCGTCCACCTTCGGCGTTCAAATGAAGATTCCCGAAGGCACTCCGATGGATCGGGAGCGGGCCTACGCGGTGGCTCGCAAGACGCGTGAAGAGCTGCGCGCTAATGGCTTCCAAAACGCCGAAGTGGATTTCAAACTGACGCCCTACATGGATCAGAAGGTGAACCTCACGCTCACCGTCGATCCGGGCCAGCGCATTCGTGTGAAGCAGATCGATTTCACCGGCGACGTCGGGCTCGATCCGAAAGACCTCCGGCGCGCGATGCAAGCGCTGAAGGTCCGCCGTTTGATCCCGCCGATTCCGGGACTTTGGAGCGGCTGGAGATTATTTCCAGCTTACAGCCCCGATGCGGTGCAGTCGGATCTGGGGCGGCTCCAGTCGCTGTATCTGTCCAAAGGGTATTTGGACGTTGGGCTGCGCCTGGACGACATTCGCCTCAATCATGGCGACGCCAATGTCACCGTTCGCGTGGCTTCCGGCCCTCAATATCGCGTCCAGAGTTCAACCATCGACGGTGCACCCGCCAATGTGAGCACTCCCGGCGATCTGTGCCCGGCGCTATTCCAGCAACGGCGCGAGGCCGAGCAGAAGGGCATCATGGATTTTAACGTCTCACTGGATGCCCGCCCCATTCAGCCTGAAGAGAACGCGATCCCGGCGATCGATTTGGCCGCCAGTATCGAACGTGGCCCGGAATATCACATCGGCCGCATCGATTTTTTCGGTCTCGAGCACTATAGCGATTCGATGGTCCGCGGCAACATGCTGCTCTCGGAAACCGATTTGCTCGACGAGAAGCTGCTCCGCAAGAGCATGGCGCGCATCAATCAGACTGGCTTCTTCGAGCCCATCACCGAGCGCGATGTCCACGTTCTCACCAATGAAAATACTGGCGTCGCCAATGTCAATGTTACCCTGCACGAGCGCAAGGGCGGTTCCTGGAGGTTGTCCGGCCCCGTTGGACCGGTGAGCGTCGGCGGCCCGCTGGAGGCGTCCATCAAGTCACGCCTGCCCAAATGGGGCGCGGGCCTGTTCGAAATGGCCACCTACAGCGTGAATCTGAGTCTGTATGCCTTCTTGCCGCCGATTATTCCGGCGCTATCCTTCTTGCCGAAAGGGACCATCCTTCCGATACTGTCGATTCAGCGTCCCTTCATTCCCGGCAACAGCTTCACGTCAGGGTTGTTCATCGCGCCGCAGCTCGGTATCAAAGCCATTGGCGCGATCTACGCGACCACGCAGATCCAACAGCGTCTGCTGCCCAAGCTCCAGGGCGATCGCGGATTGACGCCCGAACTGGGCGTCAACGTGATCACGCACAAAGGCGAAGCGATGATGTTTTGCGAGCCGCCTCCGCCGCGAATGATGGCCTTGAGAACCAGTGCTTCCATCGCGCTTCGGTTCTTGAGTGTATTGACGGGGCTTTGAGAACGTCGCCTAAAGGCTTCAGCCGATCCTCCACGACACTTCGCCATGAGTCCATGGGTTCGTCATGAGAAGGTCGAATCGAGTAGTCACCGTCACTCCAGGCTGCTCATCCGGCTAAGCATGCCGGTGTTCAGCGACGTGTAATTCCTCTACCGCCGATTGAACAACCAGAGAATCAAAGACAGAACGGCGCTCACAATAAGCGACGTCACGATCGGGAAATAAAACACGGAGTGCTTGCCGCGCAGTACAATGTCGCCGGGAAGCCGGCCAAGCCGGATCGGCAGCCGCTCGCCGAGAGAGATCACCACGCCCAGCCCGATCGCGACTAGGCCCAGGATGATCAGCGTCCGGCCAAGGTTCATACCTTCATTTTCCCACTCGGCATTGGGTCTTGAACTTGTATTCTAGTGAGTGTTGCTGCAGAGTGCGCTCTTCTTTGAGACGCCCGAACAGATCTTCGCGCGTGTATTTTCGGAATGGAAGCCCCGCACGCAGGTGCCCGCGGTGCGCGTCGAATTCTGCAAATTCGCCAACGCAAACAGCTTCATACGCTGGGACCAGGCCGGTCTTCAGGTTCGCCTAGCCGATGTCCTCGAAGGCGTACCGGCTCAAGTCCTGGAAGCCCTGGCGAACATTCTGATCTCAAAGCTCGTTCGGCGGCCAGTTCCGAAGATCTACGCCGAGCGCTATCGGCGTTTCCTAAATCGAAAGGAAATGCGCCGTAGCCTGCAATTGATTAAACAGATGCGCGGGCGAAAATTCGTTTCCGGACCGCAGGGAGAACACTATCATCTGGACGAGATGTTCGAAAACCTGAACGCCCGCTACTTCCACGGACTGATGGCCCGGCCCCTGCTGGGCTGGAGCCGAAGACCGTCGCGCGTCATGCTGGGCCATTACGACCCGTCGCACAATGCCATCATCCTGAGTAAACTGCTGGATCGCCCCGGTGTGCCGCGCCTGGCGGTAGAATTCGTTCTATTTCACGAGATGTTGCACCTGCGCTTCCCGGTGGAGCATCGCGGCGCGCGACGTTGCGTTCACACACGCGAATTCAAGGAAGCGGAAAAGCAATTCGCCGGACACAAAGAAGCGCAAGGAATCTTAAAGCAGTTGTGCCGCTGAACCCTGCGAGCTCAAGCGTGGAGATCCGGCAGGGGCGTGGGGATCGCATCCCGGATTTCGGTTCGCATTCGCTCCAGCGCGTGAAGCAGCCGGGGAACGTCGAGCGCGGTCCATCCGATTGGGTAGAGCGCAACCTTGCAGCGGATCCAGCACACGGAAGCATAGAAGCGCGCTTGCTGTCGCAGTAACTCCCCCGCCAATTCGGGTCGATCCTTCGCTCCATGAACCAGCATCAGCTTGGCTCGAAAATGGAGCTGATTGAAGTCTTGAACCAGCAAGCTCAAATACTCACGGAATATGCCCCGGCGCTCCGCCAGCAATTGCTTGGCGAGTTCCGGTCGATCGGGCCGTCGCGCCGCCAGGAAATCGAAGTCGCTCGCATCCAGCAGCCGCTCCATAGGAGCGTAGCGATCGAGTGAAAAGTCTTCCAACCACTCCTGCGTAGCGGCTTTGGGATCGAAACGGTGAGACAGTTGAAGAAACAACACCAGGAATGCTACGACGAGCATGACTGCCAAGCTGCCCAACGTCAGCAATGGCACCAATGCGCCAGAAGGCATGGTGTCAGCGTACCGAAATGTCAAAAAGAAAGCAAGTAGTTATTTCGCTCACTTCCCGTCAAATTGAGGGGAATCTAAATAATCGCTATTTCCTTTGCGGTCCTAATAACTGGTCGTTAATCGACCGTAAGCCCGAGAGAATGCGTTTTTCTTCTTCCGGGCTCCAATGATGTCCCAGTGAAGCGGCTATTTGTTCTCCCTTTTGGTTGAGCGTAAATAGCCAGAAAAGCAAGCAAGCGCAGCACACCGCCAAGAAGCCCGTGGTGGCCTCACGATACCACCAAAAATAGCGGAGGTTTCCGATGAGCACGCTGATGGTTTTGGCGAATAAATAAACGGCGAAACCAACCGAATAATAAAGCGCGTTGCGGTTGATCGGTACGGGATAGTAAGCCAGGAAGCCTAGCGAGAAGAGAACCAGCAGCAGCAGGCTGAAGACAATCACCCGCTCACAGGTCGTGAAATATTCGGAGACCTGGGCTGGCGTGGCTTCGAAAACCAGCAGTAGCAGCGAAGCCGATGCGGCCACACCGAGCGCGATTTTCAAGAAGCCGCGGGCGACACTGGCAATGCCGGGGAGTCCGCCGAGTACGATGCCATACGTTTCCAGCACCATCATGGCGTAGGCGGATATCGTCAGGGCCTCGCTGATCATCCAAACTTTCAAATAACTCATGCTATGCAGTGGAAGGAAACCCACCGCGAGAATCTGAATCAGACTGAGAGCCAAGTAAGAAAAGAAATACGGATAGGTCCGGTAGAGGCGGGTCCACAGCAAGCGAACGCAGAGCCCCAGGTACGCGAATGCCTCCACGTACAGCAACAGCTCTTGTTCGAAGGGAGGGCGGTCCATGAATCCGAGCCCTTTGGCCAACAACAGTGTATCACCGCCCTCCGGTCCTTCGAGATTCGACTAGGTTCCGCAGCCACCCGTGTAGGTGCACGGCGGGGGTGGGACATCCGCGGAAACTACTGCCGTAAGCGCCAGTGTCGCCGCAAGAATCAATAGGGCTTTCTTTACCATTTGCGTCACAATCTCCTTTGTTTGTCCGCCTTAAGCCTGTTTGGCTCGAAGCCAGAGTAAGGGCGGTGACGCTGCGTTTAGAAAACCCCGGAGACAATTTCGGAAAGAAGAACAGAGCTGGAATCAGCGCGGGTATCGTGGTTCTAGTCCTTGCTCCCGTTTCCTCCGGCAGGGAATTGGAGTATGATTCGAAAGGATTCAGATGAAACGTACGGAAGATCACGCCGGCCTGGATCGCGGCGCGGTTTCAAATCTCTGGCGGAACACGCTTTCGCAGATTCCAAGCGTATTTGGCCGCTTGGTGTACATCTCGTCGCTCCGAAATGCAAATAATGGGCGCTATGAGCACCATGGTTTGGCGCAGATTTTCGGGGAAGAGGATGCCAACAAGGCTCTAAAGAAGAGCCATGTGCAAATCTTCAGCGAGTGGCTGACGTTCAATCTGGAACAGCAGACGCGGGACCTCGAGCAGTATCTGGATGGCTTGCCCGATCCGCGCGCGATGGTCCTGGACACCTGGATCAAGCTGTCGCCTTATCGCAACTTGATCCCCGCCTCCGTGCGCGGCGTGGAAAGACGCCTTTATATCAGGGACTTGACGACGCTGCTCGAGGTGCTCAAGGGCGCGGGCGGCGTCGGTGCCCCTGATCGAACCGCATAGCGATGCCGGTTACCTGCCCGATCACCTCGATGTCCTGGGGAAACTCGTAAACCTTCGGGTTGCACTCCGACGCGGGATGGGGCTGCAAAATCAGCTTATCGTTCTCGATGCTACACCAGCCGCAGGCGTAGCCCTGGCGGTGCTCCAGGAAGTAAATAGGGCGATCGAACTCATTCGCCCAGCCCGAGTTGGCGATCCGACGCTGGGTTTCGTCGATCATCACAAACGTACCTGGTTGCAAGAGAGGATACATAAAAAAGTCCTCGGTTCCAATGAAGGCGTAGTGGTGCTCCTTCAGGCGCAGCTTTTCGAGGAAGAAGAGCGGCAGCTTGCCCCAGCGTTGGATCATGCGCGTGAGGTACGTGGTCCGGCGCAGGTCGACGCCCGGATCGAGCGCCAAGGGTAGCATTACATCTCCGTGCGTCCGCGGGCGGAAGCCTATGGGATGGGTCTCGGGGATATCCACCAGCAGGGAATCCTCAATCAGCTTGGCGACCGAAATCCCGTACCACTCCATAACTTCGTGAAAATCAAGCCGATAAATAGCGCAAAGCGAGTACAGCTTGTACAATGAGGGAACCAGTCCTCGATTCTCGATCTCGGAAATACGGTTGATCAGGACGGCGTAGTCGTCGTTATGATATTTCTCTGCGATTTTCTGACTGGCTTCCTCAACGTCGCGCACGCGCAAGTTCAGGCGCTCCCGTGCCCGGCGAAGCCTTTGTCCAGCGTCGTCCATACTATGCTGCTTTCCTGTCCGCAAGGGGTAGGTGCGAAACCCGCAATCGAAGTTGCGAGTCGAGCCGGAGCGCAACTGTTGACAAGGCTCGAATTATACGATCATGATTCGCAAAGAGCAAGGCGTAAATCGCAGGTTTGTTCGGTTTTCAGAACAACGAGCCGAGCGAAATCGGTTTTTGACCAGCAGATCGATACTGCGGACTATCCAGTTCGGAAAAAGACCTACCTTCTAGTTCCGATTCAATGTAGCATGGCAGTCCGGTCCACTTTTCCCGCCCTATGAAGAAGCAGCGGGTCGGGATTCAGGGCGAATTAGGCGCCTTCAGCCAGGAAGCGGCGCGGCAACTGCTGGGTAACCGGGCCGAAGTGATTCCCTACCAGCGCTTTGAAGAAGTATTTCGCGCGCTGGAACGTGGAAAAACCGATGCAGCCGTGATTCCGATCGAGAACACGCTGGCCGGGTCGATCCACGAGAATTATGACCATCTGCTGAATTTCGATGTGGGCATCGTGGCGGAAACCAGCGTTCGGATAGTCCACAATCTGATCGCGCCGCCCGGCGTAAAGTTTGGCGACATCCGCAAGGTTTACTCGCATCCGGTGGCGCTCAGCCAATGCCTACGCTTCTTCGCGTCGAACCCGAAGATCGAGCGGACTTCGTTTTACGATACGGCGGGCGCCGTGAAGATGGTGATGGCCGAGCAGGCGCCCGACGCCGCCGCCATTGGATCGCAGGTGGCTGCGGCGCTGTATGGCGGTAAGATCCTCCGGCGCTCGATTGAGGACGACCGGCATAACTTCACGCGGTTCTTTCTGCTGTGCCGCGGGCGCCATACCAAGAAGCCGCAGCCCAAAGCCCGTCAATGGAAAACGACGCTGGTGTTTACAACGCGAAACACGCCAGGTGCTTTGTTCCGCGCGCTCAGCGCATTCGCCCTCCGCGACATCAGCCTGACGAAGATCGAATCCAGGCCATTGCGCGGAAAGCCGTGGGAATATCTGTTCTACGTCGAATTGCTGGGCCGTGAGGACGATGCCAGTGTGCAGAACGCATTGCGGCATCTGGCGGAACTAGCCGATTTCCTGCGTGTTCTCGGCAGTTATCCAAAGGGCGGGTAACTTCAGGCGCGGGCCTTCGCAACTCTCGGCGTGAACTTGAGGGCGGTGTGCGTTGGAGAGAAGGCGCAGACTTTCACGTCTACCAAACCAGCAGCCAGACCCGCGGAACGAACGTCGCTCTCGGTCACAGCGCCGACGCCTTTCGGGTAAATCACCCATACGCGCTGGCCGTCGAGATGCGCCATCTTCGCCAAGTCGTCTTTCTTGCGAATGGCGAAGAACACCAGATCAGGCGCGGAATTGGTCGTGACGGCATCCCGTTGCGCTAACTCGCGCTTGAAGTCGTCATCGTGCGATCCGATCAGCCGCACCTTGGAGCCCGGCTTCACGCCGAGCTTGTCGAGCCGGCCGGGGGGGTTGCGAATGCGGGCTTCCCATTTGGCGGCCTCGTCGCCGAGATGGAACACCGCGGTTCCGGCCGGGAATTCGATGGAGAGCTTTCCGCCGCGCGCGCTCATCGAGCGGATTGCGCCGAACGGAACCTTCAGCCGAAAGTCGCCGCGAAACACAACTTCGGCGGTCTCAAGCAAGGCTTTCCCCATGCAGGTTTTTTGGCCGAAATCCACCCGGCACTGAAGCTCGCGTCCCATTAATTCTCCTGGTCTCCGCATTTCGCGTGCAGCGCGATGACGAACCGCGAAATGAAGCGAAATATGGCATTGTGCACCTGGGCCTCTTCGGGGATCCGGAGCGTGCAGCCTCCCGCTGGGTCGATAGCGATCTCGTGCACCCACTTTCCGCGGTAGGGAGGTTCGGATCTGCGATGCGCGTGATCAGGTGCAGCGGAGTTGCCTCTTCGATGGCCTCGTAGGTGACTGACCTGTCGTGCGCGTCGATTTCCTTCCAGGTCCGGTGGCCGCTGCGCGGCGGAAGGTTCTTGAAGCTCTTTATATCCGGCCGCCACATGAGCGGTCCGGCGATCACGTCCCAAATCTGCTGCGGTCTTTGATGGAAATGGGATGTGCGAGTCACGGTGTGTCGTTCGGGCAGCAAGGCGCCGATCGCGGCGACAATCGCGATGACAGCTGCTAACGCCCAGAGCGTGATCCAAATCCATTTCATCGCAACTTCCATCCACCCCGCGTGCAGGGAGCCAGTCTACCGCATCCGGAGCCAGGGCGCTGCTGTTACCCTTGTGGATGCTTGCTGCGCAGCCTGCTGCTGTTCCTTTCACGCCAATCGTGGCTTCGCCATTGGGTGGAAACTTCGCCGGCGGCCGACCGGCTTACATCCCGCTTCGTCGCTGGTCACACCTTGGATCGGGAGATTGTAGTTTGTCAGCGTCTCAATCAAGACGGATATCTGGCGAGCCTGGATCACCTGGGCGAGAGCGTGACATCGTTAGCAGAGGCCGAGAACTCGCGCGACGCCTATCTCGCTGCTCTTGACCGCATCGCGGCACTGAAGCTGAACGCCACCGTGTCGGTGAAACTGACCCAGCTCGGCCTGGATTTTTCCGCGCCCGATTGCGAAGCCAATGTCGAGCGGCTGGTGGTGCGAGCGAAAGAAATTGGAACGGCGGTGGAAATCGACATGGAATCGAGCGGCTATGTGGATCGAACCCTCGCGCTGGTGGAACGCATGCACGCCAAGCACGGCCATGTGCGAGCCGTGATCCAGGCCTACTTGCATCGCAGCGAAGGGGACATCCGGATTCTATGCAGCAAAGGCATTCCAGTTCGATTGTGCAAGGGGGCTTACCAGGAATCGGCTCACGCGGCTTTCCCGCGAAAACCGGACGTCGACCGCAATTATGCGGCCCTGATGCACATTCTTTTCAGCGACGGTATACAGCCGGCCATCGCTTCGCACGATGAGAAGATTGTGCAGCACGCCATTGCCATGGTGAAGGAACAAAAGCTGAGCGCGGATCGTTTTGAATTCCAGATGCTCTACGGCATCCGGCGCGACCTGCAGCGGCGTTTGATCGGCGAGGGGTTTCGTTTGCGGCTTTACGTTCCTTACGGCGACGCCTGGTATCCGTATTTTATGCGACGCCTAGCCGAGCGGCCTGCTAACGTGCTTTTCCTGGTTAGAAATCTGGTGAAAAGTTAGCTTCGAAGCGTTAGGATAAGAACTAGAGCGGGAACCCGACGCCAATTAAAGGAGTCCAATGGTTGTGAGGTACTGGGGTTTCTTGATCGCCAAACTGGCGGCCGCCGGTTTGCCTCTGTGGGTGCTGTGGCGCGCGATTCGCTGGCCGTTCCGTCAGGAATTGTCGCATGGCGTATACATGCACGGCGCGGTTTCGCACGACCCCTTTGCACACGACTTGGGCTACACGTTCGTGATGATGGTTTTCTTCCTGATTTGTGCGGGCGCGCTTTATCTGATCGTCTGGGATCAACGCTACCGCTGCCGTACCTGTCTACGCCGTCTCCGCATGCCCGTCGCCGCGGGATCCTGGCCGAACATGCTGCTGTTCGGAGAGCCGCGCACTGACTACATCTGTTTGTACGGCCACGGCACGCTCCGAGTGCCGGAGATTCAAATCAACGGCCCGAACAGCCCGGATTGGGAGCCGCACGACGGAGACATCTGGAAAGAACTGGAAGCGCTCGAGGCCGGCAAGAAGTGAAGGCCGGTAAGAAGTGAAAGCTGCGCGGCTTGTCCGCGTTACCGCGGGTGTCCTGGTACTTGTAGCTCTGGCCGGAATCGGCGCGGTTCTGGTTCCCCCGTACGCCACAAATTTCAAGTTCCAGCGTTATCTCAACGATTTGATCGACGATCCAACTACTGCCAGCCAGCCGCCCGATGCTACGCGCGCCAAGGTGATGGAACGTGCCGCGGCACTCGGGCTGCCGCTGAATCGCGAGGACGTCCAAGTGGCGCCCTCGCACAATGCGGTCCGGATCGACGCGCTCTACGTCGTGCACGTGGATATCGCCGGCTACACGGTGGATCTGCATTTCCGCCCGGCGGCGGGCGGAAGCTAATTTTCAGACGGCGCGCAGGCGAACCGGGATTTCTTCGACCGTTCTCTCTTCCTCGCAGGCGCCTGCCACAGATAGGATCGTGATGCGCTGACCTTCGCGAAGCCGTTGCAATAGAATCTGCCGATCGTTGGCGAATCGAATCGCATCGCGATAGGTATTCACCTCCGCGCTGATCTGCGTGAACACGACCGGCTCGATCTCGCTGACGCGCAGTTCCCGCTGCATGGACTTGGGAATATCGCGCAGAATTAACGTTGCGCCCGGAGGAACGCAGACCGCGGGAATCGCTTTGTCGACTTCAAACAGCGGTCGCTGGAACCAGGTTTTGAATTTCGCCCAGCGGCTTTGCCCGCAGGTTGGCTTGGGAGCCGGCAGATCGGATGGCGAGGCCAAACCGAGCGAGGCGCCGCCGAATCGATGGACTACCAATTCCTCGCCTTCAACTCCCAGACGGTTTGGAAATAGATGCAACGAGTAATCACACATGAGGGTGCTTCTCCGCAGATTAGACGCCGAAAGCATAGTTGGGATGCCGAAGTAACGGTGAGGGCCAAGGGCGGGAGTAGACTGAAGGCATGGAAAAGGCAACGTTCGGAGCAGGATGTTTTTGGGGAGTGGAAGCCGCATTCCGTCAAATCAAAGGAGTGGATTCCACCGCAGTGGGCTACATGGGCGGAAAGCTGAAGGATCCGACTTATGAGGATGTTTGCACAGATCGGACCGGCCATGCCGAAGTGGTGCAGGTGGAGTTCGATCCAGCGCAGGTGTCGTACGAGGATCTACTACACGTTTTCTGGGAAAATCACGATCCCACCACGCTCAACCGCCAAGGTCCGGATGTGGGAACGCAATACCGCTCGGTGATTTTCTTCCACACGCCCGAGCAAAAGGAGAAGGCGGAAGCCTCCAAGAAAGCGCTCGCGAATTCAGGCGCATACCGCCGGCCCATCGTGACCCAGATCGTGCCAGCCGAAGAGTTCTGGCGCGCTGAAGATTATCATCAGCAGTATCTGGAGAAGCGCGGCCTGGCTAGTTGTCATCTATAGAACGCTAAGACCGTCTTTTCAGCCGATAATCCTCGACGTCCGGCATCTTGATCAGCTTGCACATCTCGAACAGGCGCGAGCGCGCGCGCATGCCGATGCGTTCTTCCAGGAAATACTTGCTGTGCAGGTCCTCTTGCAGCCCCGAGCCGCGCTGATGGCCAGCCTCCGGATCGCGTAAATTCGTGCTGACGATGGTGGCGCGTTTATTATTGCAGCGCTGGGTGATGATGGAGGTCACCGTGTCTTCCACCCAATCGGTGACGCGATGGGCGCCGAGATCGTCGAGCACCAGCACTTCGGCTTCGAGTGCCGAGCGGTAGGCATCCCGATCCATGGTGCCGGAGGCCACATCGTAGCCGCTGCGGATGTGATTCAGCAGCGCCTGGAAATCATAAAAGACGCCTTCGAAGCCGCGCGCGATCAAGCCCCGCAGCGCCGCGACGCTCAGATGCGTCTTGCCAGTGCCGGGCGGACCGATAAGCAACAGGCCGGGTTTTTCGAGCTTCGGAAATTCGCGCACGTAGCCGCGGACATCGAGCAGCACCTTCGCCAGGCGCGGCCGCTCTACCGGATTGTCGGCGGGGAGAACGAAGTTGTCGAGCGAGGCATGCTCATACAGCGGAGGGATGTTGGCGCGGTCCTCAATCCGCTGCGCTCGCCCTGCTCCCGCGCATTCACATCGCTCCGCGGCCGAGATGCCGTCGCGCTCGACGATCTTCCAACCCGAACCGGCGCACGTGGGGCAAACTTGCACCGCGTTCATGGCGTCATTCTACCAGGCCTCATTTTACCAACCCAGCGGTTTGCCCTGGTTTTGCTCGTCCAGCCACTTCTTCAGCGGAGCGAAATAATCCAGAATCGCGGTGGCATCCATTTGTTTTTGACCGGTGAGTGCTTCGAGCGCCTCGGGCCAGGGACGGCTCACGCCCATGGCGAGCATCGCGTTCAGGCGATCGCCCGCGGCTTTGCTCTCGTAGATCGAGCAGCGATTCAGCGGACCCGTGCAGCCGGCAATTTTCGACAGAGCGCGATGAAACTGGAATTGCAAAATGTAGGACAAGAAATAACGGGCGTAAGGATAATTCGCGGCCACGTGATACTTCGCACCAGGATCGAAATCGTTTTCGCTGCGTGCGACCGGCGGTGCGAGGCCCTGATATTTCAGGCGCAGCTGCCACCACGCCTGGTTATACTTCTCCGGCGGAACCTGGCCCGAGAAAACCTGCCAGCGCCACTTGTCGATCATCAGGCCGAACGGAAGGAACGCGACTTTTTCGAGCGCCTTGTTGAGTAGGATGCCGATGTCCTTGGACGAATCGGGCACCTGGGAGAGCAGTCCGATTCGTTTCAGATACTCGGGCGTCACGGAGAGCGCGATGGTATCGCCGATGGCTTCGTGAAAACCGTCGTTGGCGCTGTCGCGGAACAGGAATGGCTGTTGGTCGTAGGCGCGCTGGTAGAAATTGTGGCCGAGCTCGTGGTGCAGTGTGTAGAAATCTTCCGCATTGCCTTCGATACAGACTTTGACGCGCAAGTCATCGACGGAATCTACGTCCCAGGCGCTGGCATGGCAGACCACATCGCGATCGCGCGGCTTGACGAACTGCGAGCGCTCCCAAAAGGTCTTGGGAAGTGGTGCGAATCCGAGCGAGGTAAAGAAGCGCTCCGCGTAGCGCACGATGTCGAGCGGCTGCGTGTTGCGGGCTTTCAGGATCGCGGTGAGATCGTAACCTGGATCGGCGTTCTTGGGCGCGACTAGCGGATAAATATTTTCCCACTCCTGCGCCCACATGTTACCGAGCAAATGCGCCGGGATGGGGCCGCTGGCGGGAACAATGTCGCCGTATTTTTCGTGCAGCTTCCAGCGCACGTAAGCGTGCAGCGAGACGTACAGCGGGCGGACCTGTTCCCACAGGCGATCCATCTCCGCGGTGAAGGCGTCCGGAGGCATGTCGTACTTCTCGCGCCACATCGCGCCCATATCCGCGAAGCCCAACTCGCGCGCGCCTTTGTTGCTGAGCTGGACGTAGCGCGCATAAAGCGGGCGCATAGGTGGAGAAACGGTGTGCCATCCGCGCCAAGCGTCCAGCAATTCTTTGGGATCGGTACCGGTTCGGAGGATGTCGCTGAGCTGGTCGAGGTCGAGACAGTGGTCCGGGTGAGGGCAATACTTGCCGCTGCCGTACATGCCTTCCATGCGCGCAGCGGTTTGCGTCAGCTCCTGCGCTTCCTTGGGATCGGAAGGTGCGGCGAGCTGCAGGGAAAGTCGCAGTAGCTTGAACTGGCGCGCCAGATCGTCGGGCATTTTGAGCTGGCTGAAGCGCGTGGATTGCTTCGCCAGGTCCATAGTTGCGGTGATGAGCTGCTCGTCGGCCTTGGCGGCGAGGATCTCCGAGTCGTAAGTGATGTAGGTGTCTTTTACCCAGTCGGCGCGCTGCTGTTGAGTGGAAAGGTCGAGCAGCTTGGACTGGGCGCGTTCCATGAAGGCGCGCGCTTCGTCGAGGGTGGGCGGCGAGTCGGCGGCGGTGAGAGAGATTGGAATCGCGAGAAATGCCGCGAGGAAGATTCGAATTCGCATGGTGGAGATCGAGCCGGTGCCACCATTGTACTCTTCGGGAAATTGGACGACGGGGCCGTTCGAGGCCGGTCAGGCGGCCGGCGGTGTCTTGCGAACCGGGAGCTGCAAAGGGAGGCGGCAAGCCGCGCCGTCGTGACGGAACGGCGGCAGCGTCGCGACGGAGGATGACGCATGTTGAGGGTTTGCGGGGTGACGGTGAGATATTTTGGCATTTTGAAAAAACGAAGCCATTTCGGATGAGCGTTTGTGCTGCTGCATCGAGACAGGTTATGACGAGAGCCGGGCTCCCAGGATACTGGTGGCCGGCAAATGATTGTTTCGGAGGAGGGAAAGAGCCGCGTTTGGTAGTGACCGTGAATCCGATCAGTGATAGGCTTCGCGCCGGATCCGGCGTCATGAAGCGACTCAGCGCGGAAGTGTAAACACCGTTGCTCGGCTTTTCACTTTCAAAACGGCTACCGCACGGGCGGTATCGAAAGAACGAATGGGTTCGTTTTCACGATCTTTAGCATTTGCTTGCCGTCTCGCTGCGTGCAGGGAAGTAAGAGATGCAGTCTGATGGTAGCTGTGGTACCCGATAGTCTGTCAAGGTGGCTCTTGAAAACGACAAACGGGCCCGAAATTCCTTTCACTTCCAAGGTCTCTCCGGGTTTCAGCACCTTGCACCTTGGGAATACCGTGTCACCTTTCAACATTAGGTCTCCACCGCCCTCCACCGTTCTCCAATTCCCGTCGCTGTCCTGGGACTCCACGCCGTGCGTGGAAATCCCAGCCACGTCTCCGGCCCAAACGCGATCCGGCACTTCGATCGGGGCACCCCCGTGGTTGGTGAGTCGTGCGTCAAAAGCCAGGTTGAGGCGCGCGTTAGGGTCCATCACCGTATCAGGAACCAGCTGTGGCCGCTCCACTTCGATTCGGACCTCATCGACTGTCGCCGCCGAATTGGTAGAGATTACACTAGCGAGGAGGAAGAGACCGCAAACTGCAAGCAACCTATCGATCATTGGTTGGAGTAAGGCTCGGAAGTCATGAAACGGCCAAGCGAGGAATAAAATCGTTGGCAGGCGTAATCATTGCCGGTGGCGGAGTCGCGGGTGTAGGTGGCGAATCTCACGGTGTCGGTGCCGGGCTGGCCGCTGCGGTCCTCACCATAAGGATAAGACTTGCCGACCGAGCCGAGGCGGTCTTGGCCAGCCGCGACCAGGTAGCCGCAGCCGGTGGAGCACGTCTGAGCCACGAGCTTGCCGCCGAAGTAGGCGCGCTCGGCTCCGGCTCCAAACGTGAGGGTGAGCTGCGTTTGCGTGTTGGTCCACG
>Ga0335078_10006646_pt1 | contig 17106 bp, 16 predicted proteins | sample Lox_Sample_32_FD_206711 | JGI IMG/M metagenome (GOLD analysis project Ga0335078, IMG submission 206711) | Soil microbial communities from Loxahatchee National Wildlife Refuge, Florida, United States - Lox_Sample_3.2 | ecosystem: Environmental > Terrestrial > Soil > Wetlands | place: USA... | reverse complement strand
TTATTTTCTCCGGCACATCTACGTGAAAGCCTGAGAATGAAATGCGCCACTTGCAATCATGCCGTCAAGAAAACTTCGCAAATTTACAAACAATAGAACTATTCCAATTTGCATCTATAAAACGCGCAACGAAACAATTTCGGAATTTGTAAGCGGACGCCGGCTAAATTTAAGTCCCCGCTTCACTGTTTTTGCACTTGCACCGTTACGTGCGAGAGCGCGCGAAAGCGGCGTAGCAGCGCCTGATAATATTCGGGCCCGCGCGCGCGTTGCGTTGCGACCGAGAGGATCGCGCCCAAATGCCCGGGCCCGAGCCGCCACACATGCAAATCGGTCAAGCGGTCGCCGTCGGTCTCGATCATCGCCCGCATGCGAGCCGCCAGGTTTCGATCCGGAGTCATGTCCAGCAAGATCGCGCCAGTATCGCGAATAAGGCTGTAGGACCAGGCGGCGATGACAATTGCGCCGACGAGACCGACAACCGGATCCAGCCACGACCAACCGAGAAAGCGGCCGAACACCAACGCCACAATGACAAGCACCGAAACGCCCGCATCCGCCAGAACGTGAACGATCGCCGAGCGCATGGCGTTGTCGCGCGCCGCCGCGCCGCCCGCATGCTCGTGCTCTTGGAAATCGGTCTGCGGGTTGTGGCTATCATCGTGCGCATCGTCATGGGCATGACCGCCATGAGAATGGCCGCGGTCGTGACCCTGCGCATGACCATGGCGACCGCCGCTAAGCAGCAGCACGCTCGCCACATTCACCGCCAATCCGAGCACGGCAATAGGAATGGCCTCATTGAAGTCGATATGGACTGGCCAGATCAGGCGCGAGATCGCCTCGTACCCGATAAGGATGGCGATCATCGCGAGCACTACCGCGCTGGTGAAGCCCGCCAAATCGCCGAGCTTGCCGGTGCCAAAGCTGAAGCGCTCGTCCTCGGCATGCGTGCGCGCGTAGCTGTAGGCGATAGCCGCGAGCAACAGCGCGCTCGCATGCGTCGACATGTGCAGGCCGTCGGCGACGAGCGCGATCGAGCCGAAGAAAAGCCCGCCGACAATTTCCGCGACCATCATCACAGTGCAGAGCGCGATCACCGTCCAGGTGCGGCGCTCGTTGCGCGCATGGCCTTCGCCGAGGAAGACGTGAGAGTGCGTGCCCAAGGAGGCGTTTGCCATAGCTATGGTCGCTCGCTTCGCTGCAGCGGCGTTATTTTAGCTAAACCGAGGACAAAGAAAAACAGGCAAGCCATTGAAAGAAATGGTGGGCGTCAGATCGAAAATGTAACTTTGTAACTGCACGACCGATTCTCCAATTGCCAACTGAGTGTAGCGACGCGAAGGTTTAGGCAATGGGAAGACCCCGAAGCCGATCGATGCGATCTGAAACGCCGCCCCATGGGGAAAGATTGATGCCCACCTTTTCGCCGATTCGAACGGCCTCTTTCGATCTACTTTAATTCTAAAACATAAATGTTGACGCTGCTCTCGCGCCGCTATTTCTTGCGACGAAGAATCGATCGGGCGGGGCGCGAATGTTTAACAGATTTGTGATTGCGCTTTCTTTGCGCGCGAGCACTGCGGTCGGCGTCGCATGCGCGGCGTTGGTCGTCACGTCAGCGGATTACGCCTTCGCTGACGGACTTTTCAGTGGTTCCTCGTTCCGCCTCGACGGCCCCGGCTACAACTGGACCGGCTTCTACGCCGGCGGCAATATAGGCATCGGCTGGGGCCGGTCGAACTGGACAGCCGGGCCCGGCATCAGCGGCTCGACCAGCCTCTTTCAAACCATCGACACGTTCGACGAAGCCGGAAGCTTCTTCGCCGGCGTCCAAACCGGATACAATTACGTTTTACCCAACCGGATCCTCCTTGGCGCCGAGGTCGATGCATCGTTCCCGTCGTTTCAGACCGTACCGTCGGGCCTTAATCCAATTGGCTTATCAGTCGGCGGCATCTCGGCGTTTACGTCACCCGCCCTCGGCCCGGTGAATCTTTTTGAGACCGTGTTGTGGTCCGGCACGGCGCGCGCCCGTATCGGCTACGCGCCGGGGCACTGGCTGTTCTATGCGACCGGCGGTTTCGCCTGGACCTACAATCAGCAGTCGCTGACGCAACTCTCGACCGGCAACACTGACACGCCATTTGTCTGGCGGCTGGGCTGGGCCGCCGGCGCCGGCGTCGAGTTGCCGATTGCCCCACACTGGACCGGTCGCCTCGAATATCTCTACACCGGCTACGGCAACCACAACACGCCATACTTTTCCGGCGCACAACCGGTCACATCGGATTGGTCGGTGCAGGAGTTGCGCGCCGGTGTCGATTACATGTTTGATAACGGTACGGCCGTGTGGGCCGCGCCTATGGTCTTCAAGGGCGCGCCCGGACCGGCGCAGGACAATCTCAACTTCCACGGACAAACGACGTTCGTCTGGCAGGGCTACCCGAGTTTCAAATCGCCCTATGAGGGGCCCAACAGCCTCCCGGGCGTAAGCAACGCCCGCGAGACGTTCGACACGACACTGTTCGTTGGCCTGCGGCCATGGGCCGGCGCCGAAATCTGGCTCGATCCCGAGATCGATCAGGGCCATGGTCTCGCCGAAACGCATGGCATCGCCGGCTTCCCGAGCGGAGAGGCTTACAAATTCGGCGCAGACTATCCCTACGCGCGTCTAAACCGCTATTTCCTCAGACAGACGATCGATCTTGGCGGCGGCACCGAGAAAGTCGAGGCCGACGCGAACGTGTTCGCGACAACGCAGACGTCCAATCGCCTGGTTCTGACAGTCGGCAAATTTGCGGTGGTGGACATCTTCGACACCAACAAATACGCCAACAGCCCTAAAGACGATTTCCTCAACTGGTCGCTCATCAACGCCGGCACGTTCGACTACGCCGGCGACGCCTGGGGTTACACTTACGGGGCCGCCGCCGAATGGTACCAAGGCATCTTCGCGTTCCGCGGCGGCGTTTTCGACATGTCCGCCAGTCCCGCCGAAGGCGGCGACAGCGCGCAAGCCTACGGTCTCGATCCGACTTTTCAGCAATTCGAACTGGTCGGCGAAATCGAGGAGCGCCATCAATTGTGGGGCCAGCCGGGTAAACTCAAAATCACCGGCTTTTTGATCCGCGGCAACATGGGCAGCTTCCAGGATGCGCTCAATCTTGCTGCGACGCCCGGGCCGTTCTTCGGCGACCCAAGCGATGCGATTGCGGCGGTGCGGCATTATCAGAGCCGACCGGGCGTGAGCCTTAATTTGGAGCAGCAGGTCAACGACTGGATCGGCGTGTTCGCGCGCGCCGGCTGGGCCGACGGCAGTGTCGAGCCGTGGGATTTCACGGATATCGATCGCACCGTTTCCGCCGGCGTCTCCATCAACGGTAAAAATTGGGACCGGCCGGATGACACAATCGGCGTCGCTGGAGTCGTCAACGGACTCTCTCCCGTCCATCAGGCCTATTTCGCCGCCGGCGGCACCGGCATCCTCATCGGCGACGGACAATTGCCGAGCTACGGGGCAGAGCAGATCTTTGAGACCTATTACAGTTACGCGATTACATCCGCGACGAAGGTTACTTTCGATTACCAATTCGTCGCCAACCCGGCCTACGCCACTGAGCGCGGACCAATCAATTTCTTCGCCGCACGCTTCCACACTGAATTTTGACAATCGTTGATCCCGGCGGGCCGTTGACCAAGGCAATTGCCAATAAGCGCCACGAGCCAATCCGCGTCGGACCGAACGCCATTATGCGGTCAGCATCAAGGGTTCTGCGCTTTGTTTGCCTGCTGCTCGCCGCTCTGCTGTGGGTGGTGACACTCATTACAGATCCGACGCCTGGCGCCATTACTGCCGCCGCCGCTCTGACCGCGATCATAGCTCTCATGATCGCGCTAACATCGTTTGAGTAACCAGAAGAAATGCACGCATCCGGCCGCCGAGATAGACACGCCACGGGTCTGTTGGCTAAAGCAAGATGCATTCAAGCCGGCGGACGATCGATTGGCGATGTTTTCACCCGGCGACACGGTTTCGACTGGAAGGGGCATCGATGGCGGTCGAGCTTGATGGCCCGCGGCTTAATCCGCGTTCGGGGACGGCTCGGCAGCTTGTGATCTTCCTGCACGGCTATGGCGCCGACGGCAACGATCTGATCGAGATCGGCCGTGCCTGGCAGCCGTTATTGCCGCAAGCCGTATTCGTCTCTCCGCACGCCCCGGAACCGTGCGGGCAGGCGCCGGGCGGACGCCAATGGTTCGCGCTGACCTTTCGCGATCCGAACGAGCGCTGGGTGGGCGTGAACAAAGCAGCCCCGGCGCTGGAGCGCTTCATCGATGCCGAGCTTGTGCGCCATCGGCTGCCGCCGCAGGCGCTGGCGCTCGTCGGCTTCAGCCAAGGGACGATGATGGCGCTGCATGTCGGATTGCGCCGCGCCGCCGCGCCGGCAGCTATCGTCGGCTATTCAGGACTGCTGGTATTGCCGCCACAGGGCAAGCCGGACGCGCTCGCCGCCGAGATCAGATCGCGGCCGCTGGTGCTCCTGGTGCACGGCGATCAAGACGATCTCATTCCACCGCAGGCGCTGTTTCAGACAACGCAAGGGCTCGCGGCGCTCGGCGTGCCGGTGGAATGGCATTTGTCCGCCGGCGTCGGTCATGGCATCGATCCCGAGGGTCTCCGTCACGGCGGCGAATTTCTGGCGCGAGGTTTTCGCGGCGGCCAATCCTGATTCACAATCAGTCTCTCCGGCGCGCGGGGCGAAGAGTTTACAGCGGCTTTACGGCGCTCGCCGTCGCGTGTCGCAGCCCCTCCCATAACCCACGGGACGGGCTTCACAATCCTGTCATGCCTGCCTATAAACTAACGCTGGAAACCGTCGCTGGGTCATTTTGAGTCGAGGTAGGACGTCGTCTTGAACGCTCATGTTTCGCCATCCGGCTTTCCGGCGCTTGTGCTTAACGCCGATTTTCGGCCGCTGAGCTACTATCCGCTCTCACTCTGGTCCTGGCAGGACGCCATCAAGGCCGTTTTTCTCGAGCGCGTTAATATCGTCGCCAATTACGATCGCGCCGTTCACAGTCCCAGCCTGGAAATGAAACTGCCGAGCGTGGTTTCGCTGAAAACTTTCGTTAAACCTTCGACGCATCCGGCCTTCACCAGGTTCAACGTTTTTCTGCGCGATCGCTTCGCCTGCCAGTATTGCGGCGCCCGCGATGACCTTACGTTCGATCACTTGGTGCCGCGATCACGCGGCGGACACACCACGTGGATCAACGTCGTCGCCGCGTGCTCGCCCTGCAATCTCAGGAAAGGCAACCTGACGCCAGACGAATCGCAGATGTGGCCATCACAGCGGCCGTTTCAGCCGTCGGTGCAGCAACTACACCGCAATGGCCGGCTGTTTCCGCCGAACTATTTGCACGAAAGCTGGCTCGACTATCTCTACTGGGACACCGAGCTCGATCCGTGATCCGCGCCCAAACGCGCGCGTCTGATCACTTCTTTGGCCTCACGCTTTGATCGGCCTTCCCGGCGGGAACTCGCCAAGGGTTGTGCCCGTTCGCACACGGGCCTGCATTCATTCTCACATCTGTTCGGTCGCTTACCCGGTGCTGGAAACGCACGGAGTGCCGGAAGTGGCTGCCGACGGAACGGTGACCGGCGCGCTGGCCTATGACCGGAAAGCGCCGTGAACGCGCGCTCAGCTTCGAGCCGATCGCGCGTCCATTCGGCGCCGAGCCTTAAACGTCAGCCGATAGCGCGGACTATCAGGGCGTGGTGTGAGAGGCGTGGGCCGCACCGCCGTTTTGCGTCTTCGGCACGTTTGTCGAGACACTTGCCGGTCTGTCGGCGACCGCAACCGGCTTTTCGCTGTGGCTGTCCTCGCGGCGCGACATGCCTTCGAACCGGGCGTTCTCCTCGATCGCCAGCGATCGGTGGAAGATATCGCCTTCGACCACAGCGCTGCTCTGCAGCTTGACCTTGCCCGCGTGGATTGTGCCTTTGACGCGGCCGGCGATGGTCAGTTCTTTGGCGACCACATCGCCCTCGATTTGCGCACCTTCGCAGATGACGATGCTGGACGCCTGCAGCTCGCCTTCAATGCGCCCATAGATTTTCACCGCCCCCTCGCCGACGAGCTTGCCGATAACGGTCATGCCCGCGCTCAGCGATGAACTCATCTCCTGTTGTCCCGCTGCGGCTGCGGGCGCGACGGCAGTCGGCTTCTGGATCGGCTGCGGCTTCGGCAGCGATGACGATGCGGCCCCTTGATCGACGGTCGAGGTACTATTCTTACTGAACATATACTCCTCCTGTTTGCTCAATCGAGACTAAACTTCCCCGTTCGTCAGCTTGCGTAGTAGACTCGGTGAAAGCGGCGGCCGAGAGTGCAGAGCACTTCGGCGGCCGTCGAGTTTGCGCCCCTGGCCAGATCGTCGATGCCGATCGGGCCGCCGATCAGTGTCACGATCTCTCCGTGACGCGCGTTTCGTTGGTCCGAAAGGTCGGTCACGTCGATCGCCAGCAAATCCATGGAGGGCCGGCCGACGACTTTACACATCCTGCCGCCGATTGCCGCCCGTAAATTATGCTCTGCCCCCGCCGGCCGGGGAAAGCCGTCGGCATAGCCGACCGGTACGAAAGCAAGCCGGGTCGGCCGGTTTGCCGTCCAGCCGGCCTCGCAAAGGCTTTGGCCGGGCAGAACGTTGCAAACGTTTACAATGCGCGTTTGCAGCTCGATGACCGGCAGCATCGGGTTTTTGAGCTTCAGCGACGGATTGGCGCCATACAATGCCGGCCCGGCGCGCACGAGATCGTAATGAATTTTCGGTCCAATAAAGATGCCTTCGCAATCGGCGAGCGAGGCCGGAATGTCGGCGTACAGGCGACGCAACTCTAGAAAATTACCGATCTGGCGATTGTTGAGCGGATGGTCGGCTTGCGCCGCATTGTCGAGCCGGCTCAGCAACAGTTTAACGCCGTGGCTTGAGGTGCGGACACGTTGGGCAATAGCAGCCGCTTCGTCCAATGACAGCCCGAGCCGGCAGGCGCCGGTATCGACATTGATGGCAAAGCCGCCCGGCCACTGGCTCTCCGCGACGAAGGCGTCCCACGCCGCCATCTCGATGAGGTTGTTGATGACCGGCCGAGCGTCGACCTCGGCAAAAACCGGTCCGGTGCGCGCGTAGAATCCGTTGAGAACATAAACGATGGATTTCGGCGCGGCAGCGCGCACGCGCTTGGCTTCGGCGAGATTGGAGACGAAAAAAGTCTTGCAGCCGACTTCCTTCAGCGCTGCCGTCACCGGATCGATGCCACAGCCATAGGCGTCGGCCTTGACGACCGCAGCGCACTCGCCGTCGGTTCGCTTTGCCAGCGACTCCCAATTCGACGCTATCGCCGCCAAATCTATCTTGAGAATGCCGCCGGCTTCGGCTTCCGGCGGGCCCTCGGTCCGGGCGAGTTCGGCAAGGCCCCGGTTATTGACGACCAGCCTTCCGCCCATGTTGACGACCTTGCCGTCAACCGAACCTTCGACAATGACATTGGCGCCGGGCTCAATGGTCAGGCTGCCTCTGACGTTTCCCCGCACGTGCAGGAAGCAGTTTCGCTTGACAATGGCATCATTGAAGATCGAGCCGCTGATGTGAGACGTGCCGCTGACCAGAAGCGGGCCGCCCTCGGCGCTCGGTACTGAAAGCGTGGCCGCGGACGATGTCATCACTGAACGCCCGATGGAACAGGACAAAAAGAAATAGTCGCGCCTTTCAGCGTCTCCCGCAAGACGCGCCGCGCATCGATAAGTAGTAATCAACAAGCTTTCGCGGGAAGCTCCGGTGACGAAAATGTGGGCGAGGAGACCCAGCGACTTTGGCGCCCGCGGCTAAGCGCCTTTGACGCCGAGCCTTTCTTCGGCGAGCTACGACTGTGGCGGACGCCCAAAGCCGCCAACCGTTGCAACCGGCTGGACCTCGACAAGCGGTTAGCCCCCCCAACCTTAGGGGGGTTGTTGCGCCAGACAAAGCTCGTGGTCAGGCGCAAATAACCGAGTGCTCACTGTCGTGATCACCGGCGCCAAACGCCCTTTGACCGCGCGCCGCCGTTCCCGCTGGCTTGGTCAGGCGCCGTCGTCGCGACCGCCTGCCGCTTTCCTTCGCCGGCCGACTGCCCTAACTTTCCCCGCCGAAGGGATGCGGTTTCCCGCCGTCATCCCGCAGGACCGGCGCAAAAGATCCCCACATGAACGACGCAATCGCCGGTCCAATAGAAATTCAAGTCTCGCGCCTTCTCGATGAGCGCGGGTTCGGCCCATTCCAGATCAGGATGCTGATCTGGACCATCATCATGGGCATGATCGACGGCTATGATATCGGCGCAATTGCCTTCGCTGCGCCCCATCTTGTCCGTGACTGGCATCTGCAACCGAGCGATCTCAAATGGGTGCTCACCGCCAGCAATATCGGCGTTCTGTTCGGATCGCAGCTGATGGGCTTTGTCGGCGACCGTTACGGCCGCAAGACGGCGCTGATTGCATCGAATCTTTTGTTCGGCGTGCTGACTTTCGCCGCCGCCTATTCGACCGATCTCACGCAATTATTCTGGCTGCGATTTTTCGCCGGCTTCGGCATCGGTGGCGTCATTCCCAATCTGGTGGCGATCAACGCCGAGTCGGCGCCACGCCGGCTACGCGCGACCCTCGCTATTATCGCCGTCGGCTTTGTCCCGGTTGGCGGAGCACTCGCTGGTTTCGCCAGCGCCGCACTTGTCCCACAGTACGGCTGGCCGGTGCTGTTTCACCTGGGCGGTGTCGCTCCCGTGATCGCCGCGCTCGGCGGCATGATTGGGCTACCGGAGTCGATCAAATTCATGGCGCTGCATGAAAGCGGGCGGCGAAGGATGGAAGTATTGATCGGCACGATCCGGCCCGACTTGAAGGTGCCCGCCAATGCGCGTTTTGTTATCGAGGACGAGCAGCAGGCGCCCTCCTCCAATCCGATCTACCTGTTTCGCAACGGATTGTGGCTGATCACGCCGCTGCTCTGGCTTCTGTTCGCACTCAACCTCATGGGTTATTTCTTCCTGATCAGCTGGATGCCGACGCTGCTCGCGGCCGCCAAAGTGCCGCAGACGACGGCGGCACTCGCCGGAGCTTCGTTTCAGGTCGGCGGCACCGTAGGCGCGCTGACATTGTGCTGGTGGCTGCAGCGGCACCGCTTCTTCGCGATTGCAATCTTGTTCGTGCTGGCAGTGCCCATGGTCGCCTCAATCGGCTATGCCGGATTGACCTCCGCGGCCGCTTTGCTGACGGCGACATTCCTGGGCGGGTTTTTAGTGCTTGGCATTCAAGCTGGCATAAACGTCGCGGGAGCGATGATCTACCCGACCTCGCTGCGCGCCAACGGCTCCGGTTGGGAGCTCGGCATCGGCCGCTTCGGATCGATCATCGGTCCGCTGCTCGGCGCATTGTTCGTCGGCCTCTCGGTGGAGAAGCTTTACCTGTGGTCGGCGCTGCCGTTCGCCGCCGGCGCCATCGTTTGCTTTGCTATCCACACACTCAACACCGCACGGCTGAACGCTCATCCGGAGCTGAAGCAGGGACAGTAGCGCCGATTATTGCTGGTGGTGCCCGTGGAGGGAATCGAACCCCCACTCCTTGCGGAACACGATTTTGAGTCGTGCGCGTCTACCAGTTCCGCCACACGGGCTAGCGGCAAACCGCGTATCACTTTTCCCGATAAGGCTCCAGAGCGCCGACACTCTATCGGCGCTTCCGCGTCCGTCGTGATGGCTAGCTTAAATGTGACGTCGAAGGCTTGGCCGCTGGGCTTGCTTCCGTACTTAAGATTGGCACAGTGCACCCCCACTCTGCGTTTTTAAAGCCACACACCACAATGACAACGACTTGGAGCGGGTATCTGCGCCAAAAGCCGGCCGCGATCACGGCGCTGGCCATTTTCGCTATCAGTTTGGCGACGCTCGTCGGCGCCTGGTATTTTCAATTCGTGGTCAAGCTACCGCCCTGCCCGCTTTGCCTGGAACAGCGGCAGCCTTACTACGTCGTCATTCCCTTTTCCCTCTTGCTCGCAATTGCGGCGCTCGCGCGCGCGCCGCGCGGCTTGGTCGCCCTGGGCTTCGCCGCGATCCTTATCGTTATGCTATACGGCACCGGCCTTGGGGCTTACCACGCCGGCGTCGAATGGCGCTTGTGGGCCGGGCCCGCCGACTGTTCGGGGCCGGTCACCGATTTCACCGCCAAGGGTCCGCTGCTCGATCAATTGCGTTCGATCCGCGTCATGCGCTGCGATGAAGCGGCCTGGCGTTTTCTTGGCGTTTCGCTTGCCGGCTACAATGTTCTCGTTTCGCTTGCCCTCGCGGCGGCCGCGGCTTTGGGCCTAACCCTACGTAACCGCGCTGATTAAAATTTTTTTGTGTTTTTGATGCCGCAACGCTTATCCATTCCGCCGCGGCTCGCCGGCCATTGAACAAACGTATTGCCCTCCCCTTCCGCGGAGATGAATGTTCGAGTAGGGTTCCTTTGCAGGGCTGACGTGATTTGCGCCTAGGCTGGGACTTGCCGCGAGGTTAAGGAGAAGAGTGATGGGTTTATTGGACAGTTTAGGCCTCGGTGACGCGTTGAAGGGCGCGTTGGGGCAAGTCGAAGCTGCCGCCGTCCCGGCTCTGATCAACGGCGTGCTGGCGAAAACGCAATATCATGACCTTAACGGGCTTGTCGCCGCGCTGCAGAGCGGCGGCCTCAACGCCCAGGTCCAATCGTGGCTCGGCCCCGGCGCCAATCTTCCGGTGACCGAGGATCAGTTGAAGGCAGTGCTCGGCAACGCACAAGTGCAGGAATTCGCCCGCCATCTCGGATTGCCGGTCGATCAGACGCTAGCGATGCTGGCAAAATTTCTGCCCGATATCATCGATAAGGCATCGCCGAACGGGACACTGAAATCGTCTTAGGCCGAAATTCGCGATCACCTATTGTCGTTCACGGGTTCGGCCGCTTTTTAAGGGGAAGGAAAATGAAAGCCATCGTAATTATTCTCGCCTCGTTTTTTGTGGTCACCGCCGCGCTCGCGGACGACAGCTGCAAAATGCAAGCTGGCGCCAAGAACTTGCATGGCGCGGCATTGACGAGTTTCGCCAAGAAGTGCTGCAACGATCAAGCCACCGCGCAGAACCTGCACGGCGCGGCGCAGACAAGTTTCACGAAGAAGTGCATGTCGGACGCGACCGGCAGCTAACCGCTTTCACCGAAAGATTAAAGGACTGGAGCCTGTCATGCTCATACGCCATATGACCATTTGCGCAGCCGTGCTGCTCGGCGTCTCGGCCTTGGCCGCGACCTCGGCGCAAGCGCTTTCGAGCAAAGAGTGCAGCGCTAAGTACAAGGCGGCAAAAGCGGCCGGCACGCTCAACGGCATGAAGTGGAACGACTTCCGCAAGGCGCAATGCGGCGCGGAAGCGGCTGCCGAGCCCGCTCCTGCGCCCGCGGCGGAGCCAAAACCGATGCCGCCGGCAACGACTGAGGCGAAACCTCCCGCCGCGGCGCCAGTCGCAACCGGCAACATCATGTTCCCGCCTGCCGTTTCGTCTAAATATTCGACCGAGTCGGCGGGCAAAGCGCGCATGCACACGTGCCGCGACCAATACGAGGCCAACAAAGCGAATAATGCCAATGGCGGCCTCAAATGGATCCAAAAAGGCGGCGGCTATTACAGCGAGTGCAACAAGCACTTGAAGGGCCAAGCCTAGGCCTACTCTGCCGTCTCACGAGGCGTGCGAACCCGCTGTGGTGCAGAGGGTTCGCGCGATTTCGCCGTTGGCCACCTAGAGTGAATTTGGATGGTGGGCGGTGCAGGGATCGAACCTGCGACCCCTTCCATGTCAAGGAAGTGCTCTCCCGCTGAGCTAACCGCCCAAATGACCCATCAAGGCAATCCACTTTAAAGGGATCGCGGGTCAAGGCCGGGCATTTACGTTGCGGCCGTTTCAGGGTCAAGTCGCTTCCCCTGACTTGCGGCGACGTGACGACCAGCAATTTTCCACTTGGGACCGGCTGTCTTGCGACACTTCGCTTGGCGTTGGCCAAGACCGCGCAGGTCAGTGTCGGTGGCTGGAATGAATGCACTCTTTACGGGTATTATCAATCATTGACAATCATAAGTATATGCTGCACGGTATGGTTGTAGTCACAGTGGAGGGAACCATGGCTCTGCTCAGTGCTGCTCAAACGACGGTACTTCGGAAAATTGTGAAGGATGCTTCATTTCGCCAGGCATTCACAGCGAACCCACAGCAAGCGGTGAAAGAGGCCGGCATACAAATGGCGCCGGGAGAAATGCAAAAACTGAGTAAGATAACGCCCGAGGCGGTCAGCCAGCTGCAAGCCGGCGCCAAGTCCGCGAAAATGGGCGACGCGGACGGAACCCACACTTTATTATACGCCGCGGCCATCGCGGCGCTGCTTGAGTGATGGGAGCCGTCATCCCGCACTCCACCTCCCTATTTAACGCCATCACGCTGTGCCTCCGGCGCGATGGCGTTGTTTCGCATCGCGCTGAATCCGGCTGGGAGGTGGACGCAGACGCGGCCTGCGATTTCATCAGCCAAATCGGCGCCTTTGTTCGCGGTGCCGCCACTGCCGGCTTCTTTCCTGACGTCCTTGAACTGCGCATCGTTGGCGCCGAACCGTTTGCTCGCGTGGATGCGCTTGAAAAAATATTACGGTGCGGCGCGAACAGTAAATTGCTCGGACACGTATGGACGACCGGCGCATGGGCGATCAGCGCGCAATTGGCGCGTGCTGTGCTCGATCGTTTGAAGGATACCATGCACGCCATCACGCTGCACATAGGTGCCGACGGCATGGGGGAGTTCGGACTGGCGCCGCTCGATTTACTGCTTCGCACCATTCGCGAAAACCGGCTTGGTGCGGTGATCGAGTGCTGCATCCGGCCGGGGTCGCGGCTTCCGCTTGAGTTCCTCGGCTCGGAAATCGTCAACAACAATTCTACCTTCGTGCGCATCGTGCCGCCAGCGAGGCCTGCGGATATGCCGGCGGACGACAGTGAATATTTCCTTGAAGTCCCGCAGCCCTACGACCGCTGCGCGGAGCGGCTTTCGCTGACTGTCCTGCCCAATGGCGACGTCTATCCTTGTCTGCGTAGCATTGGCATCGACGCGATGAAACTCGGTTCGCTGTCACAACAAAGCGTCGAAGAGATCTTGCAACGGGCGCGAAACAGTCAGCCGCTCGCTCGCCTGCGCACTGAAGGACCGGCGCATCTGTTCGAACTCGCGCAGGCGGCCGGCGAGTGGACCGCCGGCTCCCGCTTCGTCGATTCTTGCCAGCTCCACACCAATCTACTCACCAGAGCTTCGATCGGCCGGCATGGCTTATTCGCCCCGCCGCAAATGCGCGGCGAATGATGGCGAAGCTGCTTTTCAACGCGCTCGTCATCGAGTCGACCGAACGCTGCAACGCTCGCTGCGCAATGTGCTATCAGGCGGCGGGCCCCAAAGGCTCCGACATTCGCGGAGATTCTCAGCTCAATTTGGCCGCCATCGAAAGCATCATCGACCAAGCCATAATGCTGCCGAACCTGAAGAAGCGCGTTCACCTGTCGGGCGGCGAAACCTTCTTGGATTTTCCTAAGGCCCTCAGCATCTTTCGCCATGCCAAGAGTGCCGGCTTTGAGCGCATCGGCACGACAACGAATGCCTTTTGGGCGACCAACAGACAGATCGCCCACGAGAAGACGTGCCAACTCGCGGAAGCCGGGTTGAATTATTTCGAAGTGTCGATCGACTACTGGCACCTGCCTTATGTGAAGGTTGAACGCGTCCGCAATCTGCTCTGGGCCGCCCGTCGCCTGGGCATCACGGTGATCCTGCGGACGCTGTCGACCAAGAGTCATCACATCGACGAGATGTTACGTTATTTCGAGCCTTTCGAGCTCATGCACGTGCTGATCGGCAATGGTCGCGTTCATCCGGTGGGCCGAGGCGCCGCGCCCGAGATCGCCGCTGACGTCTACCCGGGAAGCATCGAGGGTTGCTGCGAACGCGTGCTCAATCTGACGATTTCACCGAAAGGCGACGTATTTCCGTGCTGTGCCGGAGCCGACATGACCACCTCGCTGGCTTGCGGCAATACGCACAAGAATACTCTGGCTGAGGCCGTCTTTCGCATGGAGACCGACAGAATGGTCCGCGAATTGGTCCACCAGGGACCAGCCGTTCTTATACCGATCGTCAAACAACTCGGTTACGGCGGCTACGTCGACAAGGACTATACCGGCATTTGTCATCTGTGCTGGGACATATTTCGCAACGACGACTTGAGCGCCGCACTACGGACCCATTTCGAAGACGTTCATTTCCGCGAACTGCTCGAATTCGTCACGACCGATCAGGCCAGCTCCGACCATGGTGGCCGGGCTGACGAATAAGCAGCGTAGCGTAACCGGGCTGGCCGGTGCCGGAACGGGCCCTGGGTTAGCGAAGCTGGATTTGGCGATCGGCGACGCAAGCTGGGCATCCTGCATTGTCAAGCTGACGTCGTTGCGCGAGGTCACCGCACATCGGCTCGTGGATGGGGCGTTGCCTCGAACTGCGCCGAAATTTTTGCAGGCCGTCCCACTCGGCGACGGTGATCCGCGCGACGAGCACCACTTGCTGGTCATGGAAGACTGCGGCGCAAAACAGCCGGCGGCGACGCTAACGGCCTTACTTGCCGGGCAGCACCGGCGCGGGGCGCGAACGTATCTGAATGCCGCGATCCAACAGGTGGCTGGGCTTCATCGCCGCTTCGAGATGTGCGCCGCCGAGCTGGAAGGGCGCGGCATTGGCCCCGCGGTGACGGGCCGAGTGCCTGACGCGCACGAGGTCGCGAGCGTCATCGAGCGTGCCCTGCGGCTATCGGCATGCCGCGGTCGCGACGGGGATCTTGGCGCGCAATGCATCGCGGTTTCGGCAGAGATGAGCGATTTTTTCAGCCGCATGCAAAACAAGGAGAGGCACACATTGGTGCACGGCGATTTTCACTTCGACAACATCCTTGTTACTGAGACGGATCAGCTGATCATGGTGGATTGGGAAGCGGCCGCCACGGCGAATCCCTGCTGGGACCTGGTTTTTTTTGGACCCGGCGAGCTCGCGACCTACCTTTACACGACAGGCATGCGCGCGCGTCGCGATCGAGAGGATTTTCTCGAAGATCACCGTGCTGCCGTGGCGGTGCGCATGTTTGATCTGCTGCAGGCCGCCATAAAACTAAAACGCCACCGGCCCTCCGAAGTGCGCGCGGCGGTGGACGCTATCATTCGCAATCTCGCTCGCGTGGCGCAACGCCCCTATCGGGGCGGCATCGGATTTCGCGCGACGCGCCGCCGGCCCAAGAATAACCGATCGCGGCCGCTTAAAATTTGACGCGATCAGCACCTTTTAGGCCGAGCGTCACCCGCGCCTCGCTCGGAGTTGCGATTTCGTAGCCGAGATCCTCGACGATGCGCCGGATTTTGGCGACCTGTTCGGCATTGCTCGCGGCCAATTTTCCCGGCCCGATATAGAGCGAGTCTTCGAGGCCGACGCGGACATTGCCGCCCATCATCGCAGCGGTGGTACAAAAATTCATCTGATGGCGGCCGCCGGCGAGCACCGACCACAGATATTGGTCACCGAACAAACGGTCGGCGGTGCGTTTCATAAACAAAAGATTATCTAGATCGGCGCCGATGCCGCCGAGAATGCCGAAAATCAGCTGCACGAATACCGGCGGCTTGAACAAGCCGCGGTCGATGCAATGAGCGAGATTATAGAGGTGGCCGGTATCATAGCACTCGTGCTCGAATTTGACACCGTGTCCCTCGCCGAGCGTCTTGTAGATCTTTTCGATGTCGCGGAACGTATTGGGGAAAATGTAGGCGTCTGAATTGAGGAGGTAGCTCTCCTCCCAATCGTATTTCCATGTCTTATAGCGTCGCGCCATCGGATAGAGGGCGAAATTCATCGAACCCATATTGAGCGAACACATTTCCGGCGACAGTTTCTCGGCGGCAGAGATGCGCTGGTCCACCGTCATCGTGACGGCGCCGCCGGTGGTGATGTTAACCACGGCATCGCACGCTTGTTTGATGCGCGGCAGGAACTGCATGAAGATATTGGGATCCGGCGACGGGCGTCCGTCATTCGGATCGCGCGCATGCAAATGCAGGATCGCAGCACCGGCCTTGGCGGCATCGACTGCCTGGGTGGCGATCTGATCGGGGGTGATTGGCAGCGCATCCGACATAGTCGGAGTGTGGATCGAGCCGGTGATCGCGCAACTGATGATGAGTTTGTTCGCCATGGTCGGTTCCTCCCTCGCCGCCAATGCTGTGCAACATGCAGCAAAGACCGTCAAATCGCTCAATAAATCCGAGCCGGCGCGCTTGCGAATTCCGGCGCCGAGGCCAGCCGAAGCAGCGTGTGCGTGATAGCTGCGGCCGATTTGTGCTTGATCTACTTATCGGCCGCCGCAATAGCCGTGCGGCGCGGGTGATGGCTACTGTCCTCGCGTGGCTTGCCCATGAGCACCGGCTGAAACAACGCCGCCGCGGTCATTGTGGTCAAAAGCGAGATGGCAAGCAGTTTACCCATGCTCGACGTTCCCGGGTCGCTGGAAAAATACAGGCTGCCAAAAGCGGTCGCCGTGGTGCAAGCGCTGAATGTGACCGCTCGGGTCAGTACCGATTGCAACAGCTTGGTCTGCCCTTCGCGCCACGCCATGATGTAATAGATCTTGAATGCCACGCCGACGCCGAGCAGTAATGGTAACGCGATGATGTTAGCAAAATTGAGCGGCATATCGATGGCCACGCAAATTTCGAGCGTGACCACGCCGGCCACCAGAAGCGGAATGAGCGTAAGCATGACGTCGCCGAGCCGCCGTAACGTGATCCACAGCAAGATGGCGATCGAAAGGAGCGCGAAAGCGCCGGCTTCGAGGAACGCGGCAAGAATCGTTTTGCGCGCCTCGAGAATGGAAATCGGACCTTCGGTGCCGTTTGGCTCGACGTTAAGTACGTCGTGAGCGAAAGTGCGCAAAGTCGCAT
>Ga0335078_10006643_pt1 | contig 17112 bp, 24 predicted proteins | sample Lox_Sample_32_FD_206711 | JGI IMG/M metagenome (GOLD analysis project Ga0335078, IMG submission 206711) | Soil microbial communities from Loxahatchee National Wildlife Refuge, Florida, United States - Lox_Sample_3.2 | ecosystem: Environmental > Terrestrial > Soil > Wetlands | place: USA... | reverse complement strand
GTACATCACGCGCAGCGTGGCCCGCTGTCTCAAGCGGTTCAAGACACACGGGGTCGGCGCCTTCACCCCGCATGACTTGCGGCGCACCGGCCGCACGGGCCTGGCGAAACTTGGCGTGAAGGTGGATATCGCCGAGCGGGTGTTGAACCACGCCCGCGAGCGAATCGAGGCAACCTACGACGTGCATGAGTACCTTGACGAGAAGCGCGACGCTCTCGAGAAGTGGGAGAAGCACCTCGCCGCGCTTCGCGATGCGGCTCTGTCCTCCAGAGAGCAGGATCGCGTCAGCTAAAAACGCGAGGCTCAGCGAGCCGCAAAAAACATGGCGGATGCGATCAACCCAAGAGTATTCCCGAACGCGACTGTTCCCGCCGCGAAGAACCTCCTCGCCCGTTCCCTCTGGCTTCTGTGGCAGGGGATCCGTCTGCCGTCGTTTCTCTTGCTGGCGATTCTCGAGCCAGTCGTCAGCCTCGTCTTGGGCTCGCTCGCCTTACTCGGCGTACTGACCGCGTTCTTCTGGAGGTTTGTCGGCGCGCCGCATTTCCCGTTTCTGTTGGTACTTGGCGTTTCTCTCGGCTTCGAGCTCGTTCTCATCGTTTACCACAAGCTCCTTGCCTTTCTCAGCCATTGACGCCCAAGGCAGATAGGCGGCGAGATCCAAAGACCAGGCGCGAGAGCGGACATTCTCGCTCCGTAGCGCTACGCACCCTTCTGGCCCTAAGCCGTCCTCCTTGACCGTCCGCTATTGGGAGCTCAAAACGTGACGCGCAGGCAAATGCTGGTCAACGAGCCATATCTCAGCTGGAGTTGGCGAAGCCCCTGCGTCAGCAGCGTTAAAGGCGACGCGAGCGGAAGCCTCGAGTAGGAGTTTCGAAATATTGTCAACGCCCTCAGGAGAACACGTAATCCCGTCAAACCTTAAAGCAGTCCCGCTGTCCAGCAGTACTACGCCGTCTGACCGCACGCCGGTCACCTTGTAGAGCTGAGCTTTCCGGTCATACTCAGGCGGAGGGTATTTCTCATCGATCGCAGCTAGTTTCGCAGTCAGAGCCTTCAACCGCTCCAAGTCCTTGGCCGACGTTGTCTCCTCGACGAGGTGGCCGTTGACGTTCGCTACAGTCGCCGTCGCGGTCAACGGATGGTTGTCATCGCAGCCCGAAACGATCATGGCTAGCGCGAATAAGCTCACGTTGAAGCGCATTGGAACCCCCATAAGCAAGCCCTCTCGAGACTTGACCCTAACTACTCCTGGTGTGGTGGGCGTGCCCGCTTCTCGCGAGCCGCCAGTACGCATATCCATACCACTCTCGCCCCGATGACTACGCCGGCAATAATCGCGTATTTCCGCAACTCCTCCCAGGTCCGCCAGGACAGATAGGGGAATCCCCCCCTCTCACTCGCCAGCCACGCCCGTCGCTCGAAATCCACGGCCAGACCTATGAGAATAAGGCCGATCCCAATCACGGCTTCCCACCAGTTGCCTCCGCCGCCTGTGCCTAGTTCTTTACGCAAGTGCGGCGACACCTAGGGTGAGTTGGAGCATATATGCAGGTGGACACGTACTGAATCGGGATGCACTTCAATGGTGATCAATGGTGAGGCTGCCCATGTGCGTCAGCGTTTCATGTCGGCGCCACGAATTTTGCGCGCGGCATATCGGCCCAAGATCGCGCTAACAGAACAAACGATGACTGCGAAAGCAGCAACGGGCGCCATGCGAAGAACTACGGAAAACGACAAGTGGTCGACAGGAGGGGCAAGGATCAATACACCAAGCATTCCCACAATCGCGCTAAGGACGATCGGTGAAGTTCGTGCAACCGATCCCACAGCGAGCCCTGGCACGACGAACATTCCCCACATGAGCACAGTCACAAGCTTTGGCGAGACGCGCGCGGCGAGGGCCCAGTCGAAGAGTACGTAGAAAACGCCTAGGCAAAACGCGCCTGCAGCAAACGCCGCAAGTCCATTCATCTTAAGTTTGGGAAGAGGCATCAACGAGAGTCGCGACAAGCGCCAAGTTGGAAGGCTTCCCGATTTCCCAAGCTGGCGTCCACAGTCTTAACGATCTCAGCATCAACTGGATCGTGGTCACGGCTCGCGCCCTGCTTTAGCTCTTGCAGCGCTGCGCCGGCCTCGGGCGCACAGATCTCTCCAAGAGCTAGGATGGCTTGACGCCGGCGCTCCAGAGGGTCCCCGCCGGACGCCGCGAAGCCTCGCAAAAGATCGACCTCGCCTGCAGAGTTTGAGCGACCCAGCAGTCGTAGACCATCCGACAAGAGTTGCTCATTATCGGCGTCACCGTCGCGCGGAGTGGTCTGGACCACTTGGAGAGCAAACTGCTGCAGATCGCCCAACGGCGGCGAGTCGATCTCTCGATTTCGCAACGCCAGCGCAAGATAAAGTGCCAATTCCACACGATCCCTTCTGCTTTCCAGGGAGGACCACGGCAAGCCCCTGCCGTAGCTCTTGTCTGAGTCCCACAGGCGCACCACCACGTTCGCGTCCTCTCGCTTCTGGGGACCTGACAGTGCTCGTTTCAAACCAAATTTATCGCCAGCACAAATGGCATCGTGCAGTGTACCGATCACACCTGGCGTGTCACACAAGGCTGGGGGAGTGGTACTCGCTGAGTGCACGCCGTTGCAGCCCGTGAGCGCGCCAGTTGCCGCGCAGATGACAATTGCCCATATCTTGGCTTTTCGAAAAAGCGCCAACACGATGGGCGCACAAATAGCAGCCGCCAGCGCGCCAAGCAGAGGGGAACTAAGCGGTATTCGTAGATCGGACACGCAGAAGCCCTCTTGCCCGAGGGAAGGATCCGGCTCATCTTGGACTATACAGTCTGCGCCCCGACGCCACCGTCTGCTTTGCGGAAGAGCGGGGACCGTGTCTCAATGACGGCTAGTGGCCGATGAGCGTCGCATGGACCGTCGAGACGTGCTTCGCACACGGCGCACAAACTGGGGCGCTCAGGCGGACGGACTCTGCTAGGTCCGACCTGATGCGACGCACTGCCTGGGTGCAAACGTCTAGCCGAGCGCAATCCCGAGCCGGCAGCAAGCCGCTGAGCCGCTGATTACTTGGGTAGACTGCCACGCGCAGGTGGCCTGCCGCTGATGTCCAACGTACCCGGGAGTGCGCAAGCATGAATCCGAAACGGAATAACCTTTCGTGGCCCGCGTGGCTGGCGCAGATCGCGGTCCAGTGCGCGGTCGTCTGTGTGGCCGTGCCCGTCAGTGCCGGCTCGAATGTCGAGAGGCGGATCGAGCACATCCAGCGACTCGTACCCCCGGTCGTCGTGCAAGGCGAAGCCAGGCCCAAGTTGTCCGCCCGGATGGCGGAGCTCCACGTTCCAGGTGTCAGCATCGCGGTCATTCACGACGGAGCGATTCAATGGGCCCGCGGTTTCGGGGTCACCCGAGTCGGTGGACCCCCGGTAACTGCAAAGACACTCTTTCAGGCGGCGTCAATCAGCAAGCCGGTCACCGCGCTGGCGGTGCTGCGCTTGGTGCAGGCTGGCAAGCTCGACCTCGATACGGATGTGAATCGCTATCTGAAGAGCTGGAAGATTCCGGAAAACACCTTCACTGAAGAACACCCTGTCACGCTGCGGGAGCTGCTGACTCACAGCGCGGGAGTTACGGTGCATGGATTCCCCGGTTACGCGAGTGACGCACCCATCCCGACACTCACTCAGGTGCTGAACGGCACACCTCCGGCCAATTCGCCTGCGATCCGCGTCGACACGACGCCGGGGACGGCCTGGCGATACTCAGGGGGCGGTTATGTGATCGTTCAGCAGCTGCTCGATGACGTGACGGGTACGCCATTCGCCGAATTGATGCGGGACTCAGTGCTCCGCCCGCTCGGGATGACCGAGAGCACCTTCGACCAGCCCCTGCCCCCATCCCGGATGGTCGATGTCGCCTTGCCGTATCGTTCCTCTGGCCGGCCCGTCGGCGGCGGGCCACACGTCTACCCGGAGCGCGCGCCAGCCGGGCTGTGGACCACACCCTCGGATCTCGCGCGCTACGCGCTGGAGGTGCAGCGCGCGCTCGCCGGCTCGGGACGCATCCTCTCGACGGCGACCGCCAGCCAAATGCTAACCCCTGAGATGAATCATTGGGGACTGGGTCCCATGATCGGGGGCAGCACGGCGCGGCCTTACTTCGAGCACGCCGGTGGCAACGAAGGGTACCGTTGCCTCCTCAGGGTTTATGAGACCGGTGACGGGGCCGTTGTCATGACCAACGGCGACGATGGGGGCGCACTGATGGGCGAGTTGATGCGCACGATTGCCTATGAGTACGCTTGGCCTGATCGGCCGCCGGTGCGGCGCATTGCCAAGGTCGATCCATCCGAGTTCGATACGTTCGTGGGGACCTATCAAATGGAGCCGCACGGCACGTTCACCTTCTCCCGTGAAGGCAAGCGGCTCTTGGCGCAAGCGAACGGACAACGTCAGGTCGAGCTGTTCCCGGAGAGCGAGCACGTTTACTTCGCCGAGAGCGTGGACGCGGTCATTACGTTCCAGCGGAATGATCAAGGCCGGCCCTCCGGAGTGATCCTTCACCAGGGAGATCGGGAATACGCGGGCAAACGTCTCGATGATGCGGCTGCCAAACCGATCGCTGAGGCACTCGCGACCGTTAACCAGAGCTACCGCGAGCAGAAGCCTCTGCCCGGAAGCGAAGCAACGTTGCGCAAGCTCCTTGAGGATGTCGCCGCGGGGAAGCCGGACTACAGTCGCATGAGCCCGGAGGTCGCAGGCGCGATCCGTCCAAACCTCGCCGGGCTTCAAAAGGAGCTGAGCGACCTCGGCCCCGTATCCGCGCTCCTCTTCGAGCGGGTGAATGCCGACGGCACCGCGATCTACCGCGTGACGTGGAAGCAGGCGTCAGGTGACGCCGAGATTCGCCTGGGCGCCGACGGAATGATAGACAGCGCCTCTTTCCAAAAGGACGACGATTAGCCAGCGAGAGCGAAGCAGCGCTCACCGCGCCTCCAGAACCGCCTTCACCTTGGCGACCTCGGCATCGATCTGCGCTCGGTTCTCCGGCCTCTTCAACAATTGGTCCGGCTGAACGCCGATTCCGTCGATCGGTAACTCGGGTAATCGTCTGGAACGGCTGGTGGCGCGCCAGATTTGGCGCTTTCCGGAAGGTAGATCGGTGGGACGAAGATTGGAGTAATCCAGCGACCCAAAAGTCGGACGGCCGAAGAGCTTCACCTTGAAGTGCCGGCGCGCGTCGAGAGCGAACTGTTCGCACGAGCTGGCGCAATGCCTGTCGATCAAAATCACGACCCGCCGTGGGCTTTTGGTCACTTCTGCTGGATCGTAGTCTTCATCCGGCCTAGCGGAAACGAAGGTGCCCGCAGGCGCATCCTGCATGCGCTTTGCCATCGCCGCGATGGACGCGGCACATTGCGGACAAGTCTGAGCGACCTTTTTCGCCACAATGTCCGTGGACTTGACGTTTTCCGGGGTTGCCAAGAACTCAACCCCGAATTGATGGACCGGATTCGCGCGCAGAAAAGGCATCAGGGGCTGATAAACGGAATCCGAGCCGCCTCCATTACCGCGCACATCGATGATCAAATTCGGGTGCTTGAGGATGTCGGAGCGGTGGCCCTTTATCAGCTTCGCGACCTGGTCTTTAAAGACGATCTCAAAGCTCGGCAACGTGATCAGCGCCGTTTTGGTTGAAAGAATCCGAAAACTAGGCGCCGAAAGACCGTTTCCTCGCTGACCTTCAGGTTCATGAACGATAGGCGCGACCCACAGGTGCCCAACACGATACGTCCTGAGATAGTCATTCAGGACGCCGAGACACGCATCGTCTGATGTCACGGAGGAAACAAAGGATAGGGCGTCTGCGAACGCAGATGCGAACAGCTCCTCGCCTTTGGCGTCGACTTCGGCGCGTGCCCCCGAGTCATTTTCCAAGACAAAGGCTGGCAACCACTCGAGATCCGAGCGACATGCCTGGTAGGTCTGCAAATCTTCGTTTGTCGGATGCCGCCAGCTTTCCACGGTTCCTTCATAAGTCGATACCCCGGATCGCGTAAGGGTGAGCACGCGGTTGGGGACTTCTTGACCCGAGGCGTCCTTTTCAACGTTGAGCCAAAGCCCTTGTGTGAACTTGAACTCCACCTGGCGTTGGACGGCCATCGGCAAAGTGATCCGATAGCGCCCATCGGGGCCCCGCTTCAGCTCCAGATCTGGGTCCGCGGTGTGCCAGTGGTTGAACGTCCCGGCAACATAGATCGGACCGTTCGTATCCTTCGGCACGGAGGTCAGCACGATGGCCAAGCTGGCCCGTTCAGGTGCGTTTTCGGCAGCGAGCTTTGCCGGCGCGCCGGAGAGCATTACTGCAGCGGCGGCAAGAAAGACCAACAGAGGAGATCTCGCCATCATGCGTAACGCCCGTCCTAAGAGGGTTCCTGCCCCGGGGCCGGTACAAATAACTCTGTCCGGTTTCGGGAAGCCTACCTCAAGGCCGTTCTGCCCGCTTCTGGCCGACAGCACCCCTTCTGAGCGCGATCCGGAGTGGCCGCTTAGGGTCGGAATCGAAGGTCGTGTCCAGGTCTTTGACCAAGCTGCACAAAGAGGCCGCTTGCGGTACCACGTACCCCAACTGCGTACCCTCCGGGTCCCTGCTTACCAAGCGACATGCTGTTGGCGATGCAACAGACACGCATCGCTAAGTGGCTAGAGTCGTGCAGCAACTTCCGCAAGGCACGCCTCGGTGAAATGCGAACCAGCTTGACCGCTTCAAGCTTGAACTCCGGGGCGAAGGTCCGCCTTCCCATAAACCACCTCCGGTTGCATCACCCCACCTCCCCACCTAACCGAGGTGTCAGGAAATTTAGGGACAGGCCATTCTCCCAAATGGCTTGCGCTATACCAACAACAGCTAGCGCAATACCGAGGCTGAATCCGAGCGCGTGGTCATCGCCACCTCCACCCGACAGAATGACCACACCAGAATTGCGATTTTCGGGAAAGCGTCGATCGTCCAGGTAGTCCCGATCAAGAGTCAGCAGGACGCGACGCTCCCGCCAGGCAAAAGCGAACACAATCTTCATGGCTATGGCCAATCAGGCCTGCGTTTTCAACAGACAGGGCGTTGAAGCCCTTACTGCGCACGTATTCCGCGACTTCTGGTCCTAAATCTTCGTCGACCAAGAAGCGCGTCTTGCCCTTGAATTCGGCAGGAAGTTCCCCGGGCACCTGCAAGCGCCGCCAAGACATCCACGTATCCTCAGCTAGCTCGGGTAATCGAACTCACCCCATCGAAGTCCTTCGAGAAGGTTTCCCCAGATCATCCATTTCGAAGCATCGGCGTTTATTGCGGCAAACACCCACAATGCTGCGATCTTGAGCGGGGGAATGACGAGCTCCAACGGTGAAAAAGGCGTCACTTGGTTGAGGTGAATCACGACCGTGAGATCAGCAGAGTCCACGTACTTCTGGAGCCCATCTACGACCTTCTGCAGAGACGCAGTCGGGTTCAAGTCGTGAGGAACCACTTCCTTTATCTGGATCGGTGCAAAGTGCGGCGTGTCGTTAACCACCCAAGTTGCCACGGCGTCGTAGTCGTGCGCATCGGCGTGCGCAACATGAAGTTGCTGCCCATCAATCTGACTCCAGCCGTAGCAGAATAGGCACGCTTCGCGTAGCTCGCGAATTGCCTTTTGCTCATTGGTCCGCAGACGCCTAACCGCCGGTGGCAAATTGGACCCGGCGAGCAGTCTTTCGATTTTCCGCAGCTCGACGAGCACGTGACGCGGATTGTGGTAGGTCAGACCCAGGAATGCTCTGGCGCGATCTCGGCCCATTTTTGGAGCTTACCGCCCTCCGCTACAGGCGTCGGAAGGCTTCGTATACGAGCCACACATACGACGCCAGGCAGGCCGCCGTTGTCACCACTCCGGCGTTGAGCGTTGCGTCCGCATGGCCGGATGTAACGATCCCCGGGACTTTCGCAAGCACATACACCGACCAAGCTGCGACTAATCCTGTGAGCGCGAGCGACACCCAAAGCGCCGTGAGGACACGGCTATGTGCCTTAAGGAGCCGCTCGAGTCGAGCGAGCCGTGGCGGCACGGTCTCTCGGGTCCAGTCGCCACCCTGGCCGTCGCGCACGCGCCTCTCAAGTTCTTGTCGCACTTCCGCCCAGTTGGAAGCGTACGCAGGCGCGCGCACAGAAGTGCCGCCTCCGCTGTCGGACTCCATGACCAAGGCGCTCTGCAGACATTCGTCGTTGATAGCCTTAAGCCTGTATAGCGCGAACGCCGCCAGGAGCGCCATCGCTGCCGCAAGCGCCTGAGCGATTGTGCTGAAGGTGTAGTACAGCGCCGTCGCAGTTTCCATGCGACGCGACTCTAAACGAAAACGCCACCCGAATGTGGCTCCGAGCCTATACAGTCCCCCACGCACACGACTGCTGAATAGACGCGCGCGCGGCCGCCTTTCTACGATTCGCCGCGTGAGCCTTTCCCAGTGGAAATGCCGCCTGTGCGGTTTTGACCGCTACCACCGCGTCAGCGTGCTGCGCAAGACCGGCGCGCGCTACGAAACACCGTTCTGCGCCTGCAGCCGCTGCAGCGTGATGTTCCTAAACGCCGCGCAGTTTGACGCCAATGGCACCGCAAACCCCAACTTGGAGGCGCCGCCCGCTGTGGTTACGCCCATGCGACGCCGTAGGTAAGACCAATCTTCAGCCGTTAATTTGCTTCGTTCCCCTGTGCGGCGAAGGTCAAACTCGCAGGGGCCGTAAGCGGCCAAAGTCCTGAGTACCTCATGCGGAAGGTCGTAAAGTGGCTCTTCTTGAACGCGTCACGATACTCGATCCGACCAAATACATAGATCGCTCTCGCGCCGGTTCGGATTTCTGCTATCTCTCCTGCAGTCAGATTGCGGCTGAGATTGCGAGGGCTATTCATACTGACGTTTGGACCGAGAACAGAGTAGAGAGCAGGTTGCAACGGGGGAAAGACAAGGGAGTTCTCATTCTTCGGTTCAATCACCGTAATCTCGGCGTGCAGTCGCACATCGTAAGCCGGCGTTTGACCGGCGTTTCTACATACGACAATGCAGCCCGGTTCGTCGGCCTTCGCGGGCACCGGAGGTTGAATTGCGGTCCCGCTGAGGAGGTCGAAGGTTTCCGGTCCGACGTATGCTCGAAGTTGTCGGCGCGCCGTGCTTCTCGCCAGCAACACCGTCCAAATAAGCGCGACGGCTTGAGCGAGTCCCACCAAGAGGGCCCCCAAGGCGACCTCGTCCGCCAAGGGCATAGGAGCTTGGTTCCATGGCGGCCGCGAGGTTGGGAAACCGTGCTGCTGCGGGACGGCGACGGCCCCCGTGCTTTGCGGGCTTACGCGAGCCGTGTTTGTAGGTATACCGACGCTGAACGCGGCAACACCGGTCCCCGCGCCGAGCACCCAAAGCAAAAACGCTGCGTAGCCGGACGCCATTGCTAGGCGCTGAATTTTTGGCAAATTCGGAGGCGGTGAGTTGAGTACCGCTGTGTCGATTTGACTATCAAGAATCCGGAACTTGAACCAGGCAAAGCCAAGCACCAGCCCGACGAGCGTTTGATGGTTGATCGCCAACAGAATCCCGACACATACCAGGCCCAGCAGAAAACAGATCAGTGCCAGGATGAACAGTGACGCGTGATATGCGTAGTGTGCACCTGCAACGAGCAGAGCGACGGCACTCGCAATCAGCAAAAGAAACAGAAAGGTGACTGCTCGCCGAACTACGTCCAGCATCAATTGGCTAACGACATTCTCCCGACGAACTACCTCCTGGCCAACTGCCTGCTTGTCCGCCTGGTTAAGATCGCGAAATAGGGCCACCTGCCATTCCTCCGGCCGTTTACACGACTTTCGAGGCTACTCCCATTCGCGCGCACCGTGTCTGCCACCATCTGTCGCGACGCGCCCGAAACTCTCACCGCGCGCAAATTTAGTCTGCCGCTGACGTTTCTTCATTCAGCACTGCACTGCCCCGCAGTACATTGCGTAGTTGGTCGCAGCCGCCCTTCTCCCAAACGTGCGGGTGTGGCCAGACGCCCAGGGGGACGGCTGATGAAGCAGCCTCTGGGCGCCGCCTCTCGCCTAGTGACTGCTCACCATGCGGCAGCGTTCGCCGAGCGCGTGTTCGACAGCATCTGCGGTTGCCATGATTTAATAGGGATGATGGCACGGCGTTCTAGTGTCCCCGGCTCGCCCCCCAGCGCACCGAAGCGGTTCGACTCCGACTCCATTCCACCCACCATCTCTCTGCTGCTAGACAAGCGACTGTGGGAGGCACTGCACGGCAGTCCGGAGCAGCTCGTCCGCGAGATCGACTCGCTGGTACCAGAGCTGAAGCGGCAGGCGCGCTGGACCTCAAAGCATTTCGAATACTTCACCGGCACCGAGGTGCCGCGCTCGTCTCTCGTCATCGCAGCGTCCGGCAGCTTAAACCCCTTGATACCGTACGGTCTGTGCGCGCAAGCGGCCTGTCGAGGTCTTGCCGCACAAAACATGGCGCGTACGCTCGGCCTCTACGCAGACCACGTGCTTCTGCCAGACATCCCCACGCTGCGTATGCTGCACTGGTCCAACCACGCGGTGGACAAGATCGCATTATTGAGCTACGTGCTCGTTCTGCGCGTCCTAGAGCCGATGATCCGAACTGGTGTGATCCGCTTTTGGCGAGGCGGCCTTGGTATGTGCAGCTCCTGCCGGAGGGCGCTTGCACCGCAGGTCCGCGCCATCGCGGAGGAGCTTCTAGCCAAAGCCGACTTCAGGCCGGTCGCGAAAATAACGGGCGGCACAGCGTCCGTTGACCTCGGGCCGCTATACGGGCAAAGCATCATCTACGGGGGACCCCTTACACGCGCCCAGAAAGCTCGCAAGAAACGCGGACTCGCGGAATCGATCGGCCGTGAGATGTACCTTGAAGCGGCGGAACAGGACATTATGGGGGCACTGCTAGACCTGCGGTTCTCCTCGGTCGCCCATGCCTCGATGTTCTCCACACGACGCCAGGCCCTACGCGCTCTCAATGCTTTTGATTCAGATGCTCCGGCTCTCAACACCGTTGCCGCTTGGGAATCAGCCCGCTCCATAGAACTGCCATGGGTGCGCGATCTAACTGTCGCACAGGTCCTTCAATTGCGGAACGAAGCCGATTCGGCGTTGCCGTCGTTTCGGGACTCCTTCGTCCGGCGGATCACAACAAGCGAGTCCTCGCCGGCAGAGGTGTCTTCTAGCATTGCGGAGCTGCGAACTGAGGCTGCACAGATCCGTGCGGAGCTGGACTCGGCCCGGCCTCACATGGAGCGAGCCTTCCGAGGCACATTCGGCTTCTTAGGGATGAGCCTTGCCGTCTACGGCACGTACGCCGCGACGCAGAACCCCGCGATCGCCGCGGCCACGGGCGTTGGACTACTCAACGCTCTTGGGTATCTCCACGCAAGGGGCCGCGATGAGCACAAGGCGCGAGCAAAGCTCTTATCGAGCCCCGCTTACGTCTTGGTAAAGGCGAAGGAGTTGGCGGAGCATGCCGACTAGCGCGGGCAGCGGCTGGCGAGGCACGCCGCGCGCGGCATCTTGGCGCGCACGCGAGTCCGAGCTAAGCCTTGGCGGGGGCCAAAGTGAGCACCCGCTGTGAGATTTCCGGTCGCAACAGATACCGCATTGGTAGATACCCTTCTCACGATTCCGGTACTTCTGCGACTCACGGTGGCTGTGATCGCGCGGGCTTGACCAGCCGCTCCCGGCCGGCTGGCCGACCATCGGATGGTCAGTCTAGGATCCGCGGATTCATGGCCAGAAAGCGCGAAATGCCCTCACTCTCGTGACCGAAGGAACCGTTGAAGCCGTACTTGTTGCTCAGATGAGCGGTCTGATGTTGCGTCACGCCATATGCCGAGGCAAACACCGCAGTCTGTTGTCTCAAGCAGCCTTGAAGGCGCAATTTGCCCAAGTTGTCCGGATGAAATCCGAAACCGAGAAACACGAGCTGCTCGGCCGCTGAGATGGCTTGCTGGGCCCTGACGAAACAATCGTCGGTCGCATACGTCTCTGAAATGAGCTTGATCTGACTGCCCGCAGCTTGGGCATCTGAGTTTGTGATCTCCGCGGCGCCGCCCGTTTCTCCGCCAAACTCGACGACCGGTCCCGCCCCATTGGACTCGGGGTATAGACGCCCAAGTTGTCCGTGTAAATGGAACGGGCCGATACAATCAAGCGCTTCGGCGATTTGGGCACTGGTAGCCATCGGAAAAGCCGCCACTGACGCGCGCCAGAGAAAGTAGTCGAGCGATCGGTCGTAGTTGAAAGTGTAGATTACCAACGGTGCTCGTCTAAACTCTTCCAGCGTGCGGCGTGGTAGCGCGTCATATAGAGTTCGATACCAGTAGGTTGGTTGTTCCGCCGGCGGCGGAATTAGGCGTCGTTCCGCTCGTAGCAGGTCCCGAGCCATCAACGTCTTTGCGGCCGGAAGCAGCGGTGAATCCGCTCGGAGCATCGCATCGATGGACCGCTCGCCGGTGTCCCTCAGCACGGACGCCAGCTGCGGGGCGTACATCGGAATCACCGGCTTAATTTCGTCCAGCAGGTCCGGGGTGGCGCGGGCCCAATCGAGTTGCTCGCGGCCTGTCTTGAATCCGTATGGCTGGCTAGCGCCAGCCCCCAAGATGAGGACCGTTGATTTAGAGAGCATGGCGATTAGTGCCGCCGCGCCCGCGCCGCGAGCGCGCGCATCTTCTTCAGCTGCCGTCCCTGGCGCGCGATGACGTCGTGCACCTGCTCGACGTCGCCGTCCTCAAGCAATGTGGCGAGTGACTGTAGCGTGCACCGCGCGCCGAGGTAGAACGCATTTTGCGCGAGTACCTGGGTGCGAGTGCCACTCCTGACGCCAAACGCGGTCAGCACGTCGCGTTTGTAGAACGTCCACATGCGCCGGATCGCCGGCATTTTCATGATGCTGCGGTCACCTCTTCTGGCAGGTAAAGGGTGCGACCATTAGGCTGTCCCGCGTGTTTTCAGTGCTTACGGAACCGAGCAGTCTTGAAATTCCTCCTCGGGACGTGTCGGTTGAGAACACAAATGTCTCGCCTACCTGGACGCACGAGTAATCGTTGACGATGCTGACGCTGTTCGTCTCCATGCCGCAATGGGAGTGTTCGCTATCACCGTCCAGCGTGAAGTGGATGAACTGATGCTTGTCCCCGCGAGGGAACACCGTCTCAACGATCATGATCTCCATCTGGAACATGCCCAGCGGGGCATATGTGTGGGCGGCCCAACTTCCGTGCTCCCAATTCAATCCGCTCACCACTGTGTTCAGGCACATGTAATGTGCCTCGAAGGTGATCTTGTCGGCCGCCTGAGCAAGTGTCGCGCTGCTAAGGAGTCCGAAAAGGGCAAGAAATAGTCGCTGCATTGTCGCCCCCTTTCGTTGGCGCCTGAGATTCTACGCTCGCTGTATACAGTAATCAGAGACAGCCGCAGCTGGCTGGACGGGCGATGGGGCACGGCGTCAGCATGTTGCCCGTGCCTCTCGTAGATCTCACCGACCTAGAACTCGCCACAGCCGCGCAAGCCTGCCGGGCGATGGCGTACCAGGAGGGTGAGCGCGCGCGCAAGATGGAGAACCCTGCGAAAGCGCGGCCCGATCGAGGACGCGGCGAAGCGCTACCGAGCGCTTGGCGGAGAAGTTCGAGGGGGTGAGAAAAACCGCCAGCTGACCCGCGCGCACACGTCAGCGGCCGGCGGCCCGCTTGACCGTGGAAGTGTCAGCGCGGGAGTATCCCCTCAGACCCGCTCAGAGTTACGAGAAATGGCATTGATCAAATGCAAAGAATGCCAAGCCGAGATCAGCAGTGACGCGAAGTCGTGTCCCCACTGCGGTAAACGAGTTCCGCATGTCGATGCCAAGAATGTCATCACGGTTATCGTAGGCTGCCTGGTCATCTGGGGCGGCTACCACCTACTGAGCGGTGACGATTCCGACAGGTCAACCACGCCGGCAATCCAACCCGCGCCTGGCTCACCCCCGTCCAAAGCGGGTGAAGCGACGATTCCGGGCAGTGCGTCCTCGACAGACACGCGCGGGATCGGTGCACCCAGCAGCCCCGCCACGGAGACTAGTCGGCAGCCGGCTCCGACTGCGGCCGTGAGATATCGTCCCGTCTCCGTGCGCGATTTCCTGATTGACGGAGCAGATCTTGCCACTGCTGGCACGAAGGTTGAGCTAACGGGTGTCTACATTCTCGTAGGTAATGTTGGCTTGCTTTACCCAGATTAGATGGCACTCCTAAACGCAACGACTTCTGCGAATCCGGGAGCTGGTCGAGTTAGTGTTGTCTTGCTGACGGATGCCGCGTCACGCGCGCTCCGCGAGAAGGTGTACGACTGCCAAACTAGTCCTACCGCATCACAGCTTGGCTGCGCACTCAACATTAGAGGCACGGCTACCATGTGCAGCGTGGCAAACGCATTCGGCCTCTCGCGCGACGCGCCGTGCGTCAACGTGGAGGATGGGGGGCGTCCTTCGCCTCCCGTTGCCGCGTCATCTCCAATCCCGGATGGTCCGCGCTATTCGTCGGGCGCGGCGGCAGACACTCAGCATACCCCGCCGGGTGCGTCCTTCGAGGGTTGTATGAATTTCCTGCGCTCCACACGTGGTGCTGAGAGCCGCCCTGGTGAATTTGCTGAGGCGTGTGCCCCGTATCGACAGCAGACCACTACGGGTCGCTGAGGACCTTGGGCCTATGCCTAGCGCGCACGGCGCGAGATGCGCCATCAAAGAAATGCCAAATCCTGCGATTTGAACCTACACGCGCGTCTCCGGCGGGCGCACCGGGACACGAAGGGACTCGGAAGGACAGCTCGAGAAGTGGGTTTCAGCCGGGTGCGACTTGCATCCGCTAACGAGGGGGATGCTTTTTTGGAACTCATTGATTTGTTTGAAACCGAGTGAAAATTTGGTCGGAGTATTTGGGTCGTTCGACCACCACTCTCCGAAAACATCATGAAGTATTGGGGGTAAAAACCCACAAACCCCCTCTTCTCAGCTACCTGCAACACGCGCAACGTGGTCAACACGACTCTGTCAACAGTACTTAACCGCCGTGATGGGCGAATAACATCGGGTCGACGTCGCCATTCACCGAGGCTCCCATGCAAGACCGCGTGCTCTACTCCATTCAGGAAGCTCGAAAGGTCCTCGGCGGCATCTCGCGCAACACCATTTACGGGCTTCTGCGTACCGGGGAGCTTGCCAGCGTCGTGATCGGCTGCCGGCGGTTCATCTCTTCCGCGGCCATTGCCGAGTTCATCGCCAGGGCGACCACGACCGTTAGCCCGTCGCTAGCCTCGACACGATCGCGCCTGGCGGGCCAATCCCTCCTCCCCCTGCCGTTACCCACCTCGCGTCGAAACCGGGCCCAGCGGACTGGGAATTGATTCCATGCGTGGTGGCGTAGGGCCGGCCAAAGCTCGGCACGCTGTCCTGCCGATATCCTTAGTCCGTCACTCAGCCTCACCGAGAGAGGCGGGTCAGATCGGCGACGACGGATTCAACGCGTCGGTCGCGCAACGGGCACTGCATGCGCGGGGAGGATTTGGGGTCAAGGGCAGGATAGCGAAGTGTCCGCGTTTGCAGCAGAAATCCTCTGAGCTGTTGATCACTGAGCTCGCCGTCATCGTCAGTTACTCGTCGCCACTCCGAGGAGTGAAGCCAATGGCTTCCCCCATCGTGCGGTCGCGAATCTCCGCGTGCCCCCTTCGGCGTTCGCCGCAACATGTCCGGGAACGATTCGAGATGTTGATACGCGGGCAGCAGCGCATCGTGTTGTCCATTGGTGTCTAACAGCGTCGCGGCGAGCTAGTGCTGTAAAAATAGGCAAATCCTCCCCTTTTCTTTTCTCGAAGACTGGCGTAATCCTAACGGCGCGAGCGATTCAGCTATCACGCTGCCCTGAGCACCGAAGTCAACACTCGTACCCTTGTCCGTGGCCTGCCGATCCACACGACCGCTTCCGTCGATCACCGCTCGTCCCTCACCCAACGAGAAGGAGCGCTTTACTGCGCTCGCCGCCCGCGCGGGGATTTCTGAGTCCGCTCTTGCGCTGATTGCCATTCGCGACGTGCTGAATCCGGACGCCACGCCGATCAAGGACGGTGAACTGTCGCCGGCGTCGGGCCCCGCGACGGACCGGATCACGATTCGTCTCCGCCCCGGCGATGGGGCTTCCATTGCTCGGCGCGCGGCTCAGCGCGGAATGAAGCCGTCCGCTTACGTTGCTGCCCTGGTTCGAGCACATGTCGCCCGGAATCCGCCCTGGCCGGAGAACGAGCTCGCGACCCTCAAGCAAAGCGTTGTCGTGCTTGCGGGGATGGGGCGCTTACTGGCGCAGGCCGCGAAGAGCACATCGGGGATCGCCCGCGACGATTTGCAACGCACCCGAGCCGCCATGGCTGCCTTGGAGCAGTGCACGCACGACCTCGCCAGAGCCGCGCTCATCAGCTGGGAGAGCCGTAGTGGGTAGGCAACCCTTTCGGCTGCAGAGCGACGGCACGCCGTTCCTGAGCATCTTTAGCGAAGGTCGGAGGGGCCCAGGCGGGCCCGATGGATTCTCCGGTGCTCAGGTTGAACAGATACGGCGCACGGTGAGGCGCACGCCCGAAGTCATGGTCAAGGTGACGGGCGGGGGCAAGACGGTCGGCGCGGTCGTTGCTCACCTGGCCTACATCAGCCAGCGGGGAGAGCTCGAGATCGAGACCGACGAGGGACAGCGAATATCCGAAGCGGAGCAAAAGGCACTGGTTAAGGACTGGCACCTCGAGCTCACGGCCGGGCAGTACCGGAAGCCGCAAAGCGCCGACAAGCCGGGCCGCAGCATCAAGCTGGTCCACAACATCGTGCTATCGATGCCGGCGCCGACCCCGCCGAACAAGGTGCTGGCCGCGGCCAAGGTGTTTGCGCGCGAGAAGTTCGGCGTCAAGCACCGCTACGCCATGGCACTTCACACGCACCAGCAGCACCCGCACGTCCATCTGGTCGTTAAGGCCGAGGGGATCGAAGGTCGGCGCCTGCACATC
>Ga0335078_10006642_pt1 | contig 17113 bp, 14 predicted proteins | sample Lox_Sample_32_FD_206711 | JGI IMG/M metagenome (GOLD analysis project Ga0335078, IMG submission 206711) | Soil microbial communities from Loxahatchee National Wildlife Refuge, Florida, United States - Lox_Sample_3.2 | ecosystem: Environmental > Terrestrial > Soil > Wetlands | place: USA... | reverse complement strand
GCCGGATTCCACGCGCGCGAACGCGTCCGAATGCGGCTCGGCGGCGCCCGCGGGGATGCCGGGACGAAAGATCCATTCGTCGAGCGGCACGGCATTCGACAGCTCGCGGCGGATGTACCCGAGGAATTCGGCGGTGGTGATGCTGCGGAACGCGAAGTGATCGAAATAGGCCCGCAGGAACGCGTCGAAACGCTCGCGGCCCACGGATTGTTCGAGGGTGCGAAGCAACAGTGCGCCTTTTTCGTACGGCACCAGCGTGCAGGCGTCGTCGGGGTCTCGGCCGGTGAGGTCGCCATGGAGAACGCGGTCCGGTTCGCGCAGGCCGGCCATTTCCTCATCGAGCCGCCGGCGGCCAAGCACGGCTTCCATGGAGGCGCGAGCCGGACCGTAAATGCGCTCGAGAATGCGCCGCTCCACGTAGACGGTGAAGCCTTCGTTCAGCCAGAAATCGCTCCACGTGGCGTTCGTCACCAGGTTGCCCGACCAGGAGTGCGCCAGTTCGTGCGCCACCAGCGAGACCAGGCTGCGGTCGCCGGCGAGCACCGTGGGGGTAGCGAAAGTGAGGCGCGGGTTTTCCATGCCGCCGAAGGGAAAACTCGGCGGCAGCACGAGCACATCGTAGCGGCCCCAGCGGTACGGGCCGTACATGGCCTCGGCGGCCTCCAACATGACTTCGGTATCGGCGAATTCGTAAGCGGCCGAGTCGATTATGGAAGGCTCGGCATAGACCCCGGAGCGCGGGCCGAGCGCGCGGAATTCCAGATCGCCGGCGGCGAGCGCGACCAGGTACGAAGGGATGGGCTGCGGCATGCGGAACCGGTTGCCGGACATTTCGGCGCCCATGACGGCGCGCAATCCGGGCGGCACGCGAATCTGCGCGTCGAACGTGACCCGCACCGCGGGAGTATCCTGGAGCGGAATCCAACTGCGCGCGTGGATGGGTTGCGATTGCGTGTAGAGGAAGGGATGGATTTTGCCCGCGGTCTGCGGCGGCGACAGCCATTGCAGGCCCGATGCCTGGGGAGATGTGGTGTAATGGACGCGCACCCACGTTCGATCGGGCACGATCTGGATGCGCAGCGGCGCACCGAGTATGGGATCGGGTTCGCCAAGCTCGAAACCGGCGGCGTTGTCAACCGCGTGGATCGCGAGGGCGCGCGTGTCGAGGACTAATTCGCTGCCCGAGATGCGCTCCAGGTGAAGGGTGACGGAACCGTCCAGCACGCGGCGGTGGAAGTCCACGTCTAAGTCGAGCTCCAGATGGCGAACGCGTATCAGTTCGGGATGCGACCACGAGTGTATATCCATCTTTTCCATGGTAGAATCGATTTTCCCATCCTCCTAATCTCTAAGACAGGGTGACAACGAAAACACATTCCTATGCAGACTCACGCTTCTAAGAGAGTTCTGGCAGTGGTCTCCGATCTCTTTTTTTCGGTGAAACTCACCGAAGCGGCGAAGCGCTGCGGCCTCGCCCTGGAGTTCGTGAAAGACCCCGAGGAACTGCTGGAAAAGGCCAAAGAGAGGCCCACGCTGATCGTGTTCGATCTCAATTTCGACGCCGCCGAGCCGCTCCGGCTCATCGCCAGGCTCAAGGGGCATACCACCACCAGGGGAATCAGCCTGCTTGGGTATCTTTCGCACGTCCAGGCCGAGCTGAAACAGTCCGCGCAGGAAGCGGGTTGCGACATGGTCTTGGCGCGATCGGCCTTCTCACAGAATCTGACGCAGATCTTCAAGCGCCATTCGGGCGTGGTGTGAACGGTGTCTTCCAGCGGCCCGGAGAATTCCGGCTGTTCCGCTATCTGTGTTGATGACGAGGCGAACGCAGATAGACCCGCGTGAACACCGATAACGAATGGGACGGCGGCACCAAAATCGCAATGTTCCCCGCCGCCGCACGCGGGCGGTATGCCGATTATCTCACCCCGCGGCGTAGCCGCGACCGTCGGGAATGGGTGCTTTTCTCTGCTAAAATTGAAAAGCCTGCATATGCCCGGCGAATCGATTGAAGGGTCGCTGAAGGAGCGCGGCGTGCGCCTTACCCGCCAGCGCCAGATCCTGCTCGAATTGATCGACAGGACCGGCGAGCATCTGGACGCCGAACGCCTCTTCCAGATGGCCAAGGCCAGAGACCCCAAGCTCAACCGCGTCACCGTCTACCGTACCCTCAAGATGCTCAAGGCCGGCGGACTGGTGGACGAGCTCGACCTCATGCATTACGGCGGCGATCAGCATTATTACGAAACCCGCCTCAAGCAGGAACACGCCCACGTCATTTGCCTGCGCTGCGGCAAAGTGGAGGAATTTTTCGGCGAACCTCTCCAGCGCCTGCGCAAACAGATCGAAAGCCATTTCGGATTTCAAGTCCTGCTGGCGCGCACCGAGGTGGGCGGCTACTGCGCCCACTGCCAGACGCTGCGCGCGCGCGAGGTTGAGGCGATTCGCAACCAGCCGCCGGAGCCGTCCAGGCCGGCAGCGCCGCGGGCGCGAACCCGCCGCGCCTGAGTGGAACCCGTGTCCGCACCCGTGGCCGCCGTTCCCCCGGCGTCCCTGATGGTCGTCGACCCCAACGGCCATCGCACCCGCGTCCGCATCGAGCCCCTGCCGTTCCGCATCGGCCGCCAGCCCGAAAGCGACCTCATCATCCGCGACACCCGCGCCTCGCGCGCGCACGCGCGTATTCTCGTCGAGAACGGCGAATACGTCGTCGAGGATTGCGGCAGCCGCCACGGCACGTACGTGAACGGCAAGCGCATTACCCGCCAGGCGCTCCACAATTCCGACCGCATCGAATTCGGCGCGCAGGATTCCTACCAGCTCGTCTTCGCCCTCGACGGCGCCGAGTTGAAGCGCATGGTCGAGCAGATGGGCGAGCAACCCGGACACCACGATCTGCCGGCCGCCGCGCACCATGTGGGCGGCAATCTCGCCAAGCTGCGCGCCATTCTCGATCTCGCCCGCACCGTGCAAAGCTCGTTCTCGGTGGATGACGTTCTCGCCTCCGTGGTCGATACCGCGCTCACCATTACCGGCGCCGAGCGCGGCTTTCTCATGCTGCGGAAAACCGGCGGCCTCGAAACCCGTGTGGCCCGGCACAAGCGCGGCCACAATCTGCACGATAGCGACCTGCGCGTTCCGCGCGAGGTCCTGCACCGCGCCCTCCAGCACCGCCGCGAGTTGCTCTCCATGAACTTCGACCCCCTCGGCGGTGAGGAAACCAGGCCCCAGAACAGCATCGCCGATCTCGAATTGCGCAGCGTCATTTGCGTTCCGCTCGTCCGCATCCGCACCGGGCAGGGCGAAGCCACCTCCATGCTGAACACCGGCAGCGAAACCGTCGGCGTTCTCTACATGGATTCGCGCCTCACCGCGGCCGACCTTACCGGCGGCAATCGCGAGCTCCTCCAAACCCTCGCCATCGAGGCATCCACCGTGCTCGAAAACGCGCGCCTGCTGGTGGAAGAACGCGCCAAGCAGCAACTCGAGGAGGAACTGCAACTGGCGCGCACCATCCAGCAGAGCCTGCTGCCCGGAAAACTGCCCACCGAGGGATGGATGATCGCGTCGGCCGGCAGCGTGGCCTCGCGCGAGGTCGGCGGCGATTATTACGACGTCACCCCGGTCGATTCGCGCTGCTGGTGCATCGTGGTGGCCGACGTCTCCGGCAAAGGAGTCGGCTCCGCGCTCCTGGCGTCGCTCCTGCAAGGCGCGCTCATCACCGCCACCGGCGTCCCCGAAGGCCTGGTGCGCCGCGTGGTCCGCCTCAACCAGTTCCTCCTCGACCGCACCGGCGGCGAAAAGTACGCCACGCTCTTCTACAGCCTGCTGCACGACGATGGTGTTCTCAGCTATGTCAACGCCGCGCAGTGTCCGCCCATCGTGCTCCGCACCAACGGCGAACGCCTGGAACTGGAAGCCACCGGCATGCCGGTGGGATTGATGGATAGCGCGGAATTCATGCTGGAGTCCCTGCAACTCGCGCCCGGCGACCGCGTGGTCGTCTACAGCGACGGCGTCACCGAAGCGCAAAATCAAAACAAGGAATTCTTCGGCAAGAAGCGCCTCTATGACGTCCTGAAGGCCCATGCCGGCGGCTCTTGCACAGCCATCCACGACGCCATCCAGGAATCGGTTGCCGCCTTCACCGAAGGCGCCCCGCAGTCCGATGACATCACCGTGGTGGTGTTCGAATACCGGGGAAAGGCAAGTTCGTAGCGGCCGGCTCACGACTGCGTGACCGCGGCCTGAGCGCGGCGAACTCCGTGCTTGGTACCGGCGACGGCTATCCTCGCAGCCGGATCCGGCCGAAATCGCCGCGGTTTTCCCGCGGCGGGCGGAGAGATTTCCGGCGGTCGCCGCCCCGGCGCCGTCCACGAACTCCGCTGCAAGTAAAAGACCAGGCGTGCGTTCGGCGGAATCTCCCACACGGACCACACGGAAGCAGGTGTTGCAGGGATTCCGCGGCGGGTGATAACATGCCCAAATCCGTCTCGAGTGCGGAGTTCCTGCTATGAGCTTTGCGCGAACCAGGGTGGAAAACGATCATGACACAAGGGAACGTACACAGAATGGAGGAATGGGACATCGGCCAACTCGGCGCCAGTCCGGAAGAGCGGAGGCGCCTGGATTACCTCTTCAGCCTCACATATGAGGAATTGCGGCGCCTGGCTGCCAAGGTGCGGCGCGGCGACCCGTGCATAACGCTCAACACTACGGCGCTGGTCAACGAGGCCTGGCTGAAGCTGGCCGCCGCACCCGCCTTCACCGCACTTTCGCAGCTTCATTTCAAGCGCATCGCGGCGCGCGCCATGCGGCAGTTGCTGGTGGAGGCGGCGCGCCGGCGCTCTGCCGACAAACGCGGCGGCGGCGCGCTGGCCGTCTCGCTTGACGATGCGGACGGCAGCATCGCTTCCGACGCCGGGGAGATACTGGCGCTCAACACCGCGCTCGAAGAGCTGACGCGGCTCAATCCGCGGCAGGCCCTGATGGTGGAGGCGCGCTTTTTCGGCGGCTTCGACGTGGCGGAGACCGCGGCCCTGCTGGATGTCTCCGAGGCCACGCTGCACCGCGACTGGCGCATCGCGCGCGCATGGCTGTCGCGCGAGCTCGAGCGGACACGCTGATGGACCCCGCGCGCTGGGATCGGCTGGAGACCCTGTTCCAGGAAGCCGCCGGGCGGCCGGAGCCGGAGCGCTTGCCCTATCTGCGCGCAGCCGCGGGCGGCGACCCGAGCCTGGTCCACGAAGTGCTCGAAATGCTGGAGGAAGACGCCCGTCCCTCGGTGCTGCTCGATCAGGACGTCGCGCGCATGGCCGACCGCATGCTGGCGCAGCCGGGCGGAGCGGATCTCGCCGCGCAGAGTTTCGGCCCCTACCACCTGTGCCGCCTGTTGGGCGAAGGAGGAATGGGCGTGGTTTACCTCGCCGGGCGCGAGGATATCGGCAGCCTGGCCGCCATCAAGATTCTGCGCGACGGCTGGATGTCTCCGGCGCGGCGCGAGCGGTTCGCGCTCGAACAGCGGACGCTGGCGCAGCTCAATCATCCCTCCATCGCACGGCTGTACGACGCCAACATTCTGGCGGATGGCACTCCATGGTTCGCCATGGAATATGTGGACGGCCTTCCGCTCACCGCGTACTGCGCCGCGCGCGAGTCTTCCCTCGGCGAGCGCCTGCGCCTGTTTCGCGCGGTTTGCGACGCCGTGGATTACGCGCATCAGCACGCCATTCTGCACCGCGATCTAAAGCCTTCCAACATCCTGGTGAAGGAGGACGGCTCGGTCCGCTTGTTGGATTTCGGCATCGCCAAGCAGATGGATGCGGAGGCCGATTCGCCGGGGAACACTCGTACCGCGCTCCGCCTGATGACACCGGCGTACGCCGCGCCGGAGCAGATGCGCGGGGAGAGCGCCAGCATTCAGAGCGATGTCTATTCGCTGGGCGTGATTCTCTACGAGCTGCTCGCCGGGCAAATGCCGTTCGATCCCGCCGGAAAATCGACGGGAGAATTCGCGCGCACGATTCTCGAGCGCGAAGCGGGGAAGCCGTCCGCCAGCCGGGGCGCGGTGCGCGCAACCAAGGCGGAGTGGGCGGATCTCGACGTGCTCTGCGCGACGGCGATGCACCAGGATCCCTCTCGCCGCTATCGCTCGGTGGAACGGCTGATTCGCGATCTCGACCACTTTGGAAAAGGCGAGCCGCTCGAATCGCGGCCCGACACTCTCGCCTACCGCGCGGCGAAATTCGCGCGGCGCAACGCCAAAGCTCTGACGGTAGCGGCCGTCGCCGGGCTGGCGGTGGCGATCCTCGTGGTCTTCTTCGTGGTCCGCCTGGCGGCGGCGCGCAATGCCGCCGTTTTGCAGGCCGAACGCACCAAGCGCATTCAGAATTTCATGTTCAACCTGTTCAACGGCGGCGACAAGGAGGCCGGACCGGCGGAAGACTTGCGCGTGGTGGCATTGATCGATCGCGGCGTCCAGGAAGCGCAGTCCTTGCAGGCCGAGCCGGCGGTGCAGGCGGAACTCTACCAGACCCTGGGAGTGGAGTACCAGAACCTCGGCAAGTTCGACCGGGCGGACGAGCTGCTCCAGGCGGCGCTCGATCAGCAGCGCCGCCTCCTGCGCGGCAAAACGCCCGATGTGACGCGCGTCGACGTGGCGGAGAGCCAGATCGCCCTGGGGCTGTTGCGCGCCGACCAGGCGAAGCTGGACGAAGCGCTGCAAATGGTCCGCGGCGGGCTGGAGACCATCGATCGGGAGCTGCGGCCCGGCGATCCGGCGAGGCTCAAGGCAGCGACGGCATTCGGCAAAGTGCTCGAACTGCGCGGCGAATATGCCAAGGCGACCGCCGCCATGGAGACCGCGGTGAATGCCCGCGAGCTTGCCGGGAAAGAGTCGCCGGAACTGGCCGACGCGCTCAGCGAACTGGCGAGCAATCAGTTTTACGCCGGCCACTACGATATCTGCGACACGCTTTTTCATCGCGCGCTGGCCATGCACCGGCGCTTCTACGGGGAAGGCCATCCCACGGTCGCCCAGGATCTGATCGACGTGGGCGCCACTCAGATGGAGCACGGAAACTACCCGGAGTCGGAGAAATACGACCGCCAGGCGCTCGCCATCAACGAGAAGTTTTACGGGCCCGACCATCCCGAGACGGCGTCGGCGCTCACCCAGTTGGGCCGCTCGCTGTACTACGAGAAGCGCTACGACGAAGCCGGGACATTGCTGCGGCGCGCGCTGGCCATCCAGGAGCGCGTCCACGGCCCGGTGCACCCCGCCGTGGCGTCGGCGCTCAACGAACTGGGCAACATCGCGGCTTCCAGCGGACATTATCCGCAAGCCGAAGCTGCCTTCGGCCGGATGGTGGAAATCTACCGTGCCGTCTACCACGACCGTCATTACCTGATCGGGACGGCGCAGTCCAACCTGGCCACCGTGTACGTGGGCGAAAAGCAGTACGCGCGTGCGGAGGCTCTGTATCGCGAGGCCATCCGGCGATTCAACGATACACTTCCAGCGAACCACACCAGCATCGCCGTGGCGCGCATCAAGCTGGGGCGGGTGCTGCTGTTGCAGAACCGGTATGCCGAAGCGGAACCGGAAACGCTGGCCGGTTACCGCATTCTGCGCGCGCAGATGAAGCCTTCCACCAGTTGGCTGGTGAACGCCCGCAAGGACCTTCGCGCTATCTATACGGCGCTCGGGCAGCCCGAGCGGGCCGGCGAATTCGCCGATCCGGCGGACGTGCGGTAGGCCTGCGCTCAACCCGCTGCCCGGTTGTCAGATCGATCGGCGTCCGGCGCGGCGATTCCCCACCACTCGAACGGCCGAGCCGGCGAGTCACGCATCGTAGCATTGCGCCAGGACTCGATCCTGGCGTACCGTTCCCAGCAGCCCTTGACGGCATTATCGTCCTTGGCGGGCTGCGGCCGCGCCGGCATCGTCAACATCCTTACCGCCGTCGGAACGCGTTTCGACCGCCGTCCGATGGTCGCCGTCGCGGGCGGCATCCATCCGTTCGCCGCCAAAAACGAGGTGGATAGGACGGGCGACATGATGAAACCGCATTTCGCGCGGTAGGGTAGAGCCGGCGTTTCACGCGTACCGCAGCAGCGCCTTGAATCCGTAATCCATGTGCTGCTGGATGTGGCAGTGGAACAAGGTATCGCCGGGCTGGTCCGCGGTGAAATCCACGCTCGCCCGGCCGTACGCGGGCACCACGACGGTATCCTTGATGACGCCCGAAGTGCCCTTCCCGTAGATCTCGGCGAGTTCGAATTGGTGACGGTGCAGATGCAGCGGGTGCGCGTCGTCCGTGCGATTGTGAAACGTCAGGCGATAGCGCGCGCCTTGCTTCACAACGAACTCGCGCTCGTGGGGATAGGATTTCCCGTTCACCGTGAAGGTGTTGAACCGGCCGGCGCCGCGCGGGATCTTCGCGAACACCATGTCCAAGCGCTCGGCGGGCGGCGGCGCCGACGACGGCGGCTTGCCGAAAATGGTGTAGTCCCACGACGGTTGCGGCGGCGCTTTCCATTCGGGAGTGCGGTGCTTATTGGCGTATTCGATGGCGATGCCGAGGCCGCCCTCGCGGACCGGGTCCTCGGGCGCGCCCATCACCCACACGCCCGGCTGGTTCATGTCCACCCACGCATCGATGCGCTCGCCCGGACCGATCATCAGGACATCCACCGCCGCGGGTGTGGGCACGGGATTGCCGTCGAGCCCGACGATGTTGAATTTGTGGCCGGGCAGGGCAAGGTGGCGGATTTCGATGGCGCTGGCGTTGAGGAAGTGAAACAGCACCCGGTCGCCCTCGTTCACGCGGATGGGTTCGCCCGCGCCGAGCGCTTTGTCGTTGATGGAATAAATGTCGGAAGTAACTTCGAGCCCGTTGGGACGCGTGTCGAGCATCGCCGGCTTTTCGGGCTGCGCGCGGATGGGGTCGAGATCGTCCATGTCCACCATCTGGTTGGTGAAGTAGGGTTCCCAATCGCGCAGCGCCAGGTAGTGTTCCTGGTCGTAATGGCCGGGGTTCGGCGCGCCCTCGACAATCAGAAATCCGAACATGCCGGTGAACGTGCCGCGATGCAGGTCGTCCATCGACATGGTGTGGGTGTGGTACCAGCGCGTGCCCGCGGGCGTGGGGGTGAACTGATATTTGCGGCTGCCGTGCGCCGGAACTACGGGCGTGCCTTCTTCTTCCGCGCCATCCACGCCGGACGGAATGAGCAGGCCGTGAAAGTGGACGTACTCCGGCACGTCGGTATCGTTGACCACGTTGACGGTGACGGGCACACCCTCTTTCATGCGCAGGCGCGGACCGGGGGAAGTGCCGTTATACCCGATGGTGCTGATGACGCGGTTGGGCGCGAGCTCGACGGTGACCGGCGCGATGCGGAGGGTGAAATCGGTCTTCGCGGCATCGGGAGTGGTGGCCGGCGCGAGGAATGAATGGTGCTCCTGCGCGGCGAGCGGCGTGGCCGCGGCGGCGGCGGCGATTTTCAGGAAGTCGCGTCGATGCATCGCAAAGCCGGCGTCCCGCGGACGAGAAATCACCGCGAACACCTCACTAACCAAGCGTACCGCAAGCGTGCTCCTGAGCCACGGCCGCTCCAAACCGTCGCGCCGGCCGCAAGAGGCCGCCCGCATGCGGCCTCTCCGTGTCTCTGTACCGCGATTCCGTAGAATCGCCGCGCGCCACGGCGATCTTGCCGCCCACTTGCGCCGGCACCGATTAGTGTCAACCATGTTCCCGGTCCGGACCCCCGCTGGGCCGCGACCGCAAGGGAGTCGCAGCATGGGCTTGCTGCGAGCGGCCCTTGTTTTGGATCGGCCCAGAGCGAAGATCTGCCGAAACAAACATCCGCTGAAAGCTGATCGCCGACAGCTTTTTTCACTCGCCGTAACGCCTATCGCACCCGTTGCCGCAACCGCGCTTCCATTGCCGCGCGCCTTCTGCGGCTCACCGGAATGCGCGCGCCGTCGCGCAACACCACCTCATCCTCGCGGAGTTCGCGGACGCGATCGAGCTGCACGATGGCGGCGCGATGCACGCGCGCGAATCGTGCCGGATCGAGCCGCGCCTCGAGCGAGATTAACGGCTCGCGCAACAGGTAGCTCTTCGCCCCCACGTGCACACAGGCGTAGTAATCGTCGGCGCCGATCCAATCGATGGCGGCAACGGGAATCACCGCGTCGCCGGTCGCAGTCGCGGCCAGCAGGCGCTCCACGCCCTTCTTCTCGCGCTCCGCGCGCTCGCGGGCGAGCAGCGCCGCGAGCCGGCTCGCGAGATCCGCCGCGTCCAGCAGCCGCAACCGCTCGCGCACGCGCTCCAACGCCGTTTCGAAGCGCGCGATCTCGATCGGCTTCACCACGTAATCGAGGGCGTGGGCTTCGAACGCGCGCACGGCGAACCGGTCGTGCGCGGTGACGAACACCACGGCGGGCATGCGCTCGACGCCGCGCGCCCGCAGCACTTCGAAACCATCCATTTCGGGCATCTGGATATCCAGGAAGAGCAGGTCGGGCCGGAGCGCATCGAGGGCGCGGAGGGTCTCGGGGCCGTTGCGGCTTTCGCCCACCACGGTCATATCGGGGTGCGGCGCGAGAAGCTGCCGGACACCGCGGCGGGCGAGGGGTTCGTCGTCGGCAACCAGGACGCGGATGCTACGCATGGCGCTCCACCTCATGATAGGGCAGGCGGACGGTGGCGATCGCGCCGCCGTCCTCCGCATTCCTCACCTCGAGCGCGGCGCGCGCCCCATAGAGCGCTTCCAGCCGCTCGCGCGTATTCGACAGGCCGACGCCCGGCGATGCCGGCGCCGCGGCCAGTCCCGGTCCATCGTCGCGCACCGTGAGGATGAGCAGGCCGCCTTCGCGGCGCCCGGCGATTTCCACCACGCCCGCGCCGGCGCGGCGCGCGATGCCGTGGCGCAGCGCGTTCTCCACCAGCGGCTGGAGCAGGAAGCGCGGGACGGCGGCGCGCGCGATGGCGGGGTCGATCTGAATGCGCGGGCGGAGGCGGTCGGAGAAGCGGACTTGCTCGATGGCGAGGTAGCGCTCCAGGAAATCGACCTCTTCGGCGAGGGACGTCTCGTGGCCGGCGTCCGTTTCGAGGACCTGCCGCAATACGCCGCTCAGCAGTTCGAGCATGCGCGACGCGTCTTCGGTATGGCCATCGCGCACCAGCACCGTGATGGCGTTGAGGCTGTTGAACAGGAAGTGCGGGTTGAGCTGCATGCGCAGCGCGCCCAGGCGGGCTGCGGAGAGTTGCGCCGCGAGGCGCGCCGCCTGCGTCTCCCGCTCGCGCGCCTCCGCCAGGTAAAGGAATGCATGCTGAATGCCGACCAGGGCGAAATACACGCCCACGCCGAACGGAAGCGTGGTGAGCACCCAGCTCACGAATCCCATCCACACGGCGTGCGGCGTAAGATCGGGCGTGCGCGGAAAAATCGCCAGGCGCAGAACGGTGCCCAGCCCGGCCCACGCCACGCACAGCACCAGTGCTCCCGCGCCGTGGATGGCGATGTGAAGGGCGGCGCGCGGCCGCTTCAACGGAAATCGCCGGCTGGCGCGGAATACCACCGGTGTGAGCAGCGCGTAGAGCAGCCAATCGAGGGAATTGAAGATCACCCAATGCCAGTTGGCGGGATGGCCCTCGAGGCGATCCTGCATGTACGAATTGAATCCCGAGAGCAGCGACGGCACAAGCCACGCCGCAAAAACCAGGAACCAGAATGGAAGCGCGGTGCGCGCGCGATCCGGCATGTCGGGAGGATAACGCTTCCCCAACCGGCCTGTCCAGCGGCATCGCCTTTTTGCCGCTGGCTGCATCCGGGGCGCCGCCGGCTGCACAAATTTGCCGCCGTTCAGCCGGTCGGCTAGCATCGTGCCATGAAGCCGATCGTCTTTTTGATAGCCGCTCTAACCTCTATGCCGCTGGCCGCGCAGACTGGCGGGAACAAGACCGAAGCCCAGCTCAAAGCGCTATTCGACCAGCACCAGTCCGACTTCGACTATCTGCTGGGCGATTGGGAGTTCACCGCGGAGAACCAGGATTATGGCAAATTCGGGGGACGATGGAGCGCCGTCAAGACGCCAAATGGCGAGATCCTGGACGAGTACCGCATCCTCGACGACAAGGGCGAAACCATCGACGTCACCACCACCGTTCGCTCCTACAACGCCTTCGCCGATCGCTGGGAATTGATCAGCATGAATCGGGGAGGGGGATTGCAGGATTTCGGCACCGCGCAGCGGGTCGGCGCGGAGATGCACATCGAACAGAAATTCGGCGTCGCCGCCGCCAAGCCGGTCGCCATGCGCATTCGGTATTACGATATTCAACCGGACCGCTTCTCGTGGAGCGCCGGCCGCTCCAAGGACGGCGGCCAGACGTGGACCACGGACTTCATGCATATCGAAGCGCGGCGCATCGGCCCGGCGCGCTCGTTGGGGCAGTTGACACCGCCCAAAAAGCCGTGACATGTCAAACCGGTTGGGCGCGGCGGGCAGCCCATCCTGCCGGTGGCGAACCTGCGCGCCGGCATCTAAAGATTTCCGGAACGCGCTCGCATCTTCGCTTCCGCCGCGCGCGATCGCTGCCGTCTTCCGGTGCGAAAACGGCCAGGACCATCCCGGCGCGTGGGCGTGGATCGGGGCGGCGCGTCAGCGGTGCCGCGGACCTGAACCGTGATTTTTCGGCCACCGGTGCACACGCCTGGAGGCGCCGCGCTCTCTATTTCAGCTTCTTCAGAATGGCGTCCACGTAGTCGCGCGTTTCCGGGATGTCGGGAACACCGTTGGCCGCATCCACGGCCGAAGGGCCGGCGTTATAAGCGGCCAGCGCGAGTCTGTTGTCGCCTTTGTACTTGTCGAGAAGCTGCTTGAGATACCTGGCGCCGGCCGCGATGTTCTCCTTGGGGTCGAATACGTCTTTCACGTTCAGCGCGCCGGCCGTATCCGGCATGAGCTGCATCAATCCCTGCGCGCCTTTGCGCGAAACGGCGCACGGCCGGTAGCGCGATTCCTGCTCGATGACCGCACGGACCAGTGGTTCCGGCAGTTGGTTCGCCTTGGCGGAACTCTCGATCAGGGGCGTCACAATCTCGGCGGCGATAGGGTCGCAGGCCGGTTCCTCATCGAAGGAGGGCGACGGTGTCCAGGGAATCAGCTTCGCGCCCGCCGACTGCGCCTGCTTGCGGACCGAGGCGCGCTGTTTTTCGATGGAAGCGCGCATGAGTTCGGCGGCGGAGGGGGCCGGCGCTGGCGTTTTATCGGCCGGCGGGCCAGGCGGCGCGGCGGTTTGCGCCATCGCCACCGACGCGACGAGTGCACACATCCATCTCATCGATCCACATATCGGCGAAATACAGCGAAAGTTTAGCCTCTCTCGCACCGCACCACGTTATCATCGGTTTGACAAGGAGTTACCTGTGGACGCGGATACCTCCATCGGCGGGCACAACGCCCACTTTCCGTCTACCCAGGCGTCCCTGCTCGACGCCGCGGCCGCCGGCCTGCCCGGCGAGGCCCTGGAACGAGTGATCGCCCTCTATTGGAAACCCGTCTATCGCTTCATCCGCTGCAAATTCCACAAGGACAACGAAGACGCCAAAGACCTGACCCAGGGCTTCTTCACTTCCGCCCTCCAACGCGAGTTCTTCGCCCGCTTCGATCCCGCCAAAGCATCCTTCCGGACCTACCTCCGGATGGCCGTCGAGCGCTTTGCCGCCAACCAGCACGAATCGCTCCACCGCCAAAAGCGCGGCGGCGATATCCTCTTCGAACCGATCGCCGATCAAGCCGCCGCGAGCGAATCGGCCGACGAGATTTTCGAGCGCGAGTGGCGGCGCCAGCTATTTTGCCTGGCCATAGACGACCTGCGCGCCCACTGCGAGCAAACCGGCAAACAAGCCCACTTTGCCATCTTCGAAGCCTACGACCTGGCCGGCGCCGGCCGTCCCTCCTATGCCGATCTGGCCGGGCGAACCGGGCTCCCCGAAACCACCGTCACCAACCATCTCGCCTGGGCGCGGCGCATGCTGCGCACATTCGTAACCGAACGCTTGCGCGGCACCACCTCGGGCCCCCGGGAACTCAACCAGGAGGCCCGCCGCGTATGGAACTGAGCGACTCCGTTCTCGACCACCTGCGCCACGTCGCCGCGCTGCCCGATCTCAGCGGGACCCGTTACCAATTGGAATCCGAAATCGGCCGCGGCGGGCTGGGAGTCGTCTACCAGGCCCTCGACCGCGAGCTCGGCCGGCGCGTCGCCTTGAAAGTCCTCGACCCGGCCATGGCCGGCGAAGCCATCCTGATCGCCCGGCTGGAGCACCCGTCAGTGGTTCCCGTCTACGAGACCGGCAGCCTGCCCGACGGGCGCGCATTCTACGCCATGAAGCTCGTCGGCGGCGCGCGGCTGGATCGCTATTTAAGCGGTAATCCCTCGCTCGGCGAGCGTCTGCGCGCCATCCGGCGCGTGGGTGAGGCGCTGGCGTTCGCGCACGCTCGCGGCGTCATTCATCGCGACCTCAAGCCGCAGAACGTGATGGTGGGCGAATTTGGCGAAGTCTACGTCATGGACTGGGGTGTGGAGGCGGTTGCCGGCACGCCGGCGTTCCGCGCTCCCGATCCCCGTCTGGACCAGCGCTCGGATATCTACGCGCTCGGCGCCCTGTTGCGCTTCCTTCTGCCCGCCGCGGCGCCGCCCGCTCTCCGCGCCATCGTCGCCAAGGCCATGCACCAGAACCCGGACAGCCGGTATACGGACGTCGCGGCGTTCCTGGCCGATCTGGAGCGCTTCCAGGAGGGATCGGCTGTCGAAGCCTGGCGGGAACCGTGGTGGCACCGGCTCCAACGGTTCGGGCAACGCAACGCCGTGCTGCTCTGGCTCCTGGCGGCGTACGTCGCAGTGAAGTTCCTGCTGTATTTTCTGCGCAATGTTTAAAGACATTCGGGTGAAGGCGGAATCTTTGTATGGAGGCGAAAGCATGAACAAGATTTGGATCGGTTTGCTGGCGGGGCTGATTCTCGGCGCGGTGGACGGCGCAACCGCATGGTTCTACCCGGAGACGAAGGGCATGCTCGGCGGCATCATGATGGGCTCGTCCATCAAAGGCATGTTGGTGGGGATTCTCAGCGGATGGTTCGCGCGCAAGGTTCAGTCCACGGGTTGGGGCATCGCCGTGGGGGCGGCGATAGGACTGCTGTTTGCCTTCCTCGTTGCCGCCATGAACACGTTGAACGGCCGGCATCCCTACCTGGAAATCATGTTCCCCGGATTCGTCGTGGGCGCCATCATCGGCTTCCTCACCCAAAGGATGGGCACGAGTCCCATGAAACGGCAAGTGCTATGAGGCAGTGCCTGCCGCCGACGGACGCCGCACGCCGCTACTGAGCCGCAACCGGACCCGTTGACATCCCGGCACGAATAATCGATACTATACCTGTCGGAAATAGACATGTCGAAACCAATCGAGGAAGTACCCTATGGAACACTCGATCTGCTGATCCTCAAGACTCTGGACGCAATGGGAACCTTGCACGGCTATGCCATCGCCCGCCGCATCGAGCAGGTCGCCGGCGAATCCCTGCGGCTGAGTCAGGGCTCCGTTCATCCCGCGCTCATCCGTCTTGAGCAGGAGGGCTGGATACGCACCGGCTGGGGGACTTCGGAAACCAATCGAAGGGTCAAGTTTTACTCGCTGACCAAGAGCGGGCGGAAACAGCTCGCCGTCGAGGTCGCCAATTGGGAAAAAACGGCCGCGTTTATTGCCCGGTTCCTGGAGGCATCGTCGTGACCGTCCGCCGCCTGGTGGAAGGGCTCCTCGCCTTGATGCGCGAGCGGCGTCTGGACGACGAACTGGATAACGAGATCCTCGCCCACCTGGAGTTGGCGGAGCGCGATGCACGGGCCCGCGGCCTGTCTGCCGGTGAAGCCCGCCGCGCGGCCCGCCGGAGTTTCGGAGGAATTGCGCAAGTGAAGGAAGAACATCGCGACCGTCGCGGCTTTTCCTGGATCGAAGCGCTCCTGCGGGATCTCCGCTACGGGCTCGGTTCGCTGCTGCGCGCACCTGGTTTCACCGCCGTTGTGGTGAGTGTGTTGGCACTCGGCATTGGCGCCAATGTAGCCATGTTCGGCGTCGTCGATGGCGTCCTCCTCAAGCCCCTTCCGTTTCCGGAACCCGATCGCATCGTCGGGGTGTGGGAGGCGCCGCGGCCCGGCGTGTCCAATGCCACCAGTGCTCCGGACTTTCAGGATTGGAAGCGGCTCGCCACGGTTTTTGAAGCCCTGTGCGCCGAACAGCCGATATCCGCCGCTGTCGATGTTCAAGGCGAACCCAACCGCCTGTCGGGCAAAGCCGTCACCGCCGATTACTTCCGGGTTTTTGCCGCCGCCACCCGCCTTGGCCGTACCTTTGCCGCCGAAGAGGATCGGGCCGGAGCCGCCCGGGTCGTCGTCCTCAGTCACGCCGCCTGGCAAGACTACTTCGGCGCCGACCCGAGTATTCTGCATCGGCAGATCCTGCTGGATGGGGAGCCGCATCGCGTCATCGGCGTCCTTCAGAGCGGTGCGTTCGATCGGGACGAGACCCGGTTCTGGACGCCTCTCGTCTTCACGCCGGATCAACAAGTGCGCGAAATCCACTGGCTAAGTGTCTACGGGCGTCTGCGCTCCGGCGTGTCCCTGGAGCAGGCCCGCGACCGTATGCAAGCGATCCACGCGGCCCTGCTGCCGTTGCAGCCCATTGGTACTCGCGAAGGGACCATCGAGGTCAGACCGCTTGCCCGCCTGCTGGTCGGCCCGACTCTCGAACGCTCCGTCTCCGTGGCTTTCGGCGCGGTCACTCTCGTACTGCTGATCGCTTGCGCCAATGTCGCCAATCTGCTGCTTGCCCGCGGCGCCGCGCGCCGGAGGGAGTTGGCCGTTCGAGCCGCGCTCGGCGCCGGCCGCGGGCGGCTGCTTTCGCAGTTGCTCACGGAGACCTTGCTTCTCTGCCTTTTGGGAGGTGCCGCGGGTGTGGCCGTTGCCGGCTTCCTCATCCGCGCCGCCAAACCGATCCTGTCGCAGGCGCTCCCTTTCACCTCCGACATCCATATTGACCT
>Ga0335078_10006641_pt1 | contig 17115 bp, 15 predicted proteins | sample Lox_Sample_32_FD_206711 | JGI IMG/M metagenome (GOLD analysis project Ga0335078, IMG submission 206711) | Soil microbial communities from Loxahatchee National Wildlife Refuge, Florida, United States - Lox_Sample_3.2 | ecosystem: Environmental > Terrestrial > Soil > Wetlands | place: USA... | reverse complement strand
GCTTCCCGGCGATGGCGGGCGGTTCGCCCCCGTCAAACCGGCCCGCACTGGCGGCGCAGGACCTCGAGGAGCTCCCCGACCTCCAGGGGCTTGAGCAGCGTGTCGTCGACCGGCAGGCCCGCGGCGGCGCCGCCGTCCGTCCCCCTCGTGAGGATGGCGAACCGCGTCTCCGCGCAGGCCGCCTCTCGCTTCAGCCGCTGGAGGAGGCGCTGCGCGTCCACGCCGGGGTGGCTCACGTCGAGGAGCACGAGGCGCGGAGTGCAGCCCTGGGTGACGGTGGCGATCGCTTCCTTGGCGGACGCGGCCGAGAACACCGAGAACCTGTGCCTCCGCAGGACGTTCGTGACGGAGGAGACGAAGTCTCCGTCGCAGTGGACGAGGAGGACGTCCACGGTGGAGGCGGGCACGCGGGCAGGGGCCTGCGCCGGCCCGCCGCCGCGGTCGAGCCGGCCCAACACCCCCACGGCCTTCGAGGGTTCCCTCACCCGGGCTAGCTTGGCACCGGCGGCCTCGTGACAACCAGTACCTCTCCTCGGTGACACGAGCCGGGCCGCGCCGAGCCGAGGGCGCACCCTAGGCGAGGGGCACGCCTCGCTGGGTGGAAGTGGGTCCGCGTCCCCCCGCCGTCGGGGTTTCACCCGGCGGGAGCGCCGCCAGGAGGCGCTCCCCGGCCGCCGGACCGCGCCCTCCGCCGGTGAAAGGGACGGCCCGGCGCGACTCGCGCGAGCGGCGCGCCCCAGGCTTCCCCGGTTCCGTTCTCCCGCCGATGGGGGAGGGAAAGGCCCTGGCCCGCGGACCGGTTTCGGCCTATAAGGCGTCCCGGTCGCGTCCGGCCCGACCGGGCTTGCCCCCGGGACGCCGCCTCACACCCGCTTTCCTCTCGAGACCCCGAGCGCCATGTCCAAGGAACACACCCGAGAGCTCCTGCTCGACTTCGGCCCGGACGGCCAGAAGCTCCTCCCGGTCGTCACCCAGGACGCCCGCACGAAGGACGTCCTCATCCTCGCCTTCGTGAACCGGGAGGCCTTCGCGGAGACGCGCCGCAGCGGCTTCGCCACCTACTGGAGCCGCAGCCGCAACGAGCTCTGGAAGAAGGGGCTCACCTCCGGCGACATGCTGAAGGTCGAGGAGATCCGCATCAACTGCGAGCAGAACTCGCTCGTCTACCTGGTGACGCCGCAGGGCCGGGGAGCCTGCCACGCGAAGCGGGCGGACGGCCTGCCCCACAAGTCCTGCTACTACCGGCGCATCGAGGGCGACGACACCCTGACGGACGTCGACCCCGTCGACCCGACGCCCTGACCTGGAGACCGCCGTGGCGCAGACCAAGCTCAAGATCGGCATGCCGGCCGGATCGCTCGCGAGCGCCCAGCGCGGGGGCGGCCTCATCGACCTCCTCGCCGCGAGCGGGTTCCGGACCTCGGGCTACGACAAGGGCGGCCCGACCCAGTTCACCACCATCAACCTCCTCTTCGGCTGGGACGGCCGGCCGCAGGAGTTCGGCTCGCAGCTCGAGATCGGCGAGCTCGACGTGGCCATCGCCGGCGACGACTGGATCCGGGAGCGCGTGCTGGAGATGCGGCTCGAGTACGGGGTCGACGTCAAGCTGGAGCGGGTGATGGCCCTCAACCGGGGAGAGGTCCAGCTCGTCGGCATCGTCGCCGACCCGGGCTTCCCGAGCACCGAGGACTTCCTGCGGAGCCTGGCCGCGAGGAAGCGCCTCGTCACCGTGGCCTCCGAGATGCCCTACCTGGCGCTCGACTGGATGCAGCGGAAGCTCGCCGCCGTGGGGCTCGCCGGCGAGTTCCGGCCCTACTCCGTCCAGAAGTACAAGACGCCCCCCAAGGTGAAGGAGGGGGTGCTCGTCTACGAGTCCTGGGGGAAGACGGAGTCCAAGGTGAAGCACGGCGCCGTCGACATCGGCCTCGAGATCTCCCAGACCGGGAGCGCCATCAAGAGCTACGGCCTCTCCGTCGTGGAGACGGTGATGCGGTCCCAGACCGCCATCTACGCGAACCCGGCCACGAGGGCGGATCCGGAGAAGGCGGAGCTCCTGGAGATGTTCCTCCTCAACCTCTACGGCTCCGTCCACGCCGAGAACAAGGTGATGCTCCTCTTCAACGTGCCGAACCGGCTCTCGGACGAGGTGGAGCGCTACCTCTCGACGAACAACCTCTTCGGGGACGAGCCCACCCTCAACAAGGGCAAGGAGTACACGGAGTACAACATCCAGGTGGAGGCCGACAACCCGGAGAAGCCCATCGCGCTCGTCCGCTACACGCTCGCGAAGCTCGGGGCCCGGAGCATCAACACCATGCCCCTCAACTCGTCCATCCCGGGCGTCAAGGTGATCCGCAAGGGGGAGGAGCCGTAGCGGGCGCGCTCCGCCCCGTCAGAAGAAGGTGCGGATGCCCTCGGTGACCCGGTAGCCGTCGTCGACGACGAGGAGGAGCTGCCAGCGGTCCAGGGTGGTGCAGGGGTGGCTCACCCCCAGGCCCACCAGGTCTCCGACCCGCAAGCCCCCCTCCGCCGGCACCCGGAGCCGGGTGTGCTGGTCGTAGAGGGAGAGGACGGACCAGCCCTCGGCCACGGCCTCGGGCCGCTCCATCTCGCCCGGGCGCGCCCAGAGGACGGGAACGGGCCGGTCGATGTCGTGCCCCACGTCGCGCTTGCCGACGTCCAGGACCGCGAGCCCGGGCTCCGGACGGCTCAGCACCCGGCCCCAGACCTCGATGGCGGGGGTCGGGTGGCCGCTCACCCGCCACTCGGGCGGAAGGCGCTCCTCCAGGCGGGCGACGAGGCCCGCGTAGTGCGCGGCGTCGTGGAAGGCGTAGCAGCCGCTCCGCAGGATCACCCGGGTGGGACGCCCCAGGTCCACGGCGCCGAGCTCTCGGGCCGCGAGGTCGAAGTAGGCGGACCCGCCGGCGCTGAGGAGCACCTCCTCCGCCTCGAAGAGGTCTGCTTCGGCGCAGCGCCGGGCGAGCCGGCCCGCCGCCCCGAGCCAGGTCTCCACCGCGGCCCGGTCGGCGGACGCGTCCGGGGTCCCGATGATCCCCTCGAAGCACTCCACGCCCCGGAGCGCGAGCCGGGAAGAGGCCCTCACCGCCCGGGCCACCGACAGCGCCGCCTCCTCGTCCCGGGCGCCGGTCCGGCCCCCGGGGAGGCCGAGCTCGAGCAGGACAGGGATGGGCCTCGTCCCGCGGGCCGAGGCCTCGAGGTGGCGGACGCCTTCCCGGCTGTCGACGAGGCAGGTGAAGTCGAAGGCCGGGTCCTCGTCCAGGGCGCGCTGGACCCAGTCGATGGCCCCCTCGGAGGCGAGCTCGTTCGCGAGGAGCACCCGTCTCACCCCGCAGGCGTGGGCGACCCGCAGCTGCTGGGGGGTGGCCACCGTCACGCCCCAGGCGCCGTCCGCCAGCTGGCGCTCGAAGATCTGCGGGGCCATCGAGGTCTTCCCGTGCGGACACAGGCTCACCTGGGCGCGCCGCAGGAACTCCCGCATCCAGGCGGCGTTCCCCTCGAGGGCCGAGGCCTTGAGGAGCGCCACCGGGGTGTCGAGGTCGCCGGCGCAGAGCCGCCAGCCCTGCCGTCCCACCTCCCCGAGGGGAAGGGGCGGCGAGCGCTGGGGGAAGCCCTTCGTGCGCCCGTCGAGGACCGAGTCGAGGATGGGCCCGAGCGCGAGCGCCGCCTCTTCCCTCCGCGGGATCGAGAGCGGCGGGCTCACGGGGCACCCGTGGAGCGGCGCTGCAGCCAGGCGGGCAGCGCCACGAGCGCCGCGGTGATGCAGGTGAGCTCGCCGAGGGCGGCGAGCAGGCCGAAGCCCTGGAGCGCCCGGTTGTCGGCCACGAGGAGCGAGGAGTACCCGATGATGGTGGTGAGGGAGCACAGGCCCACCGCGCCCCCCGTCTCCCGGAGCACCCGGTCGATGGGTCCCCTCCCCTCCAGGCGCCAGCGCTGGACGATGTTCACGGCGTAGTCGACGCCGATCCCGAAGGTGATGGGGAGCACCACGAAGTTCAGGAAGTTGAGGCGCACGCCGGCCGCCGCCCCCAGCCCCACGAGCCAGGCCACCCCGAGGAGGAGGCCGAGGAGGACGGCGGCGCTCGGGCGCAGGCGCCGGAAGGTGACCACCACGACCAGGCACACGAGGGCGAGGGCGAGCGCCGTGGCCCGCGGCCCGTCCCGGATGATGGCGGTGGAGATGTCCTCGAAGAGGAGGCTCTGCCCCACCGCCTGCGCCCGGGCGCCGGAGCGGGCGATGGCATCCCGGATGAGCTTCGCGAACTCGTGGAGTTCCCGCGGGTCCAAGGTGCCCACCTTCTTCGGGAAGACGAGCGCGATGCGGCCGCTCGTCCCGTCCTTCTCGACGAGCGCCAGCCGGAAGCTCTCCGGCACGTCCTCGAGCCGCATGGACCGCAGGTTCGCGGGCGGGCGCATCCGCTGCGCCAGCTCCCGCTCCTCCCCGGCCAGCCGGGCGAGGCGGGAGTCCGTGAGCGTCTCGCGCAAATGCCGTAGCAGCGGGAGCTTGGCCGCCTGGTCGGGCGGCACCAGGCTCTCGATGGTGCGCACCTCGCGGATGGGGTCGGCGGCGCCCAGGCCCTTCCGCTCCGCCTCGAGCGCCCCGACCACCCGCGCCAGCTCGGCCGGGGTCTCGGCCCGGATCACCGTGGGGGTGAGGTAGGCGCGGAAGACCTCGTCCACCTTGCCGCCCCAGAACTGGGACCCGGACCTCATGCCGCGCGCCGACCGGAGCTTGGAGAGGTCGTACTCGATGATGTCGCCCCGGTAGCGGAGCACGGCGACGGCGGCGCCGGCGAGGAGCAGGACGCTCCCCACGCGGATGGCCGGGCCGTACCGGGAGACGAGCCGCGCGGCCACCTGGCCGACGACGGACCGCCTCCCCGAGGCCGCCGGCCGGTGGCCCAGGGGCTCCAGGGCGGCGATGAGCGGCGGAAGGAGCAGGTAGGCGACCACCCAGCAGAGCGCCATCCCCAGACCGCCGATGAGGCCGAACTGGCTGAAGCCGCGGAAGTCGGTGATGACGAGGGAGAGGTAGGCGAGCGCCGCCCCGAAGGAGGCCACGAAGGTGGCGGCGAGCGTCCCGGACCAGGCCCGCTCCAGTGCGGGCTCGAGCGCGCACCCGCGGTGGCGCTCCTCCAGGTAGCGGGCCACGAAGATGATGGAGACGTTGATGCCGTTCCCCACCACGATGGACCCGAGGAAGGCGGTGTTGGCGTTCAGGTAGCCGACGAGGAAGTAGGAGAGGCCGAAGGTGAGCGCGCAGCCCATGGCGAGCGCGCCGGAGATGGCGAGGATGGCCCGGCGGCGCCGGAAGAAGACCCACAGGGCGGCGAGGACGAGCACCAGGACCACGGCCGTCGACAGGGCCAGGTCCTCCATGAGCGCCTCCTGTTCCTCGAGGAGGGTGGCCACCTCCCCGTCGAAGCCCACCCGGATGGCCGGGTCGTAGCGCTCGGGGTGGAGGGCGGCGAGCTCGCCCCGGACCGCGTTCACGAGCGCCCGGTTGGCCGCGTAGCCGGTCGAGGACTCGGGCGGCCGCACCAGGAGGACGAGGAGGCTTCCGTCCGGCGTCTGGAAGTACCCCTTGCGGAACCGATGGAAGCCGCCGCCGGCCCCGCCGTACTTCGCCTCCAGGTCCTGGAAGTCGAGGGGCGGGGCGGGCTCCTCCTCGTCGTCCCCGACGATCTGGAGGAGCGGGTTCGCCTTGCGCTTCTCCCAGGCGACGCGCCGGTCGATGCGCCCCTGGATGGTGCGCAGGTCCTCGGGCGAGAGGTAGAGCCCGCCGAAGCGGCGGACGAAGGCCTCCTGCTCGTCCGTGCGGTACTCCACCGAGTCGACGAGGCCGGCCGGGAGCGCCCGGAGGCGCCGGGCGAGGTCGTCGGCGAGCCGCTCCAGCCCGTCTCCGTCCTTTCCCTGGAAGACGACCGAGAGGTGCACCACGGAGCGGAGCTTGGGGGCGACGCCCCGCGCCGCCACCACGCTGGGAGCGTTGTCGGGGAGGAGCTCCTCCAGGTTGGACTTGAGGTCCGAGTAGAGGCGCGTGCTGAAGAAGGCGCCGGCGGAGGTGAGGAGGAGGGAGAGCCAGAGGATGGGGACGCGGTGGCGCACCAGGGCGGGCACGAGCCGGCGGCACACCGGCCCGACGGCGACGTCCCGGCCGTCTTCTCCCGAGCCGGCCCCGTCCACGGCTGGCTCTCTCACGGACCGCTCCGGACGCCGGGCGGAAGGGCGCACCCGAGCGCGAGCTCTCGGCAACCGTCGGCGGCGGAGCGGTAGGCGGCGGTGATGATCTCGATGCAGCGGAACGAGTCCTGGGCCTCGCGTCCGGCGAAGTCGCCCGCGTCCATGGCCGCCCGGTACTGGTCGAACATGGCGTTGAACCAGCGGACGTGGCTCGCGTCCATCCAGTCCGAGGCGATGGCCCGCCGCTCCACGTCCCACGCCACCGACCCCTGCGCCACGTCCGGACCGGCCGTGCGCCGCATGCGGGCCACCTCGAGCTCGTCGTCCTGGACGGTGACCGCTCCCCTCTCCCCCTGCACCGTGTAGATCACCTTGCGGACGCCGGCCGTCCAGGTGAGGTGGGCGTGGGCCAGGGCGCCGCCCGGGAAGGTGAGCACGGCCGAGAAGTTGTCCTCGGTGTCCCAGCGCTCCGGCTCCTGGTTCGCCATCTTCGCGGTCACCGCCGTCGGCCAGGCGCCCAGCCAGTCGAAGGTGAGGTAGAAGGTGTGGCTCCCGTGGTCCATGGCGATGCCGCCGCCCGAGTAGCGGCGCTGGCGCCGCCAGTGGGTGTTCCACTCGGTGACGCCCTTCGCGTGGGTGTTCCGGAAGGTCTCGAGCGTCACGGACCGCACCGGGCCGATCGCGCCGGAGCGGAGGACGTCCCGGATGGCGGCGACGACCGGCGCGTGCTTGTAGTTGTGGCAGGGGAAGAGCACCCTCCGCGCCCGCACCGCGTGCGCGAGCAGCGAGGCGGCATCCTCGAGGGTGGTGGTGAGCGGCTTCTCGCACAGGACGTGCAGCCCGGCGTCGAGCGCCCGGTGGGCGATGGAGGCGTGGTCGCAGGGCGGGGTGGCGACGTCCAAAAAGTCGAGGCGGCCGCGCTCCCCCTCGAGGAGGGACTCTGCCGAATCGTAGACCCGGACCCCGGGGAGCTCGCGGCGCGCCAGCGCCCGGCGGGCCTCGCAGGCGTCGGCCACCGCGGCGATCTCCACGTCGCTCCGGGTCCGGTAGGCGGGGACGTGCCCGAGCGCGCCGATGAAGCCGTAGCCGACCAGGCCGCCGCGCAAGCGCCGGCCCTCGCTCTCTGTCGTGGCCAATCGCCTCTCCTTTGCGCCTAGCGCCAGCCGCCGCGCGCTTCGAGGTCTGCGAGGACCTCGCCCAGGATGGAGATCCCCTCGAGGGCGGTGTCCCGGTCGATGGTGAGGGCCGGCTGCAGCCGCACGTGCGGCGTGTAGGTCATGGCGAGCAGCCCGCGCCGCAGGCACTCCGAGTAGACGCCGCGCATGACCCCCAGGTCCAGGGGCTCGCGGGTCTCCCGGTCCTTCACGAGCTCGACGCCGAGGAAGAGCCCGGCGCCCCGCACCTCGCCGACGAAGGGGAGCCGCTCCCCGAGGCACCGGAGCTCCGTCAGCATCGCCTCCCCGACCCGCGCCGCGTTCTCCCAGAGCCGCTCCTCGCGAATGGTGGAGACGGAGGCGAGCGCGGCCGCGGCCGCGAGGGGGTTCCCGCCGTAGCTCGAGGAGGCGCCCGACGGGTTCGACCAGGGCTTCGCCTGGGCCACCGCCGAGGAGGTGAGCACCCCGCTCACCGGGAACCCCGAGCCGAAGCCCTTTCCCAGCGTGACGACGTCGGGCCGGGCCCCGCTGTGGTCGACGCCCCACGGCAAGCCCGTCCGCCCGAAGCCGGTGATCATCTCGTCGGCGATGAAGAGGGCCCCGACCTCATGGGCCGCCTCCGCCACCGCGCAGAGGAACTCGGGCGGTGGGACGACGTTCCCGGCCGTCCCCTGCATGGGCTCGGCGAGGACGGCGGCCACGGGTCCGGCGGGCTGGGAGCGGATGGCCTTGCGGGCGAAATCGGCGCAGGCGAGGCCGCAGCTCGGCCGCGACAGCCCGAAGGGGCAGCGGTAGCAGTCCGCGTAGGGCACGAGGGTGGCGCCGGGGGGCAGGGGTCCGAGCCCCTGGCGCGCCGGGTTCCCGAGGAACGCCGCCGCACCGGCGGTCTTGCCGTGGAACCCGCCCCAGAAGCCCACCACCTCGGTGCGGCCGGTGTGCTGGCGGGCCAGCCGCAGGGCAGACTCCACCGCCTCGGACCCGCCCGAGTAGAGCTGCAGGCGGTCCAGGCCCCGCGGCGCGAGCTCGCACACCTCCTGCACGAGCCGGGCCCGGGGCTCGGAGGTGAAGCTCCCCACCGTGAGGGTCGCGGCCTGCTGCTGCAGCGCGGCCACGTAGCGCGGGTGGCAGTGCCCGAGCGCGTTCACGCCGATCCCGCCGATCAGGTCCACGAAGGTGTTGCCGTCCACGTCCGTGAGGGTGCTCCCCTCCCCCCGCGCCATGGCCACGCCCGCCCACAGGGCGAAGCCCTGCAGGCCAGGAGCCAGGTGGCGCTGCTCGTCCGCCACGACCGCCCGCGAGCGCGGTCCCGGAATGGGGGTGAGGATCTTCGCCTTCTTCATGGCCGTGGGCGCACCAGAGAGGAGCTCGCGAGGCGCGCCCGAGGGGCGGTTGATACTTGAAACCCCGGCGATTGCCAAGTAGCTTCGGCCAGTTTTCCCCTCGCGGAACGCTCCTTGCTCCCTACGCTCGCCGCCCTCGCTCTGACCGCGGCACCCACCTGTGGCCCCCTCGACCTCGACGCGGCTGTCTCCCTCGCCTCCTCGCGCAGCGACGAGGTGGCGGTGCGGCGGAGCGAGGTGGCCGTGGCCGAGGCGGACCTCGCCATCGCGCGCGCGCTCCGCATCATCCCGAGCGCCAGCGCCACCCTCCTCGCCGGGCCGGTCCCGGCGGCCCACGGCACGGTGGTGAGCTCGCCCAACTCGAACCGCAGTCTCGCCGACCTGGGGCCCTTCGGCCGCGTGGACGTGCAGATCGCCCAGCCCCTCTACACCTTCGGCCGCCTGGAGGCCGCCTCGGACGCGGCCCAGGCCGGGGTGCGGGCCCGGGCCCTGCTCGTCGAGAACGAGCTCGCCCAGGTGCAGGTGCGCGTCATCCAGCTCTACTGGGCGGTGGCCCTCTCCCAGCGCATCCTCGACATCGGCGCCGAGGTGGAGCGGGCCCTCGCCGACGTGGACCGGCGCGTCGCGGACTCGCTGGCCCGCGCCGACGGCACCATCACCGCCGCGGACCGCTACCGGGTGAACCACTTCCACGGCCTGGTGCGCCAGCGCGAGGCGGACGCCCGGCAGGCGAACGAGCTCGCCCGGGCCGGGCTGGCGGCCACCCTGGGACTCTCCCCGGAGCAGTTGAAGCTCAAGGAGGACCGGCTCGAGCCGGGAGTCGCGGCGGTGCCGGGCTACCAGTCCGTGCGGGCCGAGGCGCTCGCCAACCGGCGCGACCTGCAGGCCATGGGCCAGGCCATCGCCGCCCGGGAGGCGGAGGTGCGCGCCGAGGAGGCGGCGGCGAAGCCGCAGTTCTTCATCGGCGGGCTCTTCGGCTTCGCCTGGGCGCCGAACCGGGACACCCAGACGAACCCCTGGGTGCACGACGACTTCAACTTCCTCACCGTGGGGCTCGCCGTCGGCGCCCGGCAGGACTTCGCCTTCCCGCTGCTCCTCGCCCGCGCCGAGAGGGTCCGCTCCGAGGAGGCGTCGCTCGAGCGACAGCGGGACGCGCTCGAGCGGCTCATCCTCGCCCAGTCGGACGGCGTCCTCGCCGACCTGCGGGCGGCGGCCGATCGCCTCGAGGCGGCGCGCGGGACGCTCTCCTCCGGCCGGTCCTGGTTCCGGGCGGCGGGCCTCGACTTCGCGGCCGGGGTGGGCGAGGCGAAGGACGTCCTCGACGCCTACCAGGGCTACGTGGAGAGCCAGGCCTGGTTCGCGCAGGCGGCCTACGACGTGCTCGTGGCGCGGGCCCGCCTGGCGCTCGTCACCGGCGCCTTGCCCCGGGAAGGGAGTGCAGCGTGCGAACTGCCGTGATCCTCCTCCTCGTGGCGGGCGCCTCCGGCTCGGCCACCGACGCCATCCGGCAACGCGACGCCGAGCTCCGGGCGGCCTTGCCGCCGGACGGCCAGGCGCTCACCGAGGCGGGGCGAAAGAAGATCGAAGGCATCGTCTCCCGCATCGTGGACACCCGCGCCCTTCTCGAGTCGGCGCTCGACCGGCGCTGGGCCCAGATGACGGAAAGCCAGCGCCGGCGCCTGCGCGAGGCCTTCGAGAGCCGCTTCCGCGCCTCCGGGACCGCCCAGCTCGACAACTGGCGCAAGTCCAAGATCGACTATCTCCCCGAGGAGCGCGCCGGCGAGCTGGTGCGCGTGCCCACCCGCATCGAGGCGCAGGGAGAGCAGAGCGAGGTCACCTACGTGCTCCGCGACGAGGCCGCCGGGTGGCGCATCGTGGACATCGTCGTCGACCAGGTCTCCACCGTGGAGAACTACCGCGCCAGCTTCGCCCGCATCATCAACCGCGAAGGGGTGGAGGGGCTCATCGGGCGCCTGAACCGCGGCCCCGACCCGAAGGCGAAGAAGGAATAGGAGCCCCTTGTCGCGCCTCCTCTCCTCCCCGGCCCTCGCCCTGGCCCCGCTCGTCGCCCTCACGGCGATCTTCCTCCTCGGGCTGGCCTGGTTCGCGGCGCGCGCCGCCTGGCGGGGACTGCCCCGAACCCCCCGCGTGGAGCGCCTCGGCGGCAGCCCGATCCTCGGGAGGTTCTTCCTCGAGTACGGGGTGTGGATGTTCCGGCCGCTGGAGCGGGCCGCCGTGCGCCTGGAGATCCACCCGGACGCGCTCTCCTGGTCCTCCCTCGCCCTCCACGGGGTGGCGGCCCTCCTCCTCGCCGTGGGCGCCTTCGGCCTGGGCGGGTGGTTGCTCGCCTTCGGGGCGGCCTGCGACGCCCTGGACGGCGCGGTGGCCCGGGCGCGGGGGCTCGCCTCCGACGCCGGCGAGGTCCTGGACGCCGCCGTCGACCGCTGGGCGGAGATGGCGGTCTTCTTCGGCTACGCCTGGTACTACCGGGAGCTGTGGTGGGGCTTCCTCCTCGCCGCCGCCGCCTGCGCCGGCTCCGTGCTCGTGAGCTACGCCCGGGCCAAGGGAGAGATCTACGGCATCGACGCCACCATGGGCCTCATGCAGCGCCACGAGCGGGCCGCCTGGCTGGCCATCGCCACCATCTTCTCCGCCCTCTGGCAGGCCTTCCGGCCCAGTCCGGGGTTCTCCCTTCACCCGCTCGTCCTCTTCGCGCTCGCCGCCATCGCCGGGTTCGCGAACTGGACCGGCTGGCAGCGCACCGCCTTCGTGCGCCGGGAGCTCCGCCGCCGATGACCGAGCGGGTCTCCTTCGGGGCGGAGGTGGCGAAGCTCCTCCGCGCCAACCTCTCGTCGGCCGCGGCCACCGCCCTCGACTGGGGGCTCGTCACCTCCCTCGTCTGGCTCGGGGTCTACTACCTCCAGGCGGCGGCCACGGGGGCGGTGGCCGGGGCCCTCACCGACTTCTCCCTGAAGCGCTACTGGGCCTTCCAGCGGGGGGCGGCCCGCCGGGCCGTCCACCACGAGGGGGTCCTCTACGCCGCCGTCGCCGGCACGGCCCTCGCCCTCAACCTCCTCGGCACCTGGGCCCTGGTGGACGGCCACCTCCTCCCCCCGGTGCCGAGCTACATCCTCGTCTCCCTGGCCGTCGGCCTGGGCTGGAACTACCCGATGCACCGGCTCGTCGTCTTCCGCCGCCACCGGGCCGGCGCCACCGCCGAGGAGGGCGAGCCGTGACCTGGGCGGTGGTGTGCGACTTCGACGGCACCGCGACGGTGGACGACCTCGCGGACGCGCTCTCCATCCGCTACCTGGGCCTCGAGCGCTGGCAGGACGCGAACGACCGCTTCCACGCCGGCGCCATCCCCTTCGAGGAGCTCCTGCGCCGCATCTTCGAGCCCATCTCCGCCAGCCCGGAGGAGGTGCGCGCCTTCGCCCTCGCGCACGCCCACTTCCGCGCGGGCTTCGAGCGGCTCGTCACCGTGTGCCGGCGGAGAAGCTACCCCTTCGTCCTCGCCTCGGGTGGCCTCGACGTCTACATCCGGCCGGCCCTGGAGAAGCTCCCTCCATCCCTGGCGGAGGGCCTGGAGATCCGCGCCAACCACGCCGAGTTCACGGGCTCGGGGCTGGCGCTCAGCTTTCCCTTCGCGCACGCGCCCGGCGCCTGCGGGAGTTGCGGGTCGTGCAAGGGCGCGGTGGTGCGCGAGCTCCAGGAGCGCGGCCTCCGGGTGGTGGCCGTGGGAGACGGGAACGCCGACCGCTGCGCGGCCCGGGTGGCGGACGTGGTCTTCGCCCGGGGCCGCCTCCTCGACTGGTGCCGGTCCACCGGGCTCTCCTGCGATCCCTTCGAGACCCTCGACCTCGTCGCCGACTTCCTCGAGGCGCGGTAGGGCCGTGCGCTCCCTCCTCTCCGTCGGCGCTGCGCTCGCTCTCCTCGGCCCCCTTCCGGCCCGGCCGGACGTGCTCCGCCCCGTGCCCTCCCGCAGCTCCTGGTACGGAGAGTCCTTCACCTTCCTCGCCGACCTCGACGACGGGAGCTACGTCCAGCTCACCTTCTCGGTGACGAACATCGGGCCGGGCACGGCGAAGGGCATCTGCCGGGCCATCCTCGTCGGCCCGGACGGCGCCCTGTGGAAGGCGAGCGAGCGGGTCTCCCGGGACGAGTGGAGCCACCAGGGCGGCTCCGAGGAGCGGCTGTCGGTGGGCCCCTGCGCGGCCTGGTCCGGAGAGGGCGCCGGGGCCGAGGTCTCCCTCGAGGGAGGCCGCATCCGGCTCGCTTACGCGGACCGGCTGCAGCGGCGCGGGCCGATGTCCCTGGTGGAGGCGGCCGGGGAGCGGTTCGCGAGCGAGATGCTGCTCTTGCGCGGGGCCGTGGAGGCGGAGATCGCCTTGCCGAACTCGGCGCCGCGCCGCGTCGCCGGCTCCGGTTACGTGGATCACTCCCGCGGGTCCGTACCCCCGAAGGACCTGGCCCGCCGCTGGATCCGCTTCCGCGGCCTTCGGGGTGAGCGGGGCCTGCTCGTCCTCGGCCGGGAGGGCCACGACGGGGGCTTCTCGCCGCTGTGGGCCTGCGACGGAGCCGCCCTCTGCCACCACCTCTCGTCCTTCACGGTCCGCCGGGAAGGGAACGGCCGAGCCACCACCTTCGCGGCTCACCTGCAGAGCCTCTCCGAGGCCATCGAGCTCCGCTCCGGGCGGCTCCTCTACCGCGACGCCCCCGTCGAGGAGCTCGGGATCCTGGGCCGCCTCGTCGCCCCCATCGTCGGATCGCCCGTCACCTGGGTCTACCGGGGGACGGCGTCGGTCGGCGGCGGGCCTCCCGTGGACGGGATCCTGGAGGTGGAGCTCTCCAGCGACGACTGAGGCGCCGCCCGGCCCCGGGCCAGGGAACGATACCCCCGCCGCCGGCGCACGGCCCGCTCGATCGCCCAGGCGAGCAGCGCGTAGAGGACGCCGAGGAGGACGTCGAGCACGTAGTGGTGGTCGAGGTAGACCGCCGCGAAGGAGACGACGAGGAAGAGGGAGAAACTCGCCGCGTCGAGCCAGCGCTTCCCGAGCTCCCGGCCGTAGAGGAAGGTGAGGAGCGGATAGGCGACGTGGAGGGAGGGGATGGCGCCGAAGACGTCGGCGCTCCGCCCGTAGAATCCGGCGAAGTAGGGAATGCCGGTGAGCAGGTCCCAGCGGGCCGCTCCGGCTGCCGAGGAGCGGGCGGCCATGTTGGCTGGCCCGAGCCCGTAGGCGGCGACGTACCAGGGGGGCGCCGACGGGTAGACGTAGTAGGTCGCGAACCCGACGACGTTCATCGCCAGGAAGGTCCATCCGAAGCGCGAGAGGAGCCGCCGCCCCGCCTCGTCGCGCCGGAAGAGCGCGAGGTAGACGGCGAACCCGATCGACCAGTAGAGGAAGACGATGTAGGAGGTGCCGGTGACGAGGTCGACCGCCGGCCAGTGGTGGAGGCGGAAGTACTCGTTCGGGGTGAGCACTCCCCCCGGGGTCCGGATGCCGAAGAAGGCGCGGTCGAACCCGTAGGGCTCCGAGACGTGCACGTGCAGGAAGCGGACGAGGGGCTGGGTGATGTGGGTGAGGTCGTAGATCACCGCGAAGAGGAGGAAGGGGAGCAGGCCGGCGAGGACCCGCCGCGTCCCGTCGTTCGCGACGGCGAGGACGAGCACCAGGCCCGGGACGAGGAAGTGCTCGGGGCGAAGCCCGCCGTGGAGCCCCATGGCGAGGACGTAGGCGCCCAGGCCGACTCCGTAGGCGGCGACGAGCCGCAGGGGCGCGGCCCGGAGGCGCCGCGCCAGAGAGGCGCGGGCCCTGTGGACGACGCTGGGGACGGCGATCTCCCGCTCTACCCCGCCCTACCCGACGGCGGCGGCGGTGGCGCTGGCCGCGCGGGCGTAGCGCCGAAGCTGCCGGTGGAGGAGGGACTGCTGGGCGAAGAGGTTGTGGATGGCCGGCTTTCCGGGCGCGGTCACCGGGCTCTTGAAGAAGAAGGAGAGCCACTCCTGCGGCCCCACCTCGCCGGCGCGGCGAGCCACGTCGGTGAGGAGCGCGAGGTCGAGGACGAGGGGGGCCGCCAGGATGGAGTCGCGGCACTGGAAGTTGATCTTGATCTGCATCGGGTAGCCGAGCCACCCGAAGATGTCGATCGCGTCCCAGCCCTCCTTGTTGTCTCCCCGGGGCGGGTAGTAGTGGATCGTGACCTTGTGCTCGATGTCCGAGTAGAGCTCGGGGTTGTAGGCCGGGTCCAGGATCTCCTTCAGCACGCCCAGCTTGGAGACCTCCTTCGTCTTGAACGCCGCCTCGTCGTCCAGGACCTCGCCGTCCCGGTTCCCGAGGATGTTCGTCGAGAACCAGCCCTGGAGCCCCAGCAGCCGGGCCTGGAGCATGGGAGCGAGCGCCGTCTTCATGAGCGTCTGGCCGGTCTTGAAGTCCTTGCCGGCGGTGGGCACCGACTCCCGCTCCGCAAGCTCGCGGAGCGCCGGGATGTCGGCGGTGAGGTTCGGGGCCCCGTTCACGAAGGGCATCCGGCACTTCATCGCCGCCCAGGCGTAGACCATGCTGGGGGCGATGGTCGGGTCGTTGGCGTCCAGGGCCTCCTCGAACGCCTTCAGGTTCCGGTGGGCCGGCCCCGCCTCGACGAAGACCTCGGTGGAGCCGGTCCAGACGACGATGCCGCGCGAGCAGCGGTGCTTCTCCAGGAAGCCGCGCATGTCGGCGCAGAGCGCCTCGGCGCGCGCCCGCAGGGAGCCGTGCTTCACGTTCGGTCCGTCGAGGCGGCGGACCCAGGCCCGGTCGAAGACCGCCGGCATGGGGCGGATGGCCTCGAGGTCGGGCCGGAGCTGCTCGATGAGATGCCGGTCGAGCACGTTGGCGCGCAGGCTCGCCTGGTAGGCGTCGTCCGGGACGGGGTCCCAGGCGCCGAACACCAGGTCCTCGAGCGAGGCCATGGGAAGGATGCGGTCGAGCTTGGGGCCCGGCCGGCCGTCTTCCTCGATGATGTGGCCGAGCTGGGTGAGCGCGCCGACCGGCTTCGCCAGGCCGCGCCGCACGGCCTGGATCCCGGCGATGGCGGTCGTGGCCACGGCGCCGAGGCCGGGCATGAGCACCGCGAGCCGGTCCCCGTTGCGGATCGAAGAAATGGATAGACCTTTCATATCGTGGAACCTTCGGCTGCTCGGGCCTGCCCTAGCGGGCAGAAACTCGCGGCAATCGACCCGGGGGTGTGCGCGAGCCACGAGAGCTTTCACGCGCCGCGAGCGGGGGTCGGAAACACTCGCGTGGACGAGGCGTCACGGCCATGTAACACACCGGTTCCTATCCCAGCCAGGCGCTTCCGGTAAAGACATACTTTTTCATATGTTCCGACCTGTACCCGGGCAGCGCGGGCGGTGATCGCGACTCGGAGGAAGCGCGGGGACGACTTCCCGCCCCGAAACTACCTCGCCGGCCCGAAGAGCGCCAGCGTCCCAAGCCGTCCGTGACCCGGGCGTATGTCACCCGGAGGGATGCCCGCACGAGTCCCCGAGCTCAGGGGCCGGGCGCGCCGCTTTGGGCAAAGAGCGCCTCCGCGAAGAGGAGGGCGGCGCGGTCGCCGGCCGCGGCGGCGGCGAGCTTCTGCGCCAGCGCCGCCGTCTCCCGATCGCCCGGCGCGAGCTCGCAGTAGCGGGCGAAGTCCTTCGCGGCCCGGGCGAAGTCGTGGAGCCGGAAGGAAGCCGTTCCCTGCGTGAGGTACACCTCCGGGCTCCGGGGCAGGACTTCCGCGAGCTCCCCCGCCAGGTACCGGACGAGGGACCAGACGCGCTCCCGGGGGAGAGCGAGCGCGCCCGGCAAGGCGCTTCGCCTGACGAAGAGCAGCCCCGTCACGTCCGCCACCACCGGCATCCAGGCGGGGTCCCGGTCCAGCTCGAAGACCACCCGGGGGAGGGCCCCCGACATGAAGTTCACCGGGGAGGTGGCCACCATCGAGACCCCGTAACGCTCCACCGTCTCGCGCCAGCCGGGCTCGGCGCCGAGGACGCGGTCGCTCACCTCCATGGCCAGGTCCTGCCCGTAGTACGTCCGCCCGTCGACGGACACCAGGTAGTCGGGGTAGAGGCGCCAGGCGAGGTAGCCTCCGCTCCGCATGTCGTTCAGGAGGCGGCCGGACGGCCGGTGTCGGAGGATGAAGTCCGCCGTGGCCGACGGGAAGATGTCGGGGTAGGGCCTCCACCCCCACTCGGAGGAGCGCACGAAGACCCCGGTGACCGCCGCCAGGGCGAGGGCGGCGGCGGCGGCGCCGGCCGCGGCCGGGAGGCGGTCCAGGGCTCTCGTCGCGGCCACGGCTGCGGGCCCGAAGGCGAGGAGCGCGAACAGCGGCCCGTTCCGAACGTGCGCGAAGGCGAGGTAACCAAAGAGCCCGAGGAGGAGCAGGTCGGACAC
>Ga0335078_10006640_pt1 | contig 17117 bp, 15 predicted proteins | sample Lox_Sample_32_FD_206711 | JGI IMG/M metagenome (GOLD analysis project Ga0335078, IMG submission 206711) | Soil microbial communities from Loxahatchee National Wildlife Refuge, Florida, United States - Lox_Sample_3.2 | ecosystem: Environmental > Terrestrial > Soil > Wetlands | place: USA... | reverse complement strand
GCTCGAAGCCTTTGCCGACCGGAGGCCACATCGAGCAGTCGGACGGCACCAGCTGGATGGCCATGTATTGCCTGAATATGCTGGCCATGGCCATGGAACTCGCGCGGCAGGACCCGGCCTATGAAGACGTGGCCAGCAAATTCTTTGAGCACTTTGTGTATATTACCAAGGCGATGAATAACTTGGGAGGGCACGGCTTCGCTTTGTGGGATGAGGAAGACGGTTTCTATTACGACGTGCTGCACCTGCCCCAGGGGAAGCATCACTTCCTGAAGGTGCGATCCATGGTCGGGCTGATTCCCTTGTTCGCGGTGGAAACATTCGAGCCGGAAGTGGTGGACAAGCTTCCGGGGTTCAAGCGGCGCATGCAATGGTTTCTCGAAAATGTTCCCGGCGTTCCCGCGCACATCGCCGAGACGCAGCGGAACGCCCGCGGCGGCGTGCGGCGACTGCTCTCCATTGTAAGCTGTGAACAGCTCGTGCGTGTCTTGCGCTACATGCTGGATGAAAATGAGTTCCTGTCGCCCTATGGGGTGCGCGGAGTTTCAAAGTTCCACCGGGATCATCCTTACCTGCTGGATTTCAACGGGCAGAGCTATCGCGTGGATTACGAGCCCGGCGAGTCGCAAACCGGCCTCTTCGGCGGTAATTCCAACTGGCGCGGGCCGGTTTGGTTCCCGCTCAACTTCCTGCTGATCGAGACGCTGCAGAAATTTCACTATTACTACCACCAGGAAATGAAGGTGGAGTGTCCCTCGGGTTCCGGCCGGCTGATGGCGCTTTGGGATGTGGCGGCGGAACTTTCCCGGCGGCTTACCCGGATCTTCTTGCGGGACCCCGATGGACGGCGGCCAGTCTACGGCGAAAATGAGATGTTCCAGACCGACCCCCACTGGCGGAACTTGCTCCTCTTCTACGAGTATTTTCACGGGGATAACGGTACTGGCCTAGGAGCCAGCCACCAGACCGGTTGGACCGGCCTCGTGGCGAAGCTAATACAGCAGAGTGGAGAGTGATGGTAAGGCAGAGGCCGGCAAAGGCCGGAGCAGAGAACGGGTGTTGACATTCTTCGGAAGTGACCACTCATCCGGCCCGCTCCGTCTGATGAAAGCGCCGGCAGCGGACCACCCTCTCCCCTCGGGAGAGGGCTGAGGACCAATATCTCGGACTGTCCTCTCCCTTGGGCAGAGGGTGGCGAGATTAGCGAGCCGGGTGAGGGGCATCTTCACAGCGACCCTCGCAACTTCGGAATTCGGGTTTAATACCGCCAATTGCACGTCCCGAGCCTTTCGCCTATAATGAAATCTCACCTCTGGAGGCAGGGTTTTTCTTATGCCCACACCCATTGTGCAAAAGCTTCAGGAAGAAATTCTGGCGCTCGAGCATGAATTGAATCACGAACTCCCCAAGGAGTTGAAGCGCGCCCGCGCGCTAGGCGACTTGAGTGAGAACGCTGAATTCCACATGGCCAAGCAGCGCCAGGACTATGTTGGGGCACGGCTCGCCCAGCTTAAGCGGAGGTTGGCGGAGCTCTCGATGGTCAATCTCGGCAATATTCCGAAGGACAAGATCGCCTTCGGCTCCAAGGTGGTCCTTTATGACATTGACCGGGACGCTGAGATCGAGTACAAATTGGTGACAAGCGAAGAGGCGGACGTCAGTAAGGGTTTGATCTCCACCACCTCGCCCATCGGTCGTGGCTTGATGGGAAAGAAAACCGGCGATGCGGTCAAGATCGCGACGCCCAACGGCGCTCGGGAATTCGAAATCCGGGCCGTCCAGACTATCTATGATCAGTCCGAAGCGTAAAAGGTTGGCATACCCCAGTGATCAGTGAGAAAATCGGCGACACGCTAGGGCGTGTGCTCGACGCCATTGTGCGCGGCTTTGCAGCCAGCGGCGTGAACCCAAATTTTCTCACCTTTATCGGGTTTGGGATTAACCTGGCGGCTGCGTATTTGTTCGCGTACGGTTATTTTCGCTGGGCTGGTCTCACCATTATTCTGGCTGGGTTGTTCGACATGACGGACGGCCGCGTGGCGCGCCTCGAGGGCCGCGTCACACCCTTCGGCGGTTTCTACGACTCCGTGATGGACCGTTATTCCGACCTGTGCCTGCTGATCGGATTGCTGATCTACTACGGGCGCATCAATCGGTTCCAGTATATGTCTCTCGTCGCGGTGGCCATGATCGGCTCCGTCATGGTGAGTTACACCCGGGCGCGAGCCGAAAACGTCATTCCCTCCTGCAAAGTGGGCTTTCTCGAGCGCCCCGAACGCGTGGTGCTGATCATCATCGGCGCCATGTTTGATCGTATGGCCCCGGTGCTCTGGCTGATTGCCGTGCTCTCGAACGTCACAGTGATTCACCGCATCGCCCACACCCGCCAGGAAGCGCGGAAACGCGCTGCGTGAAGACAGCGAAAGCGCCACGCCGTTACCGACCCCGCAACACGCCACCATCCCCAACCCCTCGTCATCTGAGGAGAGGAGCTCGTAATTCCCCTCCTTAGGTAAGGAGGGCCAAAGGGCTGGTTGTGGCGAATTCGTGTGCCGTTTGTTCCAGGACCGGGCCGCGCACTTGCCAACGACAAATCCTTGTGAAATAGGGTAGAATCGCCCTGAACGACTCCGTTCTCTGGTCCGCCAGACGAAGAGGTACAACGCCCTTATGCACAACGCGCGGAGCCGCAAGCATTCGAAACCTGCCAAGTACCTGGGTCGGCTGGCCGCGCTGCCGGCGCTTTGGATGTTGGTCGTTCATCCGGTTTCAGCCTGGGGTCCGACGGGCCACGACCTCGTGAATAGTTGGGCTGTCCAAACCCTCCCTTCCGAGATGCGGGAGTTCTTCGAAGCGAATCGCCAGTATCTCGTCGAACACGGCAACGATCCCGACCTCTGGATGAAGAAAGATCGTTACGAACGCAAACGTCACTATATCTATTTGGATAAGTACGGCATCTTTCCATTCCTGGAGGTGCCGCATTCATTCAGGCAAGCCGTCCAGAACTACGGAGCGGGGCGAGTCAATCGCGACGGCGTGCTGCCCTGGCAGGTGGGAGAATCCAGCCTGCGCCTGACAGAAGCGTTCAAGTCTCGAAACTGGGATCAGGTGAAACTGGCGGCGGCGGTACTCGCCCACTACGTGGCTGACGGTCACGATCCGCTCCGCCTCACCAGGAACTACGACGGGCAACTCACCCGCCAGACAGGTTTAGCGGACCGTTTTGAAGTGCGGCTCTTGGACCGGTACTCGAGATTTTTTATTCCCCACCCCGGAGACGCAGCAAAGATCGAGGATCCCACAGAACATGCTTTCCAGGCCTGCCTCGAGGCTTATACTTCGCTCGACTCGGTGATCCTCGCAGACATGCGCGCTCGCGAGGGCTTGCCCGATTATACCGACGAGTACTTCGATCGCTTTTATTCTCAGATTGGCGACACCGTGATGAGGGCCATCAACGAATCGGCGCACGATTCAGGGTCTTACTGGTATACGGCCTGGCTCAATGCGGGCAAGCCCGCACTGCCCGGACGGTAAAGAAAGGCAGAAGGCGCACAGCACAGGAGCGGGCGGGAGGGCGTTCACACCGCTGGAGCTTCGTGAGCCGGCAAGAGTCTGGTTCGGTATTACTGCCATCATAATCTTCGTGAATTGGGAATCTTGAATATCGAACCCGAATTCCGAAGTTGTGAGGCTCTGTGGGAAGAACCCTCCCGCTCGCGGCTCTCGCAGCCCTCTTCCCCGGGAGCCCGTGTGAGAACTCGCCTATCATGTCATCCTGAGGCTGCGAACGATCCCTATAGTTTGTCACAGCTGGTGCTGCTTTCCATTCACGAGCGAGGGAACTCCGTGCAAGAGCCCGCCACGCAGCTTGAGTCCTTCATCCGTCGTCTTCCCAAAGTGGAGTTGCACCTCCACCTGGAGGGAAGTGTCCAGCCTGAAACCCTGCAAGAGCTCTCACGCTCCAAGGGACGCCTGGAGAAAGAGACGCAGAGCTGGATCTCGGAACGCGCAGATCAGGGATACCGCTACAAGGACTTTCAGGATTTTCTCCAGGCCTTCAAGTTGGTGACACTGCTCCTCGAAACTCCCAGTGATTACGCTCTGGCCACGACCCGGCTGATCGAGAGACTGGCGAGCCAGAATGTGAAGTATGCAGAGATCATCTTTGCCGCCGGAGTAGTGCTCTGGAAGAATCAACCGCTCGAAGCTATTTTCGAGGCGGCGGCTTCCGCGGCGCGCGCGGCCGAGCAAGCGAGCGGCGTGCGGGTGCAATGGATCTTTGATGCCATCCGACATTTCGGCGTCGAGCATACGCGCCAGGTGCTCGACTGGGCCGGACGCCTGCGGTCACTGGGCGTTGTGGCGTTGGGAATCGGCGGTGACGAAGTGCGGGGGCCGGCGGAACTTTTCAGGGAAGTCTTCAGCGAGGCGCGCGACATGGGCCTGCACGTCGTTGCGCATGCCGGAGAAGCTTGCGGGCCCGAGAGCGTTCGCCAGGCGGTCGAAGCGCTGGGCGCGGAGCGCATCGGACATGGACTCACAGCAGCGCGTGACCCTGCCGTGCTGGACTTGCTCCGCGAGCGCCGGATTCCACTCGAAGTGTGCCTCACCAGTAACGTCGCCACCGGCGTGCTGGCCCGCCTCGAAGACCATCCCCTGCCGCAATTCCTGGAGGCCGGCGTCGCGGTGACCTTGAACAGCGATGACCCGGCTATGTTCGGGACGGATCTGGTCAATGAATATCTGCTGGCGGCAAGAATCTTCCAACTTGGGCGCGGTCAAATTCTTGCGATCGCACAAAACGCCGTTCGGGCCGCATTCCTGCCCGAAGGAGAGAAACTGAAGTTGCTAGGCCTGCTCTGAAAATAGCCGTTGTAGGGGCGGCCCTTGTGGCCGCCCTCGGGCAACCACAAGGGTTGCCCGTACGTGCGAGGAACGACATTTTCATGGTTTCCGGGTGCCCGTCAGCCGACGGGCATGGGCAACTGCTTCGAAAATGCCTATTCCAAAGACATCTTGGTGTGCGGCAGCGCAAGCTACCGCCGTCCGCTCGTATTCCACGGCGGCAGCTTCGCTGCCGCACTCGAGGGCGATGAGCAGGATCACAGCCCGGGATGTTTGTGGGGATGTACGTGCGCGTGCGAATGGACTTCGCCGGAAGTGTGCACGTGCCGATGGACGTGGATCAGGTTGGTTCGCTCAAGCAGCTCCGTGTCGGGCAGTATCTCTCGAGGCGTACCTTTGCCTACAACGCGGCCTGCCTCAAAAACATAGCAGTAATCCGCGATATCCTCGACGATATCCAGCTGGTGTGTGGTCGTGATCACGGTCTTCGCTCCGCCGCGCCAGCCCACAAGAAAATCAACCATCTGGCTGGCGCTCTTCGGGTCCAGGGCCGCCGTGGGCTCGTCGAGCAGCAGCACTTCAGGGTCAAGCACCAGCACCGACGCCAGCGTCACCCGTTTCTTCTCGCCTGTAGACAAATGATGAGGTGAACGGTCTTTGAGCTGGGCTATCTTCATGACCTCGAGCATCCGGACCACTTGCCGGCGAACCTCTTCCTTGGGCATGCCAAGCTGCAAGGGTCCAAAGGCCACCTCGTCAAAAACCGTCGGCGAAAAGAGCTGGACATCGGGATTCTGAAATACCATTCCCACGCGGCGGCGAAACTGGTAGCTGAACTCAAGGTTCTCAAAACGACTTTCGGTGAGAGGCTCGCCTTCGTAAAGAACCTCGCCCCGTTCCGGGTAGGCCAGTCCGTCCAGGATGCGCAGCAGAGTTGACTTGCCCGACCCGTTGGCGCCCAGCAGCGCCACTCTCCTCCCGGGCTCAATGGCAAGACTCAGACCGTTCAAGGCAGGCACCTGGTGATAGCGAAAGGTGACGTCTCGAACGTCGAAAACCGGAACTGCCATTCAGTTCTCCCTAACGCCAATCGCGTGCAGCTTGCGGCGGCATCACCCCCGCCCCTCCTGACACGAAGAGGGGAGTCACGAATCCCCTCCTTGGTTAAGGAGGGGACAGGGGGTGGTTCGTCTCCTATCTTCCGAAATAGAATCCGCCTATCGCCACCACGGCGAAGACGGCCAGCATTAGCCAGTCCAGGGGCGAAGCGCGAAAATCGTCCAGGATGAAGACTTCTCCACGAAAGCCCCGGGATAGCATGGCGCTGTAGACATCGCTGCTAAGCTGCAAGCTCTTGGACATCAAAACTCCGGCGCTCGAGGCCGCCACGCGACGGCGTTCCGCGGCCTCGAGTTTCCCCACCATCCGGCTCCGCCGCGACTCGAACATGTCATGGGTGGTTTGCAGCAACAAGAGAATGTATCGGTACGTCATTCCCAGAATGACCACGAAGACCACAGGCACGCGCAGGACGCGCAGTGCCTTCAGCACCTGGCTCCAAGGCGTGCAAAGGATGAGCAGGACGGAGAGCGTCGCCGCAGTTTCCACCCGCGCCACAAGATAGCACGCGCTCGTCAACCCCTGCGCCGTGACCGGCCAACCCACCGCTGGAAGCCGCCAGATCTCCCGCCCGGGGATAATGAATGGCGCGGGCAGGGCAATAACCCCGGTAAACAGAAGGATGGCGAGCCAGACTCGTTTGACCAGGTTCCCCAACGAAATGCGAGACATTACGGCCACCGTCACCGCGATCGCGAAGAGCGCGCCGATAACCCAGAGCTTGTGAGCCATCGCAGTAGCCACGACCAGGGCCAGTATCCCGACCAGCTTGATGCGTGGATCCAGACGCTGGAGCAAGCCATCGCCTTTGGCGAGTTCTTCCGCATAGAGAGCCCGCTCCATGGCGTTCACAAGACTCGAGAGTGTGCGTTCGACAAAACTCATACACGTCATTTAGCGGTGGCGCAGACCTGCCGTAATTTGGCATGTCTCGGCCCCTGTCCGCAGGGCGCATAGCTCCCGCCAAGGTACGGCGCTACGTATGCGCCGCTCTGGTTTTTCGAGGCCGCGGCTTTTGTGCGGTCAGGAATCCCCCAAGGCAGTCCTCATCGCGTTTGCTTTTTGGCGCCGGTCTCGTCGCGCCCAGAGTGCATTGACCATCAGCGAAACCAGGATGATGGTGCCGGAACCGAACATGGCCGATAGCAGGTAGCCAAAAGCCGGCCGCCGGACGAACGCCGGCGCGTATTGAGGAAACGGCGCACTCCACACGGAGCAAAGGCGCTCCAGGCCTCGAGGCGCATGGGCAGGTGGAGCGACCTTGCCGGAGGCTGCCGCAATCCGTTGCCGCGCCTGCGGCTGTGAGAAGGCGCGGACGCCCCACTCCCCCCAGGCCTCGCCACCTGCGAGGACGCCCAGGGGGGTCAAGGCCAAGAGCAAAGCCAGAGCAGTCAAAAGTGGACGCAAGGTGCTCCAAACACCTCGACTCGTAACTTGGCAGTCCTCATCGGGCCCGCGAACTGCGCCCCGGGCGGTACGCTCCAGCATGGAGGGGTTGGCGCGCTGGAAGTAGGCCACTACCCCGCCCGACAGGACCAACTCCGCGAGACCGGCAAAGGTCAAATGGCCAATCATCATCGCCGGGATCGCGACGCTCAGCGGGTAGGGAGCATACAACGGGGCGCCACTCGGGTCTTTGAAAAGCAGGGGCTGAATGCCGAACTCGAGCGCCGCGCAAAACGCCGCGGCGTTGATCGCGGCGTAGCCCGCCAGCGCCGCCGCAACCACTCGCCGCGAGGACGTGATGGCCGCCCGCCCGGCCAACAGACGGTAAACGACGTATGCCACCAGCGATCCCACAATCGCCATGTTGAAACAGTTGGCCCCGAGCGTGGTGATGCCTCCGTCTCCAAAGAAAAGGGCCTGGATCAGCAGCGCCATGGAGACAGCCAGAATGGAAGCCCACGGACCGAGAATTATGGCAGCAATGCTCACTCCCACGGCGTGCCCGGTGGTGCCGCCTGGAAGCGGCAGATTGAACATCATCACCAGGAAGGAAAATGCGGCGAAGACGGAAAGCAACGGAATCAGCCGTGTGCTCAGCCAGCGCCTCAAGCGGTGAAGTGCGACGTACCAGAAAGGGACCGAGCCCGCGTACAACACCGCGCACGTGCTCGGACTCATATAGCCATCGGGGATATGCATAAGATCCTGCTGGCCAGCATAGCACAGTCATACTCCATAGTATTATATTTTTGGAATTCGTGTTACTGGCAGACCCGGCACGACTCATGGAGGCGTTCCGATTCGATCGGCGCGGAAAGCTTCTCGAATCTCGAACGGTGCATTTTATTGACAGGCTATATCGTTAGATATATATTCATATGATGTCAGACATAGAGCGGCCACTCGTCTGGATGGGCTCAAGCCGGAGGGATCTGCGCGCCTTCCCGCGGCAAGTCCGGCGAGATTTCGGCCAGGCCCTGTATGCTGCCCAACAGGGAGAAATCGACCCGTCAGCGAAGCCGCTGAAAGGCTTTGGTGGGGGGGCGGTGCTCGAAATCATCTCGGACTATAGCGGCAACACATGGCGTGCCGTGTACACGGTCCGGTTTGCGGAGGCGGTCTATGTGCTGCATGCATTCCAAAAGAAGTCGACAAAACGTATCGCTACATCCAGGCGAGATCTTGACCTCATTCGCCAACGCTTAACTGAGGCCGAGCGCATCCACCGCGAAAGGGAGAATTAATATGGCTACCCGGAGCAATAAACCGGTCAGGTTCGAAAGGAGCAGCCGAAACGTTTTCGCCGATCTCGGGCTTCCGAACCCCGAACGGGAAATGCTGAAGGCGCGTCTCACGCTCCAAATTTACCGCCTCATCAAGGAGCGTGGCCTCACCCAAGCGCAAGCAGGAGAGATCCTGGGTGTCCACCAACCCCGCGTCTCGGCCTTAATGCGCAACCGTGCGGGCGCCTTCTCCGTCGAACGGCTCATGGATTTTCTCACAGCCCTCGGTCAAGACGTCGAGATTACCGTTAGGCCAACCGGCAACGAGCACGGCAGCGTATCATTAAGACTGTAGCCTATGCCATCGAAGAGGAAGGAGGCCCCCGTCGTGCGAGTAGGGTGGGTAGGCGCTCGTCTGTACGTGTAATTGCGTAGCATGGAAAGGGAAAACCTCTTTGTTGAGGGAACGAATCTTCTTTGACGAAAACGGCGAGGACGCATTTGCACCTGCAGTCCCGAATGCACCGCCTCCATTCGTCAACACTTAACCGCTCGGTCGCGGCGGCCGACTATACGGTCGTCTGAGGAAGGCAATAGCTCACTGTGCTCAATCGGCCAGGGTCCTCAGCTTCGCTGAGTTCTGCACTCAAGCGGCCGCCCCCACGGATCAGACAGTCAAGTTGTGCAGGTACTCGTAACTCATCTTGGCGCTTTCGAGTGAATCGCGGTCGCACTCATCCTGCTCGACGTAGAAGTGCTCGAGGCCGCCTCCCTTTGCCGCCTGGAAAATCTTCTTCCAATCGATGATTCCCTGGCCGACTTCGGTGAAAGCCGCGGGGCCTTCGCCGGTGGTGGGCGGGAAGCCGGGTTTCAAGTCCTTGATGTGAAGCTGTGGAAAGCGGCCTGGAAATCGGTGGAAGTAATCCACCGGGTCTTTGCCCGCGCGCACGCACCAGTAGCAATCCAACTCGAAATTGACGAATTGGGGGTCCGTCCCGCGGATCAGTTCGTCGTAGATGACCGCGCCATCTACCGTGGCGTAGTCAAAATTGTGGCCGTGATAGAAAAAGCGGCAGCCCGCCTCGCTGATGGTTTTGCCGACTTGATTGAACCATTCCGCGTCCCGCTTAATGGCCTCGAGCGTCTTCCGATCGCGATCCTCGAGGCTGGCCAGTCCTGCGTAGGTAACACCGCATTCCTTGGCTCCCGCAATGTTCTTCGCGAGGTCGTGCTTAAGCTGGTATTCGCTGAAATGCGAACTGACGGCCTTAAGACCGTGGTCAGCAAGGATTCGCCCCAACACCGCTGGTTTCCTTCCGTAGTAAGTGGTGCTGTCCACCTCTGCCTCTTTGTAGCCGATTTCCGCCACCCGCTTGATGGTTCCTTCCAGGTCCTTCTTGAGATGGTCGCGGACGGTGTAAAGCTGCAAGCCGATCGGCATGCCGTAGGGGTTCGCCAGAATATGCGTGGTTCGGGTAAAGGCGAGAGCGGCGAACCCCACGCCGGCGTTTTGCAGGAATTCTCTTCGTCGGATCGAGTTTGTCATGGGTTGTCGTGCTCCTCTCTTCAATCCAGTTTTTCTCCCACAATCAGAAGGTCATTCGATTTTGCCGGATCAAACGGCGCCCTCGCGTAATCGCCCCAAAACTGCAGTTTCCCCAAGCCGGCTTCCGCCAGAAGCGCGGCAAGCCGGTCCCGAAACAGAGGAAGTTGTCGCGAGCTTCTGACTTCGGATTGCCACTTTCCTCCCGCTTTTTGGCGGGTCAGAAACATGGCATGAAAATTGATCGCCTGTGGTTCATAGTCGGCGAATTTCACCAGCAAGACTTCTTCTTTGGCGGTCTCTCCCGAAAGCAACGGAAACCAATGAGCCTTTTCTTTCCAGCGCAGATCGTAATTGAGGTTTTGCGTAAAGAACAAGCCGCCCGCGCGCAACGCTCCGGCGATTCCCTTGAGCGCCGCTGCCAACTGCCCCTCGCCCGCGATACCGGGCAGCGCATTTCCGAGGCAATAGGCAACATCGTGGGTGGGGCCGAGTTGCCCTGCGTCCTCCATCCTGAGGAAGGTGGACCTGGCTTCACCGCCGGCAGCGAGGATGGCGTTCGCCTCCCGGTCGATTCGTTGCCGCGTTAACGCCACCATCTCTTCGTCGGCATCAAAGCCCAGCACGCTCGAACCTTCCCGGGCGAGCGCCACCACATGCGCCCCTGTGCCGCAAGCCGGAATCAGAACCCGCCGCCCGGCGCTGCGGGCGAGTTCCACCAGCAGCGGGAGTTCGCGCGCCAGGCGCTTTTCCCAATTAATCACTGCTTCGTAATGTTCTGCGAAGTTTGAAGGCATGGATTACCCTGCATCGATCAGCCATCATATCCTCCCGAGCGTACACGGACCCGCGGCCCACTCATGGGAGATGAAAGTCGCTGTCATCCTGAGCGAAGCGAAGGATCAGCAGTTCCTAACCGAGGCAAGCCAATGCAGGTTCTTCGCTGCGCTCAGAATGACAGACTCTCGAGAGAGCCGAGCGAGGAATCACACCGTTTGGAAACGCTCTTCAGAAGCCGGCTAGTGCGCATCCTTCCCCGCCGGCCCAGCATTCTGGTTCTGCGGTGATTCCGGAGCCGGTTTGAATATCACCTCAGCCGGGTACTTCGGCTTGATCGGAAGTGTGCTGGGGTCATTGCCTTGCACATTTACCGGCGCAAGCAAAGCCACAATATTACCTGTGTCGAACTCCCGGGCGATGAATTGAAGCCCTGCAGCACGACGGTAAGACACCGTCTCGCGGTCCTTGTTGAAATTCGGAAGCTCGACGTGGAATGCCCCGCTTTCGTCGGGCGCCGCCCGGGCCAGGACAAAGCTTGTCACCTGCCCGTCCGTGATGTGGAAGAAACTGTGCGCCCAGTAAGCCATGTAAGTGATCTCGATCTCGTAAGGCCTGCCGCGAAGGGCTTCCGGCAAAGCTACTCTTCCGTTAAAGGACATGGGCGGCAGGTCTTCGCAGGTGACGTCGGCGCCCTTCTCGGCCTCGTATAGCGAGTCAATCGAAAGGGTCACGATTTGGCACCCTGGCGCATACAAAATCACTCTGAGAGTCTCCACGGCTTTATGATTTACGGAGGTTTCAATCAGGTACGAGTTCCTTTCCGGTTCGGCTTTCAGAGACCCGCCATTCCCGCCGAAAGGCCCCGTTAAGAAGTAGCGGACCTGAACCTGCTCGGAGCGAATCTCGGAAGGAAGGCGGATTTCGAACGGCGGCGTTTCGTCCTGACCGCGGCCCGCTTTGACGGAAAAAAACAGAAGGCCCACCAATACGGAAACGGAGAGGGCATGAATTGCGAAGTGCCGCATAGAATGATGTTACCTCACCGGCCGCTACTTGATGTCGTCAGGCACGGGGATGGTCACTTGGCCCGTGGCGGCCCATTCGGTGCCGCGTTGCAGCGTCAAGATGAAGCCGGGGCTATACATGGCCTTCACGTCGTGTCCCAGCGCGGTCTGGAAAACACGGCCTGCTCCGTAGGAAAGTGTCCAGATGAGCGGTTCGTCTTTTCCCGTTCCGCACCCTTCACCAGGCTTGCGGCAATTGTTGGGGTCATCGAACGCCGAAGCCAGGACGTGGATGTTGGGCTGGAGTGAAAGCTGGTGATAAAGCTCGTCGTTCTCGGCGAAGGTGGCTGGCATCCCCTTGGTGATGGGATGCTCGCGGTCAACAATGGTCACGGTGTAGGGGTGGTACGGGCCGTGCCCGGCGTTCTCGCGCCAGGTGCCTCCCACCAGCTTGTCGAAGTCCGGCCATCCCGAGAATGCACTCATGGAAAAGTGGTAAGAGACAAGCCCCTTGCCATTCCTCACAAAATCGAGCAGCGCCTGGCGCGCGCCGTTGTCCCACCACGGGCCGGCATTTCTCCAGTCGCTGTAATTAAGCAGCAGGACGTCATAGGGAGAGAACGTTACGAGCGTATTGCCGCGCACCTCTTCGTTGACATGAACATCAAACTTCCCCGTACGCTCCAGACTCTCGCGCAGCAGCGGAGTGGTGGCGCGCCAGTCGTGGCCGTTAACGCCTGTCAAAATCAACACTTTGATTTTAGGGGGTGTCTGAGCAGGCAATGAAACCAGGCTTGCACAGAGCATCAGAAATGCCGTTAGGATTCGTGACATGATGGTGAAACCTCCGGGAAGCCATTATACAGTTGTTCTCTCCTCCGGCACTTCGATCTTTCACCCGACATTGTCATCCTGAGACCGTTCGCTGTCACCCTGAGCGCAGCGAAGGGTCTGCAGTTTGCCCGCTCAGGGTAGACTTCGCGGAGGATCTGCAGTTCGCCCAGCATCGTGAATTCAATGAAATGCAGATCCTTCGCGGCGCTCAGGATGACAACAATTCATACGTTTTCTCTTGCTACGACGGTGCCTTGATGGTTCCTGATATGATATTGTTCTGCTCCACCCAACTTTTTACGAGGGCTTATGAATTTCAAAACGCTTGCCATCCACGCGGGATACGATCCCAAAGAACACTTCGGCGCAGTCATGGCCCCAATCTACCAAACCTCCACGTTTGCCTTTCATGGGCCGGGCGAGCATGGTCCCTTCGACTACTCAAGGAGCGGGAATCCAACCCGCAAGGCTCTTGAATCCTGCCTCGCGGCCTTGGAGGGCGGGACCGCGGGCTTCGCTTTCGCAACCGGCATGGCGGCCGAAACGACGCTGCTCATGATGTTCGAAGCGGGCGACACCATCGTCGTGCACGACGACCTCTATGGCGGCACCTACCGCCTTTTCGAATCGGTCATGGCGAACAAGCAGATCCACGCGCGCTACGCCGATCTGCGGAATCTCGACAAGTTCTCCGAGGCGCTTGCCGCCGCGCCGAAGGCGGTGTGGGTTGAGTCGCCCACGAATCCCCTCATGAACCTGGTGGATATTCGCGCGGTTTCCGAGTTGGCGCATCGGCGCGGCGCGCTGGTCATCTGCGACAACACGTTTCTTTCGCCCTATTTTCAGCAGCCCCTCGAGTTGGGCGCTGATATCGTCGTACATTCCACCACAAAATATATCAACGGTCACTCGGATGTCGTTGGCGGCGGGCTGGTGGTCAAAGACTCCAATCTCGCGGAACGGATTTATTTCTTGCAGAATGCCATGGGGACTTGCGCCGGGCCGCAGGATTGTTTTCTCGTCCTCCGTGGTATCAAAACCCTCGCCGTCCGCATGGAAGAGCACAACCGCAACGCCTTGGCAATTGCCCGCTGGCTCGAGAAGCACCCGCAGGTTTCCGCCGTGCTGCATCCCGGTTTGGAAAGCCACCCGCAGCACCTGCTGGCTTTGCGGCAAGCGCGGGGTTTCGGAGGAACGTTTTCCTTTCGCGCGCGGGGAGGTGAAGATGCCGCGAAGCGGATGTTGTCGCGTCTTCGAGTTTTTACCCTCGCGGAGTCGCTGGGCGGTGTCGAATCTCTCATCGAGCACCCTTGCACAATGAGCCATGCCTCGGTACCTCCGGATGTCCAGGCAAAGATGGGAATCACTCCAGACCTGATCCGCATTTCGGTGGGACTCGAGGATGTGGGGGACCTGATCGCTGACCTTGACGCCGCCCTCAAGGGTGAATGAACCGCAGACCCTTCGCTGCGCCCAGGTGCCAGCGAACGGGCCCTGGATGACAGGCTTGGCGGTTGACTCTGCCAGTCAGTGCGCACTTTGCGCCTTAGCATGAAACCTGTTTGTCGGTTTAGGGACTAATTCGCAAGTTCAGAGGGATCCTCATCCGGCTCGGGAGGAGTATTCTTCATATGAGGTGGATTCCTATCTTGCTTCTTGCAATTCCAACCATTGCCGTGACGAACGGTTCGAACGAAACGACGCTCGCGACGCGACGCGCGCAACTCAATGCGGCGCTCCAGCAACAGTGGGAATATGAGCTGCGAACTCACCCGGAGATGGCGACCTATATCGGTGACAACCGCTACAACGACCGCCTGAGCGACCCTTCCGCTGCCGCTAACGCCCAGGAATTCGAGCACGCCAAACTGACTCTCGCGAGCATCGAGTCCATCTCTACGGATGGCTTCCCCGCCCAGGAGCAGTTGAATAAGCTTCTCATGGTTCGCGGCCTGCGCGAGCAGATCGAAGCCTACGGTTTCAAAGGCTGGGAGATGCCGGTCGAGCAGTTTGGCGGCATTCATCTGAGCTACGCCGCCCTGCCCTCAACCACTCCCTTCCGATCCGCGAAGGACTATGAAGATTACTTGTCCCGTCTTCACCAGATGCCGCGCGTGTTCGACGAGATCAGGGAGAATATGCAACTGGGGCTGCGCGATGGCCTGGTTCCGCCGCGATATTTGCTGGAAAAGGTTGCCGTTCAAGCCCAGGATATCGCGGATAAGTCTCCGCACGATAGCCCCTTCACGCAGCCCGCGTTCAAGTTTCCCGCCGCCATCCCCGAGGCTGAACAGCAGCGCCTGCGCGATGCCACGCTTGCCGCCGTGAAGAATGAGGTGGCGCCCGCCTACGCAAGTTTTGCAGCCTTTGTGCGCACCCAATATGCCCCTCACGGCCGCGCCGATTATGGTATCTGGGCGCTGCCGCAAGGTGACGCCCGCTACCGGTTCGACGTTCGGCAAATGACCACGACGGATCTGGGCCCGGAAGAGATTCACCATATGGGCCTGAAGCAAGTGGCGGAGATAGAGAAGCAAATGCTCGCGCTCGCTCGCCGGCAGGGCTTTTCGGACCTGGCGAGCTTCAACGAGCACATCCGTAACGACCGCAAGCTCTATGCGACCTCCGGCAAGCAGCTCCTGGGCCTCTATCAGCACTACACCGACCAGATGTATGCCAAGCTTCCGCAGCTCTTTGGTCACCTTCCGAAGACTAAACTGGAAGTGATCCCCATGGAGGCGTTTCGGGCGCCGGATTCCGTACCTGCCGACTACTCGCCCGGCGCCGGCGACGGTTCGCGCCCCGGCCGCATCAACGTCAATGAATACGACCCTGAGCGTCGGCTGCTGCTCAATGTCGAGGCGATCGCCTATCACGAGGGCATCCCCGGCCATCATCTCCAGTTCTCCATCGCCCAGGGATTGCCCGGCCTCCCGCCCTTCCGCCGGTTCGCTTCTTACAATGCTTATTCCGAGGGCTGGGCGTTCTATGCCGAACGTTTAGGCAAGGAGGCCGGTTTCTACCAGGACCCCTACAGCGAATACGGGCGCCTGGAGAACGAGATGTGGCGTTCAGTGCGGTTGGTTGTGGATACGGGCGTGCACTACAAGCACTGGTCGCGGCAGCAGATGGTGGACTTCTTCCGCCAGCACACCGCCATGGACGAGCCCAACATTCAAACCGAAGTGGACCGCTACATCGCCTGGCCCGGGCAGGCGCTGGCGTATAAACTCGGCCAGATGAAAATTCTCGAACTGCGCGAGCGCGCCCAGAACGCTCTGGGCAATAAATTCGACCTGCGCGCCTTTCACGATGCCGTGCTCGCCGATGGTCCCCTTCCCCTCGACGTGCTGGAATCGAGAATTAATGCCTGGCTCGGCGCCCAGCACTAACCAAGTGTAACCAAGGCTTCGACTTCCAACCGCCAAGCCCGCAAACGGTTGCATCACCGTTCGTTGAATCTTGGAGGAGCTTGCATGTATACTATCGCCTTGTCTGCTTGGGCTTTCAGCCAATGTGAGCGCGTGAGCAGCTGCCCAATGGCTCTGAACGGCGGGGCCAACCACCCCTCGAAGGCCGCCAGGGTCTCAGCCGGGTGAGGCTGAAGAAAGGCGATAAACGAGATGAGAGCAGCAGTCTTTTACGGGCCGCGTGACGTCCGGATCGAGGATGTTCCGAAGCCCTCGGCGGGACCCGGGGAAGTTGTTCTGCGCGTCCATCGCTGTTCGGTTTGCGGCACGGACAAGCGCATCTACACGCACGGGCAAAAGAACGTGGTGCCCCCGGCGATCACCGGGCACGAGATTGTCGGCACGGTTCAGGAGATCGGCCCGGGCGTGGACGGCGGGCTGAGCGTCGGACAGCGGGCCGTGGTTGCCACGGTGGTGGGTTGCGGTAAGTGCATCTACTGCCGGCGCAAGCAATACAACCTGTGCGACTCGTTTACTGCGGTGGGCTACGACTATGCCGGGGGATTCGCGGAGTACGTCAAGATTCCCGCCGCGGCGGTGGCGCAAGGCAACGTGATCCCCATCCCGAGCTCCATGTCCCTCGAGCGCGCGGCGCTCATTGAGCCGCTGTCTTGCGTCCTGAACGGCCAGGAGTACTTGTCCCCTCAACCAGGAGACCGCGCCGTGGTCTTCGGCGCCGGCCCCATAGGGTTGATGCATGCCAGCATCCTGACCGCGCGCCGTTGCGCCCCCGTGCTCGTGTCCGATGTGTCGCAGGAGCGTCTGGATTACGTGAGTGAGTTCGGTGTCGGCCAACCGGTGAACACCTCAACCGGGAACGCTCTGGATAAGATCTTGGCGGCGGGCG
>Ga0335078_10006639_pt1 | contig 17117 bp, 15 predicted proteins | sample Lox_Sample_32_FD_206711 | JGI IMG/M metagenome (GOLD analysis project Ga0335078, IMG submission 206711) | Soil microbial communities from Loxahatchee National Wildlife Refuge, Florida, United States - Lox_Sample_3.2 | ecosystem: Environmental > Terrestrial > Soil > Wetlands | place: USA... | reverse complement strand
TTGGTGACATGTGCCGGAGCTGGGGCAGAACAAAGGTGTCGACGAGGGCCGTCTTCCCCGATCCGGCATTGCCCACTACTATCACGTGGCCGTAACGAAAAAGCTTGTCGAGAACCTGCGATGCTTCTTCCCATCCCGGGCCGGGCGTGCCGGCCAGGGCAGCGAAGGGTGGAAGGCCTGGCGCAGGCGAGGGGAGAAAGGAACCCATATCATCTCCCACATCCCACTCGATCCGTCGGTACTGAAAGCCGAGCCTGCCGTTCACCGTCTCTGCAAAACGGCGAAAAATGGCCTCTACGTGCCCTTGAGTCCGCCGGAGGACGTGCCCCTCGTAGGGCACCCGGGGTCGGCACGTAATGGCAACGATTCCCTCTTTGGAGTCCACATCCACAGACGCGTTTCCGAACGACAGCCTGAGATCGGGGTCATGGAATCTTCTTAGCGCTGTGTGGCCGGAGTCAGGGGAGAAGATGTCCCACATGAGATGGGCAAAATTGAATATCTCACCGAGCACCCGGCCGTTCCGTACGATCGCCTTGCGCGTGCCTTCGGTTATCTCCCATTCGAGTGGGATCTTCCGGATGGAGAAGACCAGGGAATTGACAAGCTCCATCGCCTTCTCAGGGATCTCGAGCCGCCTGGCTATCTCATTATTAAGAAAGAGAGTCCTATGCGGGCTTTCTATCGTGTTGAGTATGTCTCCGTTGGAAGTCCATCCGAACCTCTCCACCGCGCCTATATCATGAAAATAGAGTGTGCAGAGGAGTACGAAGACCTCCCCTGAGAACATCTCGTTCCTGCGGTCGATCGGTTCGGGGAAGAGACTCTCCACGAGGCTTTCCAGCTCTTCGATGTGCCTCTGAAGGGGCACGGCGCTGAAAGGGAATACCTCTTCTTCACAGAAGCGCACGAGGCTCTCGAACTTCTGATAGAGCTTCAGCTCCCTTCCTTTGGCCTTCAGGACCTCTGCTAGTTTCGACTTCATGCGGCTGCCGTTCTCTCTTTACGCACTCCTCTTAAGGACCCCGAAAAGCCTGGAATAAGGCGACGAAGCCCCTGAAGGGGAAATCAAAGGGATATTTGACAATACGCGCCGAGGCTGCCCGTCTCTTCGCACGGGCCGAGTTTTGATGAGGATGAGGGGCTACGCTCTTCTTCTCCACAGGTATATAAGCGGGCTCGCTACAAAGATCGACGAATAGGTGCCGACCAGCACGCCGATAAACAGGGCAAAGGCGAAGTCGAACAGGACATGACCCCCGATGATGAGGAGGGCCGCAAGGACAAGGAGGACCGTGAGAGAAGTGATAAGGGTTCTGCTGAGGACTTCGTTGATGCTCACATTGATCACCTGGCCGATGTCCGACCGGGCCTTCATCTTCGCCATGTTCTCACGGATCCTGTCGTAGACCACTACCGTATCCGTGAGCGAATAGCCGGCGATGGTGAGGAGCGCAGTGATGAAGAGTATGTTCATCTCGAAATGGAGCACGAAGAAGATGCCGAGCAGGGCGAGAACGTCATGAAAGGTGGCGATCGTGGCCGCAACGCCGAAGACGAAGTTGAACCTCCACGCTATATAGATCACGATAGCGATAAGGGAAAGAATAATGGCAAGGATCGCGTGGTTCTTCAGGGTCTTTCCCACGCTCGGGCCCACCATGTCGCTGCCGAGCACCTGAAACTTGTTCCCCGGAAAAGCCTTCGAGATGACGCCGCTTATCCGGTCCTGGACCTTCTCCGCCCCGGCCTGCTGGAGCTGGGTCTTGATGATGAAATCGTTCTGACCGACCACCTGCTGGATCTCGACGTCCTCGATGCCGCCCTGGGTCAACGCGGCCCTGAGGTTGCCTATGGCCATGGGCTGGGAAAAACGGACCTGGACGCTCGTGCCGCCTGTGAAATCGACGCTCAGATTCGCCTTGCCAATGGAGACCATGACGAAGCCGAATAGTCCGAGCACCACGAGCACAAATGAGAGTACGAAGGCCTTGTTCCTAAGGCCTATGAAATCGATACTGGTCTTCTTGGTGATCTCTCTAAATTTCATCAGATACTCAGACTCCTCGGTTTATACCTGGCAATGATCCAGTCAAAGATCGCCTTTGAGCCGAAGACGGCAATGAACAGGTTGATGACAATGCCGATGGCAAGGGTGATGGCGAAGCCCTTTATGGGTCCTGTTCCGAATATGAAGAGGATAACGGTCGTGATGAGCGTCGTAATGTGGGCGTCGAGTATCGTCACCCAGGCCTTCATGTAACCACCGTCGACAGCCGCCCGCACAGTCTTGCCCGACCTCAATTCCTCGCGTATGCGCTCGAAGATGAGGACGTTCGTGTCCACGCCCATCCCCATGGTGAGAATGATGCCGGCGATGCCGGGCAGCGTCATGGTCGCCTGGAAGGCAGCAAAGGCCCCGAGGAGATAGATGAGGTTGAGGAAAAGCGCCAGATCGGCGACAATGCCGGAGCCCTTGTAGTAGAAGATCATGAAGGCGATGATGAGGATTCCGCCGAGGATGGCTGCCTCAACGCCTTTTCTTATGGAGTCCTGTCCCAGGGTGGGGCCTACAGTCGTGTTCTGTATGAGGTTCACCGGCGCGGGAAGGGCGCCGTTTCTCAGGACGTTGGCAAGGTCTTTCGCCTCATCCACGGTGAAATTGCCCGTTATCTGGGCCCTGCCTCCGGAGATCCGCTCGTTTATCACAGGGGCCGAATAGACCACGTTGTCGAGGATAATGGCGAGGCGCTTACCCACGTTCTCCCCGGTCACCTTGTCGAAGACCCTTGCCCCTTCGCTCGAGAACTCCATGTCCACCTGGGTCCCCGTATGGAACTGTCCGCCCCCTATCTGCACCTGGGCATCGGTAACCATGTCACCCGTGAGGAGAGCCTGCTTCTTTACTATAATGGTGCTTGGGCCGCCTGTCTCATTAGCCCTCTGCCTCATGGGAAGCACCTCGTCGCCCTCGGGGACCGCACCGGTGCTGCTCTGGACTGCCCCCTCGTCCACGAGCTTGAATTCAAGCTGGGCGGTTCTGCCGATGAGCTCCAGGGCCCGCTCGGGGTCCTTGACGCCGGGAAGCTCCACGAGGATGTTGCTCTCCCCTTGCTGCGTGATCACCGGCTCGCGGACGCCGAAGCCGGACTGGTCGATACGGTTTCTAATGGTCTCGAGGGCCCGCTCGACCGCGTTACTCTTCAGGCCCACGATCTGCGTCGCCGCAATGGAGAGATCAAGGTAGACGTTGTCCCCTTCGACCCTGCTGGCCGCTACCTTCATGTCAGGCACCTGCTTCGCGACGAAGTCGTAGAGCTTCTCACGCTGGTCGCTCTTCACGACCACCTCGATGCCCTCCCCTTTCTTGTCGAGGCCCATGAACCTGATGCCTTCACGAATCATCCCATCCTTCATCTGCTCCATGTTCCTGTCGACGATGTGGTCCATCATCTTGGCGGTGTCGAGCTGATAAAGAAGGCGCATGCCTCCCTGCAGGTCGAGGCCGAGGTGAATCTTCTCGGACGGGAGATAGTCCTTCCACTCCCCTGTCAATTCTACAAAATTAGGCAGGAGAAAAATGATGGCGATGAAAAGGAGCACAAAGATAAGAATTGCCCTGAATCTCAATGATCTAAGCACGTAGAAAACCTCATTTTACCGAAAAATATGGCCTGCCAAGGGTCCTAAAAAGTATACCGCAGCGCCGGTTTTGTCAAGGGAATTGTCGCGCAGGCCAGCCCTATTTCGGCCCTTTGCCTCTTTTCGCACCCCATGGCGGCCCAATCGTTTGTATCATTATTTTGTCCAAAAAACAATTAAGGTTCAGTTAATTCTTGTATGCACCCATTAAGGGGGGCGACACGAGCCAAGGCGAGGGTGGAGGGGGGCTGAGCCAGCAGCCAAACGAGCGAAGCGAGTGTGAGCGGGAAGGCTCCGGAGGCTCCGCGAGCTTTGCTTGTGGAGGGGGCGACGCTAGCCAGCGGCAAACCGAGCGAAGCGAGATTGAGGGGGAGGCTCCGCGAGCTTTGCTTGTGGAGGGGGCGACGCTAGCCCCGTTAATTGTGCTAATTCTTTTGCTTTTCTTGCCCAAACCATTTATCATAACGGGAGTGCGGCCTTACATTTCCGAGGATCTATGCTCCGGGTGCGGGGAATGTGTCGACACCTGTCCCTACGAGGTGTTTCGGGACGAAGATGGTGCCGTCGTCGTTGCCTCCCCTGAGGACTGCATCGAATGTACCGCCTGCATCGACGCCTGCCAATTTGATGCCATCTTCATGGATGATTGAATGGAACGGGTCCTGCTCGACGAAAAGTCAGTAGAAAGGAGCATCATCAGGATCACCCATGAGATCCTGGAAAAGAACCAGGGCTCGAAGAACCTGAGCCTCATCGGCATCAGGACGAGGGGCATCTTTCTCGCGAAGCGCATACGCGAAAAGATCTCGCAGATAGAGAACAGGGAGATGCCGGTTGGTGTCCTCGATATCACCATGTACCGGGACGATATCGGAATGCTCAAGACTCCCGAGGTGAAAAAGACGGACATACCCTTCACGGTGAACGGCATGACCATCGTGCTCGTCGACGACGTGCTTCACACGGGGAGGACCATCAGGGCCGCCATCGACGCCATCATGGACCTGGGACGGCCCGCGAGGATCCAGCTCGCGGTGCTCGTGGACCGGGGATTGCGGGAATTACCCATCCAGCCCAACTATACGGGCATCTTATATACGGCAGCCCCGGAGGAGGAGGTATCCGTCAAGCTCCGGGAAATCGACGGCAAGGATGAAGTAGTGCTCTCGACATCGACATGAACTGGATCCACAAGGACCTACTCGGGGTGAGGGATTTGTCGCGGGAGGAGATCCTTTTTCTCCTCGACACCGCCGATTCCTTCAGGGACATCTCCCGAAGGGACATCAAGAAGGTCCCCACCCTGAGGGGCAAAACGATCATCACTCTGTTCTACGAACCGAGCACGAGGACCAGGGTCTCTTTCGAGATAGCGGCCAAGAGGCTTTCAGCCGACACCATAAACATCTCGACCTCCTCGAGCAGCGTGGTCAAGGGAGAGACTCTGAGCGATATGGGCAGGAACCTCCAGTCCATGCGGCCGGACGTCATCGTCATCAGGCACAATATGCCCGGCGCCCCCCACCTGCTTTCGAAGATCCTTGACTGCTCCATCATCAACGCCGGGGACGGTGCCCATGAGCATCCCACCCAGGCCCTCCTCGACCTTTTTACCATGCGGGAAAAGAAAGAGACCCTCGACGGCCTCAAAATAGCCATCGTCGGGGATATTGCCCACAGCAGGGTGGCGCGGTCGAACATTTTCGCCCTCAAGAAATTCAATACCGAGATCACGTGCTGCGCCCCTCCCACCATGATTCCCCCCGGTCTCGAAGAATTGGGCGTCTCTGTCACGGACCGTCTCGGTGAGGCAGTTGTGGATAAAGATGTGATCATGATGCTCCGCATCCAGAAGGAGCGCGGCGGCACTTCCTATATCCCCTCCATCCGGGAATACTCGTCGTTCTACTGCCTCTCGGAGGAGCATGTGGGATTAGCGCGCAAAGACGTGATTATCATGCATCCGGGCCCCATGAACAGGGGCGTGGAGATCAGCGACAGGGTAGCGGACGGTGCCTTTTCAGTCATCCTCGACCAGGTGGAAAACGGCGTCGCCGTCCGAATGGCCGTCCTCTACCTTCTTTCCGGAGGCGAGAGTTGACCATCCTCATCAAAAACGGCCGTCTCGTCGATCCCGCAAGTGACCGGGACGAGCGCGTCGACATACTCATCAAGGGCGACTCCGTCGAGAAGATCGGCAAGAAGCTCTCAGGCGCAGGCGCAGAGCGCATCATCGACGCCGAAGGCCTCGTGGTGGCGCCCGGCCTCATCGACGTCCACACCCACCTGAGGGAGCCCGGATTCGAGTGGAAGGAGACCATCAGGACAGGCACCATGGCCGCAGCCAAGGGTGGCTTCACGTCGGTAGTCTGCATGGCGAACACAGACCCCGTCAACGATAACAAGGCCGTCACCGAGTACATCATGGAGAGGGCCCGCGCCCAAGGCGTGGTCCGTGTCTTTCCCTGCGGAGCTGTTACCAAGGGCCTCAAAGGGGAGGATCTCTCCGAGATGGGGGAGATGCACGCATCCGGCGCCGTCGCCATCTCGGACGACGGAAAATCGGTCGGAAACGCTCAGCTTTTCCTCAAAGCCATGGAATACGCGCACCTCTTCAACCTCGCCATCATCTGCCACTGCGAGGAAGAGACCCTCTCCCACGGCTTCGTGCATGAAGGGCACGCGTCCCTGCTCTCGGGCCTCGACCCGGTTCCCTCCCTCGCGGAGGAGATCGTCGCCCGAAGGGATATCGCCCTTGCCGCGTACGTGAACTCGCCTGTTCACCTCACCCATATCTCGACAGCGGGAACAGTGCGCATCGTCAGGGAGGAGAAGGCCCGCTTCCCCAAGGTGACGGCGGACACGTGTCCCCACTATTTCACCCTTACGGAAGAAGCAACCCTCGCCTACGACACGAGCACGAAGGTAAACCCCCCCTTGAGATCCGCGGCCGACGTTGCGGCGATCAAGGAGGGCCTGCGGGACGCCACCATAGACATGATAGCGACCGACCACGCGCCCCACGACGCGATCTCGAAAGATGTGGAATTCAACCTCGCATCCTCCGGCATATCCGGCCTGGAGACAGCCCTCGCCCTCTCTCTCGCCCTTGTCGAGGAGGGCGTCCTCGACCTGAAAAGCCTCCTCCGGAAGATGACGGCCAATCCGGCCCGGCTCCTCAACCTGCCCTTCGGCCAGGTTGTAGCCGGGGCACCCGCGGACCTCATCATCTTCAGCGACAAAGCGGAATGGACGGTGGACAAAGACGCATTCCTCTCCAAGGGAAAAAACACGCCCTTCCACGGGATGAAGGTGAGAGGGAAGAACCTCATGACCATAGTAGCCGGCCGAATCGTCTACACGGACCCTGAGTTCAAATAGATAGACCCTTTCTCAAAACAGAGTACCGATTGGCCAGCAAGAAGCGTCAGGGGCGGCGTGTTCGTCGTTTCCGTCCCTTGTTCCGTTGTCACAACCCCCAGCAGGTTGTCACTTGCGTCTCTTTTGACGGTCCGACGTAGATGGCGCCCTGGGGGCAGTCGATCTCACAGATGGCGCACAGGGTGCAGTCTTCTGGATAGCGAATGGCCGCCTTCTTACGTTCCTCATCCATCCTGATCACGTCCATGGGACAGCTGTCCGTGCATGTCCCGCAGCCGGTGCAGAGGTCTTCGTCAATACGCTCTATGGACATCGTGGGTCCTCCCTCGGTTGACTTACGGCTGTGGTGTTTCGTGGAGCATCCCGAGGTGGCGGTCCTCACCGGGGAACCTCCTGGGATACCTTTCCTTGTACGCCAATGCCTGGTCAGGCAGCCATTCCCTCGGAAGGGCTTCCTTTGTGAGGTCCATTTCTCCTGCCCTGTTTCTGATCCGCACATCGACGAACCAATTGGCATCGTCTCGGGCAGGATAGTCTTCCCTGTAGTGGCTGCCCCTGCTCTCCGTCCGGAAGATGGCGCTTCTCAGGATCATTTCCATGCTGAGGATCCTGTTCTTGGTCTCGTGGGCAAGCCGCAGCTCGTGGGGATCCCGGGCGACCATCTTCGGGGCAACGTGGCCTTTGAGGAATCGGATCATTGTCAGGGCCGCGTTCATGCGCTCCCCGTCCTTCACCAAAAGGACGTAGTACGGCATCATGAGATTGTAGAGCTGCTGTTCCACCCACTCGGGCGAGAACCCGCCCACCCGGTTCCTGGGCTCAAACATGACCCCCTTGAGATCGGGCAGCTCCTTAATGTCGGATGGGATTCTTTTCATCTTGGAGGCGAATTTCGCTGCAGCCCGTCCCGCCCTTGCACCCGTGACAGATGCGTTGCGCAGGGCAAATCCGAACGCAGGATAGGCAGCGCCTATGGCCTTGGAGTTATAGACATCGCCGGCACCATAGAGTCCGGGTATATCAGTGGCGCAGTCAGTGCCGGTGGACGCAATCCCCGTGCCGCCGCCGAAAACGGAATGGCCGGGGGCGCTTTCGAGCCGCAATACGCCTGTGAAGAGGCCTCCTTTGGTCAGGTCCATGCCGACCCGGTCGAGACGGAATTCGGTCTTCGAGTCTTTGATGTCCCGCAGGGTTGCTTCCAAATCTTCGGGCCGGGCCCCGTCCAGGTTCCAGTATATGGGTCCCCTGCCTTCATGTACCGTATTTGCCGCCGTCACCCTGTTCGTCTCGTAGCCCTCGGCGTCGACGTAGCTGTTGGTAAAAGAAATGGCGGGGCCGTAAGAGACCCAGCCAGGATATTCGGCAGGCATGGTGTTGAGTGGTTTCCCTCTGAGGTCCACGCGCGTATTCTCGTTCTTCGGGGCAAGGAAGCCGGTTGCGCCCGTATTGGCGAACTCCTTGCCCCCGATCCTCGCACCGCTCCGGTAGGCCATCGATTCGCCGTCGTACGAGAGAAAGCCCACGGGCCCCATGGCGCCGGGGACGTTTCTGAACGTTCCGTTTCCCGTGCTCATGACAATGGCCTTGGCCCCGAACCAATGGAAATCACCGGTCCTTACGTGAAATCCGATAGCACCGACAGCCGTGCCTTCCCGGGTGAGGAGGTCAGTAATCATGACCCGATCGATAATCCGCACGCCGACTTTCTCAGCCTGCCGTCTCATGGCCGGCAGGAATGTCCATCCGCGCCCGAGGAAACAGCATTCGAGAGGTCCGAAGCCCACGGGCCGGCGGAATCGGAGCACCGATCCGTCCATCGCCTCTTTGGGCCTGATGCCCCAGGCGAGGAAGTCTTCGTAGCGGTCGAAGGATTCTCGCACGGTAATCTCCGTCCAGTCCGGATTGTTCAGGTACTCCCCCATCAGGGTGGCCTGGGCTTTCCAGGCCTTCACGTCATGACCCCATGCGGGGTTGCACACCGAATAGTCTCCCTCTGCGAAAGCGGTTGAGCCCGATCTGCTCACGTAGTTCTTGTCGACGAGGGTGACGTCTACCCCCTCTTCCCTGGCTTTGATGGCGGCAAAGAGCCCCGCCATCCCGCCCCCTATGATCAACACGTCAGTCTCAACATGATTTTCGTTTGCCACCGGAACCTCCTACCGTAGGTCTTTGCGGGCGCGCGTCGGGCGCGCAAGCTCTTTGGCAAAGGATTGCCTGTCCATCCGGTTCGTTAGCGGGGGAAGTCCCCCGAGCTTGCTGTCCTCCGTCCTGTAGATTATACCGGGGCACCCCGAGAGGTCAATTGGAGGAGTTTCATTCCGAAAGCCACAGGCAAACGCCTTTCTCAAGGCAGCCCCGAGGCTGGCAGACATGGAGAAGACGGAAAGCCTGGGGAGAGGCCCCGGCCTTCGTACATTTCATCTCTTCGCCCATCGGACAAGGAGCTTTTCGATCGTAAGCCCCTGCACGACGATCGAAAAGACCACTACAACGTAGGTCATCACGAGGAGAAGGCTCTTCTCGGGAACTGAAGGCAGCGAGAGAGCAAGGGCGACGGCAAGGCCGCCCCTCAGCCCTCCCCACGTCAGGGTCTTAACCGTATGGGGAAGCAGGGGCCGGCTCAGTCTGATGAGGGCAATGGGCGCGCCCACGCTGAAGGTTCGGGCAAGGAGGACCACGGGGATGGCAATGAGACCCATGAGGATATAAATGCGAGAAAAGGTGAGGGAGAGCAGCTCCAGACCGATGAGCACAAAGAGAACCGCGTTGAGGATCTCGTCGATGAGCTCCCAGAATGAGTCGAGGTGCATTCTCGTGTGCTCCGACATCCCGCCGGCACGGCCGCGGTTCCCGATCAGCAGACCCGCAACCACCACCGCGAGGGGACCCGAAAGCTGAAGGGCATTCGCGAGCGAGTAGCCGCCCATGGCGAGGGCCAGCGTCAGGAGCACTTCAACCTGGTAGTTGTCGATGCTCCTGATCAACCGGTACACTCCGTACCCGACGATCGCGCCGAAAAGCACCCCTCCCACAGCCTGCTTCAAAAACAGAACGATCACCGCGCCCGGGTGGGGGGAGCCTCCTTTCGACGCCACCTGCAAGAGAGTCACGAAGATGACCACGCCTATGCCGTCGTTGAAAAGCGACTCACCCGCCATGACCGTTTGCAGGGCCTCTGGCGCACGGAGCTTCCGCATGATGGCGAGAACCGCGATCGGATCGGTAGGTGATATGAGGGCGCCGAAGAGAAGGCAGTAAATGACCGGAACAGGATTTCCGAGAAACCAGAGGAGCACCCAGGTGAGGGCGGCGACCATGGCCGTTGAGAGGAGAACGCCGAGCGTCGATAAGGAGAGGACCACCCATTTCTCCCGGAGCAGAGACTCCATGCCGAGCTGGAGCGGACCGGCGAAAAGCAGGAAGCCCAGCATGCCATGAAGAAGCAAACGGTTGAAATCGACACGACCGACCAGCTCTGTCGCGGATTGCTTGATGGACGGATGGAAAAATCCGACGGCAACGATGCCGAACGAGAGGAGAAGCCCGAAAAGAAGAAGACCGATCACCCTCGGCAGGTGGAGATACCGATAATTGAGATAGCCGAACAGCGCCGAAAGGGTTATGAGAATGGTGATGATATCGAAGAGGTCCACGTTGCACCGCCTTTAAGCCTCAACTTTATCATAACGCCGGTTGCGAGAACTACAGATATAAATCGAGACCGCCTCGTTCGTTCCAACCTGACCCTAGCTTTTCGGAGGCCCCGTCACGCCGAATTCGCTCGACACCTGTTGCGAGTAGTCTTCTATGGCCTTGACGATCCTGCGCAGCGATTGAACGGTTTCTGAGATCTCTTGGTCCCGGCTGATATTCATGTGGCTTTGGCGCATCACAATTGTCAGTACACATAAGTTTTGTGTACAAAAGATGTTGATACGAATATATAGTACCTTCACCAAATCGTCAAGAACAAACTCTTATCTGGGACGCATTCCGATTCGATTCTGAATCAGCCGCAGTCGTGGCCGGCAGTCCCCTAGCCTCCGCCCGCCGCCGTTCGCCCCCCTCCCATCCTGTTCTCCGTCCCTGCGCAGAGGCGGCCGATGTTTTTGGCGTGCTTCACGAAGATGAGGATCGCCATGGCGAGGCAGAGGACAACATAAGGCGAGGGAGACCTGAGAACGAGGAGCAGGACCGGCATGAGCGCCGCGGCCACGAGGGAGCCGAGGGAAACGTAGCGCCACGCGTAGAGGACCGCCGCGAATACTGCGATGTCTATGAGAACGGCGAGAGGGCTCAAGGCTATGAAGATACCGAGCGCCGTGGCAACACCTTTGCCTCCCCTGAATCTAAGATAGATGGGAAAGAGATGGCCCACGAAAGCAGCGAATGCCACGGCGGCGACCAGGGGCCCGGCCAACCCTGCGCGCGCAGCCAGCCACGTCGGGAGGAGCCCCTTGAGTATGTCCCCCACGAGCGTGAGGATCCCCAGGGCTTTTCCCGACGCCCTCATCACATTCGTCGCACCTATGTTCCCGCTCCCCACTTTCCTGGGGTCTTGCCCTTTCAGCCTGGAAAGGAGAAGACCCACCGGCAGGGAGCCGAGCAGATAGGCAAGCGCTATCCAGACCGCGGGCAATGGAATCACCCTTCCTACCCCTGCCGGAAAGGGGTGCAGTAAGGCCACAGGCGCTTGCGGATAAACTCCGGAACGACCTCCCGCCTCTTGTTCAGGATAGCGCCAAGAAGGGGCACGTCGAGAGCCGCAAGCTCCTCCTGGATAGCCCTCGCCCCTTCCCTTCGCGTCTTCTCCGCCTGGAGCACCATAACAAGCCCATCCATCCTGCTTGCCAGCACCGTCGCTTCGGGAGAATCGACGAGAGGCGGGGAATCGAAGATGAGGAGGTCGTAAGCCGAGCGCAGCACCTCCAATAGCTTGACGAACGCGTCCGACTCATACAGGGCTATGGGATTCTCAACGGCCCGTCCCGCCTGGACGAACCAGTATCTCTCCGGTACCACCTGGATGGTTACGTCGTCGAGGACGGCACGTTCCAGGATGACGTCGCAGAGGCCCGGTCGTCCGGCACGCGACATGTGAAGAAGACCAGGGTTCCTCACGTTCCCGTCCACAAGGACAACTTTCCTGGAGGAACGGGCGGAGAAAGCCGATGCGAAGTTGAAGGCCATGGTCGAAGCCCCGGCGCCTGCCTCACACCCGGCGAAGGCCAGGGCGTGACCTCCTTTTTTCAGAGCTACAGCGCCCGAGCCCCCCAGCCGTGCCTCGTCGTCCGCCGTGGCCGATCCGCTCTTCCTGTCAAGGCGCCTGAGCAGCTTCCATAGTACCTTGTAGAAATAATCGTGCATGGCAGAAAGGTCGCAGATCAGATGGGCGTCCATGAGCCCTGGGCCCATCCCGACAATCGATGGGTCGGCGCCGCGGTTCGCCACAGGATTACCCCTCGTGGAGAATCCCATTATCAAAAGCCCCTTTCGCCTGGCCCAATCCCTTGGGCCGTCCTGCTTCCATTTCGGTCCGCCATCTCACTCCTGATCCTATCGAGCTCTTTTTCGATGGGCATGGACCCCTCCATGCGCTCCGCAGGCCCCGGCGGAGAGACGACTGCGGGCTCTGTCCTCTTGCCCTGAGCAGTCGAGGCCGCGCCCCGCAGGTGCAGCAGATGACCCGAGGCTCCGATGGCTATGGCAAGGAAGATGACCACTGCTGCCGCGCCGCCGTACACGAGCGTACCGGGGGCGGCCACGGGCCGCCTGAGATCGACGCCGAAGAGCTTCCGCAGCCTGCCGGGCTCCGTCTCCAACTTGCCCCTCTTCTTCTTTCCTTCGGCTCCCGATGTGTCGAAGAGACTCGCCCTGGTAAAGGGCACGGTGAGCAGGAGGGGCACGCTCAAGTACCCCGCCACGTCGCTTGCGCCTCGAAAGATGTGTCTCAGCGACTGGCGAACCACTGACAAGAGAAAACCCACGATGAGACCCGCGATTGCCCAGAAGAGAACGATGAGCTCCTTGCGCATGGAGGCAGGCTCCAGGGGAGGGACGGCCAGCGAAGCCACTCTTATGCGGGCCAAAGCTTGCGCCTCGAGCTCAGCGGAAGCACGCAGCTCGTCCGCCTTTTCCACGTTTGCGCGATACTCCTTCTCCATTGCCTCCTTGTTCTGCTCCAGCTCCTCCCGCGTTGCAACAGCAGCCCCGACGTCTTCGAGCCTCTTCTTTTCCTCGTCCATCCGGTGGGCAAAGGTTGCCTTTTTTTCGTCAGCCAGGGAGAAGTCGATGTTGGCAGCGGCGAGAAGGCTCTGTATTTTCAGAGTCCTCAGATTGGCTATCTGGATGTCGATAGCCCTCACCTCGGTTGCGTCGAGGGAATAGAGCGTCGCGAGCCTGTCCCGCTCCCCTTTCAGGGCGAGGTAAGAGTCGTCCAGGCTTTTCAGATAGGACTGCCTTCCCGCGAGCGAAAGCCCCGAGGCCGGAGTCTCGATCCAACCATCCTGTTTCCGGGCGGCCTGCTTCAGCCGCGCTATCCAGTTCTGGGCTCGGGCCTCGTCCAGGGAGGCCATCTCGTACCTTCTCGTGAGATCAGCTATACTTTTCAAGAGCAGCGCCCTCTGGGGGGAGCCGGCGGATGCCTCGTTGTCAGAGGTGAATTGCTGGAGCCTCCCTTCCATCTCCTTCAGCTTGCTCGCAAGGGCCTCCGCCTGATCGCTGTAGGAGCGGTACGCTTTTTCGGATTCCCGCAAGGCATTGTGGCGGGCTACGTACTCCTCGGCGTAGGCATTGGCTGTCGCGGCCGCAAAGGCAGGGTCGGTCCAGTAGAAAGCGATGGAGACGAGGTTTGTGCCCTTCACAGGCTTGACGCAGAGGGCTTCGAGGAATCGCTCGGCGGTTCGCCTCTCCGGATCAGGGAGAACGGGGACCAGGTTGAGCCTGAAAAGGAGACGCCCTGTCTCCTCATCGACGATATCCGCTCCGCGGCGCCAAAGAGATCCGTCGGCCGGCGGATGGATGCCCTTCCGCGCAAGGGTCGCTACGACCTCTTCTGTGACATGCTGCCTCTTCAGAAGCTCTATCTCGTCGCCGATGAGGCGCGACCTGTCTTCCCCACGGTACACCTCGGGCCTATACTGTTCTATGGGCGAAGGGCGAACCGACGGCGCGAAGATGAGGATGAGTGCCTCTCCCTTATACATGGGGGGAGAGGCGAAACAATAGAGAAATGAGAGAACGATGCCTGCGAGAAAAAAGGTGAATATGAGAGGGCGGTCTTTGAAGAAGATGTAAAGGAGATTCCGCAGCTTCAACAGTCTTCTTCCTCCCGTCTTCCGATCATGGTCATATTCGTACAGGTTCCCCGGTGTTGTCAAGAAAAAAGAGGGTAGGGGATACGTCGCGGCCATGGGACGCGCTAAACTTTAGAGACATGCTCAAGATTGTTGTATAATGGGAGAACGATTGCCATGTTTTCGGGACTGCGCGAGGATATTCGGACCATTTTCAAGAGGGATCCGGCAGCGAGGAGTGTTGCCGAGATCATTTTCTCCTACCCGGGCTTCCATGCCCTCCTGATACACCGCGTCGCCCATGGGCTCTGGCGCTCCCGGATGTTCTTCCTGGGACGCTTTGTCTCCCACGTCGGGAGGTTCCTCACCGGGATTGAGATCCACCCCGGCGCGCAAATCGGTCGCGCCTTTTTCATCGACCACGGCATGGGGGTGGTAATCGGCGAGACTGCCGAGCTCGGCGACAACGTGACGCTCTATCACGGCGTCACCCTGGGGGGCACTACCTGGGAAAAGGGGAAAAGGCACCCGACCATCGGCAGCAACGTGGTCATAGGCGCAGGGGCCAAGGTACTGGGTCCGGTCCACATAGGCGCCAACACCAGGATAGGGGCAAACTCCGTGGTCCTCAACGACATACCGCCCAATTCCATCGTGGTGGGCATACCGGGCAAAGTCGTCTTCAGGGCCGAGGGGGAGAGGAGGATCGCCCTGGACAAGGAGTTCATGCCCGACCCACAGGGCCGTGCCATTGCCTCCCTCCTTGAACGGGTGGGTGAGCTCGAAAACAGGCTCAGCCGGATGGAGGAGGCCGAGGAGAAGCGGGGCGTCGATGTATGAGGAGAGGGCTTACAGGAGGACGTCAAGGCCACGGGACCTTGTCTGCTATGAGGTTGTGTACAAGGAGACCGACCTATTCTGCTGCACATCCACCGACCTGAAAGCCTTCGTAGAGGAAAAGGCACTCTCCTTAAGAAACCAGCTGGAAGGCTACATCAAGCAGCGGCCTGAATTTCTGGAGAGCCTCGTGCCCATCGTGCCCGACCCCTTCGCTCCGAGGATCGCCAGAGAGATGGTCGAGGCGACGGCTCGCTTGGGGGTGGGACCCATGGCGGCAGTAGCAGGGGCAGTGGCCGAGTTCATCGGAAGGGCTGTCCAACCGATGGCCGATGAGTATATAATAGAAAACGGCGGGGACATCTCTCTTCGCACTCGGAAGGAGAGGAAGGCGGTTGTATTCGCCCCCTCTTCCCCTTACTGCGGGAAGATCGCCATCCGGCTGAAAGCCCGCGAGCAGCCTTACGGCGTCTGCACATCCTCTGGGACCGTCGGTCCCTCCTTGAGTCTTGGAAGGGCCGACGCCGTCTGCGTGGTGGCAGAGTCTGCCCTCTTCGCGGACGGGCTGGCCACGAGGCTGGGGAACATGGTACGCAGAGAAGAAGACATAGGCGAGGCCCTCGAAGACGCGCGGGCCTTCCCGGAGGTCATGGGAGTCTTGATCATCATGGGAAAGAGCCTCGGCGCCAGGGGCGAAATCGATATCGTGGAGATATGAGGTCGACGTGAAGAAAAGAGTGGTCTTGAGGTTCAAGCGACACAACATTGACAAGCCCATCGTCTACCGGCTGGCGAAGGATTTCGATCTGGTATACAACATACTCCGGGCCAATGTCTCGCCCAGGGCAGAATCAATGATGGCCATGGAGATAGAGGGCGACGAGGCCAAATTTGCGGAAGGCATGGAGTACCTGAAGTCTTTCAACATAGAAATAGAGCCCATAGGCCAGGACATCAGCCGGGACGCGGACAAGTGCGTCCATTGCGGCATGTGCACGAGCGTGTGCGCCACGCAGGCCCTTGATCTCGATCGTCAGACCATGGAGGTCCGCTTCGACTACGAGAAGTGCGTTGCCTGCGAGCTCTGCGTGAAGGTCTGCCCGGTCAAGGCGATGCGCGTCTACTTCACCTGAAATAACCGATGAGGCGAGTCTACTTCGATCATAACGCCACTACTCCGGTCCATCCCGCCGCAGCTGCATTCATAGGCGATTTCCTCGGCCGCCTGTTCGGAAACCCGTCGAGCCTCCACTGGGCCGGCAGGGAGGTGAGGCCCTATCTCGACGAAGCAAGGAGCCAGGTTGCGCGCCTCGTCAATGCCGATCCTTCGGAGATCGTCTTCACGAGCGGTGCCACGGAAGCGGACAACCAGGCCATAAAGGGCGCAGCGTACGCCCTCTCAGAGCGCGGAAAGCACCTCATCACCACGCGAATCGAGCACCCGGCGGTCCTCAGCACGTTTGCCTACCTCGAAAGCAAAGGCTTCGGGGTGACATACCTCGACGTGGACAGGATGGGCCTCGTCGACCCCGCCGACGTGAGAAGGGCGATACGGAAGGAGACCATTATCATCTCCGTCATGCACGCGAACAACGAGACCGGCGTCCTCCAGCCAGTCGCGGAGATCGGCGCCCTTGCCCGCTCGCGAGGGGTGCTCTTCCATTCCGACATGGCGCAGGACCTCGGAAAGATAGAGGTCGACGTGCGGGACCTGAACGTAGACCTGGCAGCTTTCTCAGGCCATAAAGTCTACGCGCCCAAGGGGGTGGGCGCTCTCTATGTGCGAAAGGGGATCGAAATCGACAACCTCATCCACGGCGGCAGCCAGGAGATGGGGAGAAGGGCCGGCACGGAGAACATGACCGGTGCCGTCGCGTTCGGCAAGGCGTGCGAGGCTGCCATGGATGAGATGGCTGAGGAGACGAGGAGAGTTGAGTTCCTGAGGGGCAGGCTCCTCGACGG
>Ga0335078_10006636_pt1 | contig 17121 bp, 14 predicted proteins | sample Lox_Sample_32_FD_206711 | JGI IMG/M metagenome (GOLD analysis project Ga0335078, IMG submission 206711) | Soil microbial communities from Loxahatchee National Wildlife Refuge, Florida, United States - Lox_Sample_3.2 | ecosystem: Environmental > Terrestrial > Soil > Wetlands | place: USA... | reverse complement strand
GAGGAATTCGCACTCCGCTCCATGATGGCTCCCACGATTGTTGCAATCCATGGTCTCGTGGCGCCGGACGCGGCCGTCAATTTTCAGCGTGCCCGCGAACTCGGGGTTCGGCTTCGGCGCGTGGAAGAGATGTATCCGCTCCTCCTTCATCTCGCCTCGATGCACGAGCTTCGTGGTGAATTTCGGTTGGCGGAACAGATCCTCAATGAACGGCTCGCCCTGCCTCGAGCGAGGGACGGTGCGGTCGTCCAAATCGATTCCGACATGCTCATGGCGTGCTCTTTATTCCATCAGGGCGAGTTCTCTCGATCCACCGAACGAGCGAAGAACGGAGTCGATCTCTACGATCCCCGGCAACACGCCAACCTGGTTGCGCACTACGGCGAGAACCCCGCGGTTGGATGTCATGCATGGGCGGCTCTATCCCTGTGGTGCATGGGATATGTCGACCAGGCCCTCAAGCATGTGGAACAATCCCTTGAACTCGCCGGCCATCCTGACCTTTTGTTCAGTCTGGCAAGCGCCAAGATGCGTGCCGCCCACGTTTGTCAACTTCGCCGGGATGTTCCTCGTACTTTCCGCTGGGCATCCGAAGCCGGCACTCTTGCCGAAGAGCATGGATATAGATACAAGTGTTATTTTGCGCTGGCCCTGAAAGGTTGGGCAGTGGCAATGGCTGGGCAGTTATCCGATGGACTGGATATGATGCACCGGGCGATGGCTCTTTTGGATGAGATCGGTGCTCATATCGACCACCCCTATCTGCTCGCTCTCTCGTCGGAGATCGCCGCAGCAAATGGTGAGCCGTCTACCGCGCTCACCCAGGTTAAGGAAGCCCTCGCCATTGTGCGTGAAAGCCGGACATACTTTTACGAGGCGGAACTCTATCGTCTTCGCGGCGCCCTGGTTCTTCAAATTAACGGCCGCGCTGCGGAGGATGAAGCCGAAGCGAATTTCCGTCAAGCTCTGGAAATTGCGGCAAGGCAGAAAGCGAGAGCTCTCGAATTGCGCGCCGCCGTGAGCCTGTGCCGGCTCCTGCAGACGCGCGGCCGGCCGCGGGACGGTTTCAGGATTCTCAAGGCAACTTATGACTGGTTCACGGAAGGCGCCGGGACCGCAGACCTCATGGATGCAGAAACACTCATTGCCGAGGCGCAGCGATCGGCGCAACTTGTTACCACTCTGTCAGTCAGCTAGGGCCTGTTAACACGATTGGGATGGACGGCGCTCAGCCCGGGCGCCGGAAGGAAGGCAGCTATTTCCGTCCCGCCGCTTGCAGCGATGTGGTCGGATCCGCTCCCATCCAGGCGATGTCCGACGTCGGCCCGTAGGTGGAGGGCACAACCTTGTCGAGCAAGCGAAGGTAGACCGTCAGTTGAGTGCGATGGTGCGCCGTGTGCAAGATTCGGCGCCAGAAGATCCAGATTCGCTCCCGCTGCACATCGAAGAATGGCGTGACGGCGGACCACCAACCTTCATCCTGTTCCGCCAAGAACGGGAACCTCGCCTTCGCCATTGCAGCCGTCCGTTCGCAACAGGTCTCGATCGTCACCGCAGCCGGCAGAACGCGATCCGGAGCAGGTTCCGGCGTGCCGAGAAACTCTGCGAAGAATCTTCGCTCGGAAAGCAATTGGTGTTTCAAGATCTCTTCCACGGTGCTCGATTTCGGATGGGGCCTGAAACCCAGGTCGCCGTCGACAAATGCGCGCCAGGTGGAAACGACCTTGTTGGTCTCACTCGCATATGTGTTCAGCGCGTATTGAAGAGAATGCACCTTCATCGCCGGAATCTCATTCTCCTGAATCGCCGTAAACTCGTATCGCATTGAGACCTCCTTCAAGTCGACAGCTTGTGATCGAGAACCGGTCTTGCTACGGCAATTCCTGAGTTGGTGATGTGGCCTTTCGGCTTCAGTACTTCGAGCGAAAATCGGATGATCAATGTGCCGCAACGGACGAAGCAGAAGCCGGCGCCTGTGCTTTGGTTGGCCTGCGTGCAATCAGTGGCAGGACCAGTGAGAGGACCATCACAACCGTGATGATGCTGATCGCCGGCGCATATTTTCCGATGTTCTGATGAATGTGCGCGATCATGATCGGCGAGGGAATAGCAGCGAGTCCCCAGGCCAGCAGGATAATGCCGTAAATGCCCCCCATTGACTTGGACCCGAAAAAGTCCGCAGTGAATGAAGGCATTGTTCCGAAGCCGCCTCCATAGCACAGGCCGATCAGCGCGAATGCCAAGCTGAAAAGGCTCAAGTCGTGAATGCGCGGCAGCATGAAGAAGATAATGGCCTGGATCAGGAATAACAGGAAATAGACGCGCGCCCGTCCGATGTGGTCAGAAACCCAGGCCCAGAAGACGCGGCCCAAGCCGTTGCACAACGATATCAGGCCCACCATGCCCGCGGCCTTCAGGACAGTCATGCCGACCATTTCCTGCGCCATCGGAGAAGCCTGGCTTATGATCATGATGCCCGCCGAGACGTTCAGAAAAAGTAATAAGAAAAGCAGGTAGAATTGCCAGGCTCCCAGCGCCTCGCGCACCGTAAAGTCGTAGGTGCTGGCCGCCTTGGCAACGGCGGTACGGGGTTCCCAACCTTCCGGCCGCCAACCTTGCGGCGGATTCGAATAAAACTGAGCGGCGGCAAACACAACAATCAGATAGACGATGCCGAGGATCCAGAATGTTGCGGCGACTCCATACTTGATGATCCCCCAGGCAGCAAATGGGCTCATGATCAAGGCACCGAATCCGTAGCCGCAAACGGCCACGCCTGTCATCAGCCCGCGCATATCGGGGAACCATTTCACCAGCGTTGCCACCGGGCAGATGTATCCCATTCCCATACCAATGCCAGTCAGGACGCCGTATCCCAAGTAGAGCCCATTCAGCGAGTGGTGGCCGGCAGAGAATCCTGACAGCATGTAGCCAATTCCGTAGATAACGCCGGCCGTCGCCGCAACCTTGCGTGGTCCAACCTTGTCCTGCCACAAGCCCCCGAGGATCGTACCCGCACCGAGAAAGAAAATGGCGAGCGTGAAGTTCAACTGGACCGCAGTTTCCGTCCAGTGCTCTGCGCCCATGAGCGGCTTCTTGAACACGCTCCAGCCGTAAACTGCGCCAAGACAGATTTGCATTAAGACAGCAGCCACGGCAATGCCCCACCGATTGGGAAGCTTGCTGGATGTCATAGGAGTCTCCTTAACTCGTGCGACACGGCGGGACCGCAATTGAAACCTCCAATGCGATGCCCCAGCCATTGGTAATTGCCCTTCAACCCGCTGTTGCTTACTTGAGAGGTGATTCGATCAGTGGCACTCTCCGCGGGCTTTGAGTTCTCTCCCGAGGACTTCGAGGAACTTGTTGATCAGCGCCATGCTGCGCCGCAACTCCGGTTGCCGAAATTCGGCGAACAACTTGAGCAGCCCGGGCGGTTCCGGGATGGGCTTCTGACAACCCATGGTTTCGGTCATCGCCACGGCAAAGCCCTGAAGCAGGTCAGGGTTGACGGCGCCGAGCATCTTGCCGAGGATGATGGCATTGCGCAGGCCGCGAATGGCTTCCGCTGAGTTGGCCGCGTTCACGGCGGTCTCTACGAGCTTGTCGCCGGAACCGATCGCTCCGCGCAACAATCGGAGCACGCCGGAGTCGCGCAGCAGCTGCAACAGTTCGTAGCATTCGAGCAATGCTTCCGCGTGGTCCTCCGGCGCCTGCTCGAGTTTCCGGCGCAGCTCCTCCCGCGGATCGCGCGGCATCACTTCCAGACCGATGGCTCGTGCCATGTTATCTCTCCTGTCCGGCAGGCGCGGCGAGTGGCGCTTTGATTTGCACCAATCCATTGCCCGGTGGATGGTAATCGCTGCGTGCCCATTTGCGCTCGACCTCTACGCCTCTCTGCGGAGTTGGGTGTCCAAAGCGCTGGTTGCTGCGGGGCAGCGGGCTCTCGCCCTTCTGATCCAGGACCGTCAGACGGACCGAGGTCTCCTTGTAGGCCGGCGTGTGGGTCACCTTGTCGGTGCAACTGCTGGTGAGAGCGTTCACAGGTTCGAGCGAAGAGTTCATCGGCATGTAGAGCTCGTTCCCGGTGACGCGGTCGGTGATGAGCGCCTGCGCTTTCACGTCGCCGAAGCGCGAGGAGAGCCGGACCCAGGTTCCGGTTTCGATGCCGCGCGCCGAGGCCAGTTCAGGCGAGACCTCGACAAAGGTACAGGGCACCTTCTCCCGGATGCCTTCCGTTCGATAAGTCAGGTTGCCTTCGTGGAAGTGCTCGAGCAGCCGGCCATTGTTCAGGTGCAGATCGTACTCTTTGTCCGGCTGATTAGTGGGTTCTGTCCAGGCCAAGGGGAAAAACTGAGCTCTTCCATCCGGTGTTTTGAATTGCTCCGTATAGAGCAGGGGCTGATCGCTGCCGTCCGGCGCAACCGGCCATTGCAGCGACTTGAAATTCTCCAACCGCTCATAAGTGACACCGGCCATAAGCGGTGTAAGCGAGGCGATCTCCTCGTAAATCTCCGAAGGATGCTTGTAAGTCCACTCCGCGCCGAGGCGATTGGCGAGGTCGACGAGAATCCGCCAGTCGGGCCGGCTGTCGCCGAGCGGTTCCATAACCTGGTAAAGGCGCTGGATGCGGCGTTCGGTGCTGGTGAACGTTCCTTCTTTCTCGAGACTCGGGCTCGCCGGCAGAATGACGTCGGCGAATCGGCAGGTCTCGGAGAAGAAGATCTCCTGCATTACGAAGAAATCGAGCTTCTCGAGAGCTGCCGCCACGTAGCCGGCGTTGGAATCGACAAGGCTCATCTCTTCGCCGAAGACGTACATCGACTTGAGCCGCCCGTCGTGAATCGCGTCGATCATCAGGTGATTGTCCAGTCCCGGCTTTGCCGGAAGCGTCACCTTCCAGGCTTTTTCAAATCTGGCGCGAATGGCCGGGTCGTCGACTTTCTGATATCCGGGGAGGTAATTCGGCATGGCGCCATGATCGCTGGCGCCCTGCACGTTGTTATGTCCCCGGAGCGGGTATGCGCCGGTGCCCGGCCGCATGTAATTGCCCGTGGCCAGCAGCAGATTCGAGATGGCGGTCGATGTGTCCGATCCCATCACGTGCTGCGTAACGCCCATGGCCCACAAGATGCATACGCTATCGGCCTCCGCGATCATCGTGGCGACCTTGACGATCGTTTCTTGGGACAGGCCGCAGCGTTCGCTCGCCATTTCGAGAGTGAAGGGCTCGAGGCTCTTGCGGTACTCATCTTCGTTGCCGACCCACCGATCGATGAAGGCCCGCCGGGCCAGGCCATTGTCGAAGATGTAGCGTGCAACGGCCGAGAGCCAGATGAGATCGGTGCCGGGGCGCGGATGCAGGAAGACATCGGCGCGGCGGGCCATCTCGTGTTCGCGAAGATCGGAGACGATGAGCTTCTGGCCGCGAAGCTTGTGCGAACGCTTGACGCGCGTGGCCAGCACCGGGTGGCTTTCGGCCGTGTTACTGCCGACGATGACGACGAGACTGGCCTGCTCGATGTCGGAGATGGATCCTGAGTCGCCGCCGTAGCCCACAGTGCGGAAAAGACCGATGGTGGCCGGCGCCTGGCAGTAGCGCGAGCAGTTATCCATATTATTTGTGCCGATCACCGCGCGCGCCAGCTTCTGCATCAGGTAGCTCTCTTCGTTTGTGCACTTCGACGAGGAGATGAACGCGAGCGCATCGGGACCGTGGGCAGCCTTGATCTCGGAGAACCGGCGCGCCACCAGGCTGAGCGCCTCATCCCAGGTCGCTTCACGGAACTTCTGGCCTTCGCGTATCAGGGGTCTTGTCAGGCGGTCTGAGCTGTTCACGTAATCCCACCCGAACTTGCCCTTGATACACGTTGACACGCCGTTCGCCGGCCCATCCGTCGGTTCGACCTTGAGGATGTGACGGTCCCTGGTCCAGATTTCAAAGGAACACCCCACGCCACAGTAGGTACACACAGTCTTGGTGCGTTTGATCTGAGACTCCCGCATCGTCGCTTCGGCTTCAGACAAACGCAGGATGGAACCATAACCGATCTCCGGCTCCACGCCCTTCACAATGTCGATCATTCCCGTCAGCGCCTGGTTCGGCAGCGCAGTGAAATAGCCGGCCTGGCCAAGCATCGATTTCTCCATCAGCGCATTGCAGGGGCAGACCGTCACGCAATGGCCGCACGAAACGCAGCTTGACTCGCCGATCGGCGCTCCGCCGTCCCACAGCACGCGTGGATGCGGGTCCTCCCAATGAATGCTCAGCGTTTCGTTCACTTGCAGGTTCTGGCACGCCTCCACGCACCGGCCGCAGAGAATGCACTGCTGCGGATCGTATCGATAAAACGGATTGGTGGAGTCGACTTCGTAAGGCTTGGTCCGGAAGGGAGTGTCCTGATGCTCGAGTGCAAGCAAACGCGTCGTGTTGTGAATGGTGCAATTGCCGTTATTGTTGTCGCAGACCGTGCAGTAGAGCAGGTGGTTGCCGAGAAGATGATCGAACGCTTCGCGCTGCGCGGCTTGGGCGCGCGAAGATCCCGTCTCGACCCGCAGGCCCTCGGCCGTCATTGTTGCGCAGGCTCTCACCAGCTTGCCGTCCGCCTCAACCATGCAGGTGTCGCATGTCTGGATTGCGCCGAGCTGAGGGTGATAACAGACCTGCGGAATCCCGATTCCGCTGCGATTGATTGCGTCGATCAGGCGTTCCCCGGGATGGACCTCCTGGGGCTTGCCGTTCAGCAAGAATGGCATGAGGGAACTGACCTCCCCTTCATTCGATGGATACTAGTACGCGCAATTCACAAACGTAAAGTCCATTTCTGGTCCGACATCGCGATGATTGTTAAAGCTGGATGAATTCTCGAAGGATTGGCGATCGCTTTGCGCCTGTCGGGAATGACAACCTGCATGAGGCTGGGCGCGCCACGCTCGGCCATTCGCTGCATCGGCCTGCGCCTGGCTCAAACGGATCGGATCCGCGTCGAAGAGGGCCTTGTTGATGTGTTACTGGAACTGCTCAAAATAGTATTCGTAGCTGTCGGCGTTTCGGATCGCATCGGCCGGCACATTTGTGGCCAGCCACTTGCACTTGACCTGCCCGTAGCATTTTTTTCCCGGAGCCGTCGGGTGGTTGGCGGGCAAGTCGATGTCCAGAGTGTCGCAGATGTGATGGGACAACTCGTGAACCAGAACTCCGGAGATGCTGTCTTTGCCGGTTGTACTGGCGAAAGCCGTGGTGGGCCGCGAGAGTTTGGGATTAACCGCGCCGAACACGGCTACTCGCGCCGAGATTCCGGCGTCGACTCCCGCTTGTTCCGCCTTATAGTTAAAGAACTTCTCTCCCAGCGTTACATGAGCGAACGCCCGGTCGTAACCCGCCGGCACCACGGCGCTCCGAAAAGCCGAAGCAAAAGCGGTGTTCTTGGGCGCGGCGCCCACCTCGTTCGGTTTGTCCGAGGGGCCCTTGATATTGGAGCCCCGATAATAGACTCGAATGGGCGTGGCGCCGAGGACGTCGGTCAAAGACTTCAGGTTGGTGACCACGGTTCCGTAGCGCGTGTCATCGAAGGCGCCAAACCAATCCACCATTTTGGCTCGTTCGTCGCCGTCCGCCTGCCGGCCCTGAGTTGCCGCCAGATAGGCCTTCATCATCGTCTTCGTGGCTGCGGCCAGGGTGCTCTTGGCGTTCTCCTTGTTGGAACTGTTGGCGTGCCGGAAACTGGGCATCAGAATCACGCCCTGGGCCGGAGCCTTGGAAAAATCGTAATAAGCCTTCAGCTCCGCCGTCAGATCGTTGGGCTGCCAGGCCTTGATGAGGTCGCGGAACCCCGCGATCACCCCCTTGTCCCTCTTTCCGAATGCGAGATATCCAAGCAGAACGCCGCGGATCGCCGTCGCGTTGGCTTGTCCCGGAAGAAAAGTGAGCGATGCATCCGCGGGAAGGTTGGCCGGGTTGGCGTTGGCCCAGGTGCGGATGACTGTGCCGGTGCCCTGGACCAGTCCCTCGGCGCCGGTGATCCCATCTTCAACGAGCGCGGGTAATGGCATAAGACCTCCTCGAAAATCCAGGTGGAATCGGTTGGGAAGGGTGGGGCCGTCAACCTCGAAATTCTATCCTGACGTGTTCAGGAAGGCGACTCAAATTCGAACGCACCAGGATGGAGTTTCCGGCCCGCGCTGGACGAGACCGGTTGCCCCACCCTTTTCGCCCGGTCCAGACCGGGCGGTGATCCCATTTCCGGCCGTTGGTTCATTACAAACAACTGACAATTCTGTGACAAGCAGAGGTTGAAGCGAGGATAAGTTCCCAATGGAAGCCTCTGTGACAGTGGGCTTCACTGTGCAGGCTTCGAAACCGCCGGTCTCCAGCGTCGACCATGAACACCGCGGTCGTCACTTCGCCCCGCTTCGATCCGAACCCGGCCAACAACTCCGCAAGCGTAAAGGCATTTGGTCTTTGGCGACAAACGCCGGTAGCTCGCAGGCGAGAGAACGAACCGCGACAAAACCACCGGGCAGAATTCATTTCATTTCAAAAGGAGAAATCATTTTGTCGGATTTAGCATCGAGAATCTCTTCCCCCCACGTGGAGTATGCTCTGGGCCACTCTTCACGCGAATTGGACCGGCTCAGCTTTCAAGCGACCGTGCTGTCACCCTACACCCGCCAATTCCTTACCGAAGCAGGGATCGCGCCGGGAATGCGCGTTTTGGACGTAGGCTGCGGCAGTGGAGATGTGAGTTTCCTGGCCGCGGACCTGGTCGGCGCCAACGGCTTCGTGCTGGGTGTGGATCGATCCCCCGCGGCAGTGGAGAGAGCCACAGCTCGACTGAACGGACACAACTTTCACCACCAGGATGGCGCCGGCGCATCGCCCCTCACGCACGTTGCTTTTCAGGCAGGCGATCCCGCTTCGATGCACTTTGAGGTTCCCTTCGATGCGGTCATCGGGCGTTTCGTACTGATGTATCAGGACGAGCCTGCAACAAGTCTGCGAAAAATAATGCGACACGTTCGAAAAGGTGGTGTCGTGGCATTCCAGGAACTGGACTCGACCGCGTGCCGCTCGTGGCCGGCGGCTCCCAGTTTCGATGCCGCGGCAAACTGGCTCTTCCAGGCACTGCGCGGCAGCGGGGCCAAGCCCGACCTGGGACTCGAGATGAATTCGTTGTTTCTCGATTGCGGCCTGCCATCGCCCCACATGAGAATGGACGCGGTGGTGTCGGGACAGGAGGACAGTCCTGTTTACCGGCTACTCGCCGAGGCGGTGCGCAGCGTGACGCCGACCCTGGAGAGATTGAATATCGCTTCCACCGCTCAAGTGCAGGTGGATAGCCTGGCGGATCGCATGCGCCAGGAGGTAGCCGCAAGGCGAGGCATTGCGATGTCCTATGGGCTCGTCGGCGCCTTCGCCAGGAAGCCTTGAGATGGGTCGTGCGATCGGCCCACAGTGCGCGGGTGGCCCCGATCTCAGCGGATAGATGACTCAACTGAGGGTGCCCCCGGTCCCTCGTCCGCCGCGGCGGAGGGACCGGGATGAAGGCGAGCGAGTTACAGCGCCGCTTCCGGCAGCGTGACCAGGCGCACTTCGCGCAGGGCTTCGATGGTGCGCAGGGCTTCGAGGACGGTGTCGGGCACGGGCGCGTCGACCTGGACGACGGAGACGGCCATCACGGGCCGCGCGCCGGAGCGGTCGCGGCCCAGCGCGAAGTTGGCGATATTGACGTTGTGCTCGCCGAGCAGGGTGCCGATGCGGCCGATGACGCCGGGCACGTCGACATTGCGGCAGACCAGCAGATTGCCTTCGAGCGGCGCCTCCACGTCGATGCCGTCGAACTCGAGCAGCCGCGGCTGCTGGCCGTGCAGCACCGTGGCCGTGGCGTGGCTGGTGCCCGAGGCCGAGTGCAGCTCGAGGGCGAGCAGGCTGGCCGCGCCGCCGCGCCCGTTCCCCTGCGTGTTTTCCTGCTTGTCTTCGTGCACGCGGATGCCGCGCTCCTGCGCGACCGCGGCGGCGTTGACGCGATTCACATTCTCAGAGCCTTCGAGCAGGCCGGCGATGGCGGAGTTGCGGATGAGCTCGGTTTTGGCCTCGGCCAGCGTGCCGCCGTAGATAAGATGGATGCTCTCGATGCTGCGCGCCGAAGCCTGCGCCAGGAACGAGCCGAGGCGGCCGGCGACGTCGATGAACGGCGCCAGCTTCACGTACTCCTCGTGGGTGAGCGAGGGCAGGTTGACGGCGTTCTGCACCACGCCGAGCTTGAGGTACTCGCGCACCTGCATGGCGATTTGAATGCCGACGGCCTCCTGCGCTTCGGCGGTCGAGCCGGCGATGTGCGGCGTGAGGATGACGTTGTCCATGCCGGCGAAGGGCGAGTCTTTGGGCGGCTCCTCGGTGAAGACGTCGAGCGCCGCGCCGCCGACATGACCGCTTTTGAGCGCGGCGGCCAGCGCCGCTTCGTCGACCAGCTCGCCGCGCGCGCAGTTGATGACGCGCACGCCCTTCTTCATCGCCGCGATCGTTCTGGCGTTGATGATGCCGTGGGTCTGCGGGGTGAGGCCGACGTGAAGGGTGATGTAATCGGAGGTTGCGAAGAGCTCGTCGAGCGCGACGAGGCGGACGTTGTTCTCGCGCGCCACGGCGGCGGAGACGAACGGGTCGCTGCCGACGATCTCGAGGCCGAAGCCGCGCGCCCGGCGCGCCACTTCAAGCCCGATGCGGCCCAGGCCGAGAATGCCCAGCGTTTTGCCGCGCAGTTCGGCGCCCTGCAGCGATTTCTTCTCCCACCTGCCGGCGTGCATGGTCGAGTTGGCTGCGGGCAGCTTGCGCGCCAGCGCCAGCATGAGGCCGAGTGTGAGCTCGGCGACGGCGACAGCGTTAGCGCCCGGCGTGTTCATCACCACGATGCCGCGGCGCGTGGCGGCTTCGGCGTCGATGTTGTCCACGCCCACGCCGGCGCGGCCGATCACGCGCAGCTTCGGCGCCTGCTCCATCAGCTTGTCGTCGACCTGCACCGCGCTGCGCACCACCAGGGCGTCGGCGTCGGCCAGCGCGGCGGGCAGGCCGCCGGGCAGCTTGTCGTGGGTCAGCACTTCCCAACCGGGCTCGGACGCAAAGACGGCCAGCGTTGCAGGACTTACCTTTTCCGCAAGAACAACTTTCATGGTTTCTCCCTTGCCGCGCGCGGTCGTGTATTCGTCGAAGCGGATGTTGTGCTGCTCGCACAGCAAATCAAACATGCGCACCACGGCGGCGTGCGGCTTGCCTTCGCCGCGCTCGTATTTCCATATGGAGTTGGGATGCACACCCAGCCGCTCGGCCATCTCGTACTGGTAGATATCGAGCTGCTTGCGCGCGATGACGAGTTTCTCGCCGAAGGATAGATCGGGCATAAATGCAGCTCCTAGCTGTTAGCTTCTAGCCTCTAGCTTCGAAGCTCTGATTGCGCGCCGTCACTCGAAATCACCGGAGCGGCGCTACGGTTAGCTAGCAGCTAGAAGCTAGGAGCTAGTAGCTGCCGCCGCAAACACTTTCTGCGCCGCCGCCACCGCGCTTCCATACTCGACCGTCAGGCCCAGCGTGTCTTTGGCGATGTGCTCCATGGCGCCGAGCAGAGCGACCGTATCGAGATAGTCGAAGAAGCCCAGGTGCGCCACGCGAAAGATCTTCCCCTGCATCTCGCCCTGGCCGTTGGTGATGATCAGGCTGAAGCGATTGCGCAGCGCCTTCACCACCACGCCCGAGTCGACGCCTTCCGGCACGGCAACGGCCGTAGCCGCGGCCGCCGGGGCCGTGGGCGCGAAAAGCGTGAATCCCAGCGCAGTCAGGCCGGCGCGCGTGGCCGCCGCATTGACCTGGGCGTTGTCGACCAGGGCGACGCGGCCTTTCTCGAGATCGCCGCCGGCCTGGCCGGCAATATAGTCGAGGGCCGCGCCCAAGCCGGCGACCAACGCAACGGCCGGCGTGTAGGCGCTCTCGCCCTTTACGGCGTTCTTGCGCTCCTTGCGCAGGTCGAAGTAGTAGCGCGGGTTCTTCGCGCTTTCCATCGCCGTCCAGGCTTTTTCGCTCACGCTCAGGTAAGCCAGGCCCGGCGGAATCATGACGGCTTTCTGCGAACCGCCGATCAGCACGTCAATGCCCCAGCCGTCCACGTCGAAATGCGTGGTGCCCAGGCCGGTGATGCCGTCGATAACCAGCAGCGCCGGGCTTCCGGCTTCGCGGATCAGTTTGGCGACGGCTTCCACATCATGCCGCACCGCCGTCGAAGTCTCGGTTGCCTGCATGTAAACGACTCGCGTGTCGGGCTTGAGCGCTTCGCGCACCTCGGCCAGATCGAAGGTCTGGCCGTAGGGAGCTTTCACCACATCGGCCTGGCAGTTGAAAGCCTTGGCCAGCTCCACCCAGCGTTCGCCGAACTTGCCGGCGGTGAGCACCAGCACGCGGTCGCCGGGCGAGGTCAAATTCGAGACCGAGGCCTCCATCGCTCCCGTGCCCGAGCATGACAGCAGCAGCACGTCATTTTTGGTTCCGACGAATGCCTTGAGCTGCCCCAAGACCTTCTGAAAGAGGGCGCGGAACTCAGCGGTGCGGTGGTGAATGTCGGCGGCTGCCATGGCGAACTGGGCGGCGGGCAGCAGCGGGGTGGGTCCGGGAGTAAAAAGGCGGGTTTTTCGAATCATTGTCTTCCTCGTCTTGGACAGTCGATAATCTAGAAATCACAGAATACACATAAATGTGGCTTTTGTGAACAATGAAATGTGAGAAATGTGATCGCTATCTCCGGGGCTAAAGCGAGTGCCCAGGGAAACATCTGGATTCCTGTAAACTCGCATTTGGAATTAAAGGGGAAATCATGAACGAAGCGGGGGCATTGGACGCGCAGATCGGCAAAGAGATCGTCGCCGCGATGAAGGGCGGCGACAAAACGCGCACGGGAACGCTGCGGCTGATCAAGAATGCGCTCAAGAACAAAGCCATTGAGAAGCGGGAGCCGCTCACGCCGGCCGAGGAGCAGCAGGCGCTGGCCAGCATGATCAAGCAGCGGCGCGACTCGATGGAGCAGTTCAGCCAGGGAAACCGGCCGGAGCTGGTGGCGATCGAGGCCGCCGAGATCGTGGTCATCGAAGAATTCCTGCCCAAGGCTCTCGACGAAGAGCGGCTGCGCACGCTGGTGAAGGAGACGATCGCCGATCTCGAGGGCAAGCTGGGGCACAAGCCGGGCCAGAGAGACATGGGCCCGGCGATGAAGGCAGTGCAAGCGAAGGTCCAGGCGACGGGAGCGAGGGCCGACGGCAAAGTTGTGAGCGAGATGGTGAAGGCGGAGCTGGCGGGGTAGTCGAATGGCGAGGTCGAAATTTGTGTTGCAGGTGGGTCGGCCTTTGCTGCATCCCAGGTCCGAACACACGGACCTGGGGCACCCTCGACTTTTCACCATCAAATGATCCTGGAACCAACGGCTGTCAGTCGATCTTCTTCAGCCAGAGATTTCGGAACGAGACTTTGCAGGGAATGCCTTCGATCTGCAGGCCGATCAGGCCGGAGACATTGTTCGACGAGGCCGGATCGTCGTCGACCAGCACGGCCATCAGCTGCCCGTTGAGGATGTGAATGAACGTTCCACCGCGCGCGAGGATGAGGTACTGGTTCCACTCGCGGTCCTTCACGTACGCGCCGAGCTGATTGCGGTCGCCGATGACGCCGATCAGCCGCGGCATTTTGCCCGGCAGAGTTTGCACCACCTGCCCACGCCAGGCAATGATGCCGCGCGAAGTGTTCTGCGAGTAGAGCTGGCCGCTGTATTGTCTGGCATCCTTGTTGACCGGATACCAGAAGTCGGCCTGCGGTCCGATCATGACCCAGCGCGGATCGAGCGGCGCTTCGCCAGGAGCAGCGACGCGGCCGGGCGGAATTCCCGTGCTGCTTCGGTATTGAATGCCGCTGCCGCCACCCCACTCCGCTTTGATTTCAAGCTTCAGGTCGAAGTCTCTGGCTTCCGTGCCGTGGTAGACGATAAAGCTGTTGCCGGCGTTGTGATCCTTGGTGGACTCGCCCACGATCGCGCCATCCTGCACGCTCCACACGCCCGGCATGCCGTCCCAGTCCTTGAGGGTCTTGCCGTCGAAGATCGACGTGTAGCCGGTGTGATCGGCGAAGTCCATCGGATCGGGCTCGAGGAAGTGCCCGTTGCGGATGCCGGCGATGTTCGGCTTGACCTTGAGCAGTTCGGCGCGGTTGGGCTCCGGCTGGCTGCCCGGCTGGGCCTGCGGCAAAGCGGGCTGAACGGCCAGAAGCAGGGTGGCAGGCACGATGAAGTGCAGGGTGCGCAGGCTAACGAAAGGACAATTCATGCAGGGCTCTCCCATGAATGCGATCGATTGCAGGGAAATGCAGTCGCAATCGAAAGCATACATTCCCGAAGGTCAGAGAGAGTCGAGGCGCGCGGTCGCGCTGCTGCCGGCTCGCGCTGCGCTCACAGGCATCCGGGTGCCCCAGGTCCCGATTTTGGGACCTGGGATCTCCGATCTGAAGCCTGCAGCGGGGGTCTACCGGACTGGCGGAAGCTGGCCGGCGATGGTTTCGGCAGCGGCAGAGCAGACAGGGTGACCCCACCCGGAGGTGCTGACTCCGCTCATGAGACCGCTGGCCGGAGTGATGTCGTAGATGATGTTGTCGGGGTGCGTGGTGTCAGGTCCCACGCCGCCGGGAACAAAATCAAGTTCGAGCTTGTGACGGGTGCGCCAGGCGATGTTGTGATCGGCGCAGGACGAGTCGCCGCTGACGCCCAGGCCGCCGAGGAGCACGCCGGCTTTGTTGTAGAGCGCCAGGCCGCCGCCGAAGACGTTGACTCCGCCAATGCGGCCGCCAACCATGGGATCGTTGATCTGGCCGAAGTTCGCGCCGTTTCCGCCGTAGGCAACCTGGGTATTCACCGGGTTGCTGGCCTGCAGGCCGTAGAGCGACCCGCCGGGTTGCACCGCGGAGTAGAGCTGGGCGGTGGAGAGCGCCAGTTTGGGCAGGCTGAAGGCGTTGGCCGTGTTGGCCTTTTGCGCGGAGATGACCCGGCTGCCCGGCCACTGGTCGCCGCGATTGGCGCCGGTGAAGACGACCGCGCAGACGATGCCGTCGCGATTGACGACGGTGCCCCACATATTGAGGCCGAAGCCGCCATTGCCGCCCTGAACGTTGACGACTGCCGTAAGAGCCGCCCGCAATTGGATGTGGCTGGGCAGCCCCTTGCAGTCGGGCTGGGCCGGGTTCGTGCCCAGTGAGGGCTGGGCAACCGCGGTGAGGCTCGCGGCCATTGCCAGTGCAAACGATAGGATCCTGGTGTTGATCATAGGATTCGATCTCCTTTTAGGTCAGAGGGAGAGAGGGCGCGGCATCGAACGACGCCGCAGGTTTGGAGCAATCGCGGAATAGTAGCGCGGTAGAAATTGTGTCGCAATCAAATTGTCGGATTGTGCCGGGAATTGTGACGCGACTTTCGGAAAAAGCGAACAAGAGGTGGAAAGCGGTCAATTCGAGCGCAGATCGCCGGCGTGCGCCGGCTCGCACTTCAGCAGTCCGAGCTCGCCGGCGAGCCGTTCCAGATTGGAACGAACGGCGGCCGAAGGAGGAACCAGCGGCAGGCGCAGCGTGTCGCCGCAGCGGCCCATCAGATTCAGCACCGTTTTGACCGGCGCCGGATTCGACTCCCAGAAATTGGCTTCCATCAGCCGCATGTACCGGTGCTCGAGCTCGCGAGCCCTTGTCCAGTCGTTGGCGAGCGCCGCGCGGATCATCTCGCCGATCTCGGCCGGCGCCTCGTTGGAGGCGACGCTGATGAGCCCCTGCCCGCCCATGTCGATCACGGCGAGGGCAAGATTGTCGTCGCCGGAGAATATCTTGAATTCGCGCGGCAGACCCTGCACCAGCGCGGCGATCTGCGGCAGCTTGCCGCTGGCTTCCTTGATGGCCTGGATGTTGGGCGCGGCCTGGGCGAGTCGTACGACGGTCTCCGGCTCGAGATTGACTGCCGTGCGCCCGGGCACGTTGTAGAGCGCGACGGGCAAAGGATCGACCGCGCGCGCCAGCGCGAGGAAGTGCTGATACTGGCCCTCCTGCGAGGGCTTGTTGTAGTAGGGATTGGCGGAAAGCACGGCTGCGAGGCCGGGAATCTCGTGCAGTCGCGCAGCCTGGCGCAGCAGCACGCGCGTGGAGTTGTGCGTGCAGCCGGCCCATACCGGCACGCGGCCGCCGGCTTCCTCCGCGACCAGGCGGACCGCCAGCAACCATTCTTCCTCGTCCAGCGTGGCCGCTTCTCCTGTGGAGCCGCAAGCCACCAGAAAATCGATGCCGGAGTCGATCTGCCAGTCCACCAAGGCCCGCAGCGCCGGCTCGTCGATCGAGCCGTCGGCGCGAAAGGGAGTAACCAGAGCCGTTCCGCAACCGGTGGTTTTCATCACAGAGAAGTTTATACCGGGGAGAAGCGGCCTGGTTGCGCACAGCGATTGAATTCGCAGAATTGCGGGCCGGTTTTCCTCAGGGCCGTTGAAAGCTGTAAAGGAGAATCTCCTCGTCATGAAAGAGGCTCTGCGATTGCATCCAGGCCCAGCATCAGCGGATGCATCATTTGTGGTATCCTGGGTGCGCATTCAGGATTGTCCCATGCGCACCACGGTTACCATTGACGATTCCTTGCTGGCCCAGGCGCAAAGTTTGACCGGCATTCGCGAGAACGGGCCGCTGCTCCGGTCGGCCCTGCAGGCGCTCATTCAGCGTGAAAGCGCGCTGCGCCTGGCGCGTCTGGGCGGCTCGCAACCCGATCTGAAGGATGTTCCGCGCCGCCGCGGAGCAGAGAGCTGACCGGGAAAGACGGCGATGGTTCTCGTCGACACCTCGCTGTGGATCGATCATCTTCGATCGTCGAACCGCCATCTCGTCCATCTGCTGAAAACGAACTCTGTTGCCATGCATCCGTTCATCGTCGGCGAGATCGCCTGCGGCAGCCTGGCGCGCCGTGCGACGGTGCTGGGCTTGCTCCGGGCCCTGCCCCAGGTTCCGACGGCGGAAGAAGACGAGGTCCTGTTCTTTCTCGAGCGGCATCGGCTTGCGGGCAAGGGGATCGGCTATGTCGACTT